>Ga0172375_10012809_pt1 | contig 10484 bp, 15 predicted proteins | sample LakKiv1m_FD_114537 | JGI IMG/M metagenome (GOLD analysis project Ga0172375, IMG submission 114537) | Freshwater microbial communities from Kabuno Bay, South-Kivu, Congo - kab_092012_11.1m | ecosystem: Environmental > Aquatic > Freshwater > Lake | place: Democratic Republic of the Congo...
CCCTCCATCGCCGGATCTCGGCTCGGGCCCCAGTTCGCCATCCTGAGATCCGCCAGGGACGGACACCACGAAAGGGGAACATCCCAGGCGCCGGCCGGCGCCTGACTCTTCGTCGCTGCCAGGAGTGACACAGGCTTTACTGCGCTTGATTTTGCGGTTATGGATGGCTACCTGCAAATGGTCAAATTACTGCTTGAACATAAGGCAGATGTGAATTCCAGGGATGTCAAGAGTACTACTCCGCTAATGCGGGCATCCGCTGGCGGTTCTCTAGACATGGCCAGCCTACTATTGCAGAACGGGGCCGAAATCAACGCCAGAACATCAGGGGGCTGGAATGCTCTCATGATTGCTGCTTATAAGGGCCACCTCGAAATGGTAAGACTTCTGTTAGTCAAGGGGGCCGACTGCAACGCTAGGGATAACAAGGGGGAGACAGCCCTCCAGAAGGCTTCTCGGAAAGGTCACGGAGAAGTCAAAGCACTGTTGCTCGAACATGGGGCAGCGGAGTGATGAATGCGTTTGTCCATCGCTTCATCTGGAGTCCCATTCTGGGAACGCGAATGGTGAGTTATGCACTGGGGCAGCCCCGGCCCCCTGCGCAACCCCATGGTCCGTCATAGTTAGACACGGCTAACAAATGACCATTTCGGACGGGCTGGATGCCGATTTTGTGGAATATGTAAATCGCAAAAGGGGCCCCTAACCATAAGCTAGACAGGCCGAGCCGAGCCCCCCTCCTGCGGGGTGGTTGCCTGATGGCGGGATAGTGGGGCAGTTTCTCCGCCATTCTGATCGCCATGAAGATCAGGCCAAGCTTCAATCATTGCACGCCCGGCGAATACTCAACACTCAAAGAACGCCGGGATCGTACAAACGAACGCCCACGGGGCAGCGTTAGGAAGTTTTGGGACCGTGGGCGCTCCGATTTTCGGGACATCATCATACCATGCTTCTTTGATCCCCACGACGACTTCCTTCACTTCAGCGCTGACAGCCGCTCCGAGAGCCGGTAGCACGATTTAGGTCCTTACCCCTGAACACAAAAGGGACCGTTAGCGTGTTCAGTTAATCACGTTCATACCTTTCCGCATATTCACCACAAAGGTTAATGAGTAGCAGCGCAGCCAATGAATAAGCCATAATGGCCGCTATGCCAACTATTTCATACCATGCGGAACTTTCTGCTTGACAAAGTGACAGATCGTAGTAGACTCTGGTATGAACATGCGGAACGGGAGGAACGGACCATGAAAAGAGGTATCGGGTACACGAGGATCTCTGTGGACGATGCCTCGTCAATTTCGCTGGACTATCAGGACGCAACCGTAAGAGAATTGGCCGAGCGCCACGGGGTGAACCTGCTACGTATCGAGACCGACAACGGCATCAGTGGCAAGAGCATCAAGAATCGCCCTGCTGTCCAACGTGTCCTGCAGGCCGTGGATGCCAAAGAAGTTGATTGCGTGCTGGTCTACCGCAGCGACCGCATGAGCAGAGACGGGCTGGAATCGCTTCAGATCGAATCCCTGATGCGTAGCCGTGGGGTCGAATACCTGTCAGTGACCGAGGGATGCTTGACCAACAATAGCGTTGACGATGAATTCCTGGGATTCATCCGGGCCGGGCTCAATCAGAGGGAGCGCAAAGTGATAGCCCTGCGAACCAAGGCCGCTCTGCAGAGAAAGATCCAGAAGGGGGAACCTCTGGGCCGGGCCCGCTACGGCTGGAAATACGACGAAGGACGCCTTGTGGAAGTCCCGGAAGAGCAGCGAGCCCTTGCCAGGATGCGCGACCTTCAATCCCAGGGATTCAGTACTCGAGAAATCGTCAAGGCCTTGAGTAATGAAGGATACCGGACCCGTAAGGGAACCTACTTCACCCAGACACAGGTTGTCCGCATATTGAGAGCTGCATGACCAAGCGACGAGAAACGAGCGAGGAAAGGATTGCAAGGCTACGGCAGACACCGGCCTTCAAAGAACTTGTGACGATTCTAAAGAGCCAGGATGAACAACAACGGCAACGATTCGATGAATGGTGTGAAGATGCGGAACGAAAGGAACGAGCCATGAAGAGACCGCGAGAATTGAAGCCTGAGAATGTCAGAGCATACACCAGGGCCCTTGAGCTTCAAGAGAAGGGGAAGGGCTGGCCTGAGATAGCCGCGCTTGTGGCCGCCGAGGGCTTTGTCACGGAGAAGGGGGAACGATTCAGCGCCAACGCCCTTCGTATGGCCTGTGGAAGATACAAGGACAGGCTGGGGGGACAACCGGCAAATGCTGAAGATGCGGAACGCTCATTCCATGAGGAACCTTCACACCAAGATGAGCATGTGGACTATGCGGAAGGTTCTGAACATCCAAAGGTACTCGAGGAAGCGCCTTTGCCTTCACATCATGCGGACCATTATGAATTTCCCCCCGGAATGGAGGCCGCTATCAGGCGAATCACAAAGGAAACTGCAGACGAGATCGTTAATACCATGCTGACCATGCGTACCATGCCGGTTGATGCCGGAGAGCTACCACCGGAACCCAAGACCACGGGCAAATCCCAGGACAGGAAATATAAGCGAGTCACCCTGACCATTGACGAAAACCTTTGGAAGCAATTCGAGCTGGAACGCACGAGCCTTGGCATTACGAGCCGGGGCCGTATGGCTGACATTCTCTTGTGGCGGGCCCTGGGAAGGCCGAAGCTGTCTTTCGAGGAGCCGGAACAGTAGCCGCCCCCTTGCGGTGCGATTGCATCATTTGCCGAGTCAGGGCAAAGATTCCTTGGGCAGGTTTCTTATTTGTCAATTTGATATTGACGCGGTCTGACTCGTGTCTTAGTCTGACTCGCCGGAAGCCGTATCACTGAGGGGCCAGTATGGGGCAGATATTCAACATCTATTGTGATGAAAGCTGCCACTTGGCGAGCGACCGTCAAGCGGTGATGGTCTTGGGTGCGGTGTGGTGTCCGCTTGAAAAGGTTAAGGAAGTGGACTGGCACCTGAAGGAAATCAAGGCACGGCACGGTCTGGCACCAAGCTTTGAAATCAAGTGGACAAAGGTGTCCCCCGCAAAGAGGGGCTTCTACCTAGCTCTGCTAGACTACTTTTTCGACAACGACGACCTTCATTTCCGCGCTCTCGTGGTTCCGGACAAAAGCCGCCTTAACCATGAAGCCTTCGGACAGACCCATGATACTTGGTACTACAAGATGTACTTCGACATGCTCAAGGTCATTCTTCGCCCTCACGCGCGTCACCGAATTTATCTTGATATCAAGGACACGCGAGGAGCCATGAAGGTGGCAAAGTTGCACGATGTTTTGTGCAACAATTTCTATGACTTCTCCAGGCAAATAATTGAACGAGTCCAGAACATCCGTTCTCATGAATCGCACATTCTCCAATTGACTGATCTGTTGACTGGCGCTGTCTCCTACGCCAATAGGGGCCTCGATACAAGCTCCGCAAAAGGACTTTTGCTCCAACGCATGCGCGACAGGAGCAGTTACACGTTGACGCGGACGACGCTGTTGCAGGAGAGCAAAGTGAACATCTTCCGCTGGACAGCAACTGAGGTCTGAGATGTCAGCTCTCCCCTTGTGGCTTCCAGAATTAATCCCTTTCGAAAGTGATTGGAATTCATACTTGCACACGATCTACGAGGCTTTCAGGCGGGACTTCGTTTCGGACATGCCTTTGTTCCGGGGGGCTGCCGTCAGGCTCGTACGGCCTGACCTCGATGAAGTGTCTCAAAAAGAGCTGACTTTCTGGCACTTAATCCAAGAGAGCGCCAAAGGACCTGTGAGGAACGAGGACAATCGCATCCCTGACCCGCGCAGATGCGAAAGAATTCGCTGGCCTAGAGCCATTATTGAGCACACGACCGACGCGGCCGTGCAAGTGTGGGAAACTGATCGAGAGGGCAAACCGCGAATCTGTCTGTGGTTGGAAGAAGCAGAATACTTGGTGGTCATGGCCAAGAGAAAGTGCGATGCGCGGTTGCTGACAGCCTATACCACCGAACGTGAACACACTAAGGCCAAGCTCAGGAAAGAGAGTAGTGATTACAAGAAGACCCTGAAATGACCAACGCCGCCTGACGATTTGACGACCGACGGCGCCGCTACTCCTTCTACACATGGCAGATGAGCTACAATAAGCTTAGTGGCCCCTAGACCAAATGTCAAGCGCATTTATCCCCGCCTATTGTATTCAGACACCCATCGTGCTGTCAAGTTTTCGATGATACCAACCCCTCCCGTGGCACCCAGCTAGGGGGGCCGACTGCCTGACCCGCAAGCGCCCCCCTGCGATATCATTGACGAATCTGCTCTTTTCCTGGGGACGGTCCTGCATTTCGCGCCGAGACGTACCCGCCACAGCTCATGGCCTGCCTTCAGGAGACTAGCTTCCACAGGTCCAGCTACCGTTAATACTGTCCATTTTATCTGTCCTGTCCGCTGTCCCAAAAAACGACTTGACATTATATACGGTTTGGCACAGTATCTTTGAAAAGGCCCCCCGGCCCCCGATAGGAGTAACATGGAAGTCCGGCTGACCACATCGCAATTGCTCAAATTAACGGGCCAGAAGCCCCGGACGCTCACAACCTGGCTCAACAAAAAGTGGCTCGTTCCTTACGAGCAGGGGGGCGGCAAAGGGCGGCAGAACCGTTTCGATCTTTTCGCAGCGTCTTGGGCGTTGGCACTCAACGAGGTATTCCGAATTTGGCCGCACGCCGATACGCCGGTTACATTGTTCGTGGGCAAGACGCCGGACGGGGCTTCGCTGTGGACGCCTTGCACGACTCCAGACGGGGTGAAAGTTCCGGCCTGCGTCCTATCAGATGGCAAGCGAATTGCGACCCATCTGAAAGAACTTTATTCCAGGGCGAGTTACCGCCCGGCTTCCCTGTGTTTGAGCACGGGATACAGAGGCTTTGCCAACGAGATACCGTCCGCTGACCGGTTCGGGTGGATTCATTTAGGACCCACTGAGCGGATAGAAGTCCTGGTGCGGAACTGGCTGAAGGCCGCCTTACCATTTTATCATATTCCGCCGTCGCTTTTCTCCGAGCCTTTTGCTGACGGGAGGCTTCTCTTCGTCCGGTCCGTGACCTCGATCAACTTGGACCAATATATTTCGCATGTAGAGGAGATGTCTCGATATCTCTAGGCTTTTTGTTGACCTAAACATACGGTGGCTGACCGTAGGAAGGAACAAACGACCATGACGAACTTGACCGTGCTGAGACGGCAACGAGGGCTCACGCAGGGACAACTTGCGGGGCTTGTCGGGTTGCCGCGCCAGGAATTGAACCGCTTGGAAAACGGCTGGCTTCGCAGGGTTCGGCCCGATGCCGAGAAGCGGTTACGAGAAATCTTCGGGCCGGAATGGGACCTCGATTCCCTAATAAGGGAGCCCGCACCGCGGCCTGAACTATGACCTGAGAGGGGGGGACATGTCAGACCTTCGCATGCTACGCGAATCCCGAGGGTTGTCCGTGCCGCACATGGCTCGGCGGTTGCGGCTGCCGTGGCAATCATATAACCAAATCGAGAGGGGCACCTATCCAACGGCTCTTGTCGACCCTGCTTCGTGGCAAGACTTGTGCGACGAGATCCGCATTCATCTGGATGCGAGCGACGATCTCATCGCCCGGCTGAAAGAACGGTGGTGACAGTGAGCAACCGCCCGGAACCACCATCGCTGCCCGGCGGGTTCACGAAGTGCGCTAACGTGCTGCTGTCGGACCGGCGTCTTGAAGACGCGGAATTGCGCCTATGGCTTCTGTTGGCCGCCCACTGCATGAGCGGGGGCACCTGCTACCCGTCCATAACCCGGCTGGCCCGACTCATGGGACGAACCTACCGCTGGACGGGGGAACTTGTCAGGAACTTGGAAACGAAAGGGTTCTTGGAGCGAGAGTGCAGACCGGGCAAGGCAACCATCTATAAGCCCATCTGCCCCACTGACCCCGGAAGTGTAGTTCCTACCTTTGCCGAGACCCCGGAAGTCCACTTCCCACCAGGTAGGAACTGTGGTTCCGGGGAGGTAGGAAGTGTAGTTCCGACGAATAAGATTAACTTAATAAGAGGCAAGAATAAGAACTCCGTCCCTTCGGCACGGCAACAATCGGCGGCCAAGGGCAAGGGGCGCAAAGCGAAGGAGACTGACCCTCGGCTCAAGCCTTTGATTGATTTCTATTCCAGCGAGCACGCCAACGCATTCAGGGAAAAACCCCACATCGTGGGCGGCCGGGACAGCTCCATCGTCAAGCGACTACTCACGACCTATCCGCAAGAAGAAATCGAGAGGCGGTTGCTTGCCTTTTTTGGCGACCCGCTCGAATGGATGGACCTTCCCGTCCACAGCTTGGGCATCTTCGAGAAATGCGTTCAAAAGTATTCCAACAACCGGCCTGAGACCGAATCATCCAAATGTCGGTTACCAGGAGCGATATTTCAATGAGCAAAATTCCTCCGCATTTCCCCGAAGGGGAGCGGGCGATCATAGCGAGCTGCCTTCTTGATAACCGGTGCATTAGCAAGGTTCGGGAGGCCATATCTTGCGACGATTTCTACAACACCGCCAACAAGGATCTTTTCGCATGTATTGATGCATTGTCCGACCGCAACGTCCCTGTGGACCTTGTGAGCCTCACGGCTGCTGTTAAGGCCACGGGAAGCTTGGAGTCAATAGGCGGGAGCGAATATCTTGTGGACCTCGTGGACACCGCAGCCTCACCTGCGAACGTCATGCACTACGCCAAGCTGGTGGGCGAAAAGGCGTCCCTTCGTCGGATCATATCATCCGCAACGGAGATAGCCTCCCGCGCCTATCAAGACCAGGCAAACCTTTCAGACGTCGTAGAAGCGTTCCAGACAGCGGCTTTCGACCACGCGATGCACGGCCAACGGGCGGGCAAAGGTCTGCGCCCCGTTGCTGAGATCATCTCCCCGACCATTGAGGCAATCAAGGACGCCAAACACACGGGCTTACCGAGCGGATTCAGGAACATTGACCGCTACACGAGGGGATTTCGGCCCGGTGAGTTGATCGTGATCGGGGCTCGTCCGTCCGTGGGCAAGAGTGCTCTGGCTGCCGACTTCTTGGTTGAGGCGGTCAAACATGGGCCCGCAGCATTCTTCAGCCTGGAAATGAGTGCTCCGGAAGTGACCATGCGATTCCTGTCGAAGGCTTCAAGACTTAACCTCCACAGTCTTCGGGGCGGGGATCTTGGACACGGGGAATGGTCCCGCCTGATGACAAGCGCCGGGGAGCTTGAGGATTTTCCGTTGTATCTCGATGACTCCGGCTCGTTGATTGTATCTCGCATGAAGGGCCGGCTTCGCGAAGTCATGACCCGAGGCCACACGAGAATTAGGCTTGTCGTCGTGGACTATCTCCAATTGGTGCGGCCCGAAGGAAAACACCAGTCCCGCAATGAGGAAATCGGCTCACTCACACGGTCCTTGAAGCTCCTGGCTAAGGAACTCATGGTCCCGGTCGTCTGCTTGTCTCAGCTCAATCGGAAGCTGGAAGAGCGACCGTTCAAGGGACATGAACGACGCCCCCGAATGGCGGATTTCAGGGATTCGGGCTCCATCGAGCAGGATGCGGACATAATCATCGGGCTGTATCGGCCGGAGATCTACGCACCTAATGATCCGCAATATCACGGGATTGCTGAGGCGATAATCCTGAAGCAACGCAATGGTCCCGTTGGAATTGCAGGTCTTGCCTGGGAGGCATCAACAGCGACATTCCGCGATCTTGCCCCGAAGAGTATGAGCGATTTGTAGGGACCGGCGCGTGTATGCGTCCGGATAACAAGGACTCTATGTCTACCGAGACATAAGCAGGACTTTAGGCGCCCCAACATAAACGGCCGTAAGATGACTCTATCCATGCGGAATTGTGGCATGTGACAGCGGTTTAGGGGCCCCTACCAAAAATGCTCTTATTGTTGGTGTGTAGAGTGATTATTGTAACCTAATTGCACGAGAGGGGGGATTCGATTGTGCTGCATGGTTGTAATGGGCACAATCTGAACCACATGCAGAAAAGCTTGACGTCCGAAAAATTGAGTGGCCACAATATTAGGGACACCTTTTCGAGCAAGGACGTGTGGTCTATGCCTGCCCTGGGGAAGGTCTACAAAAATCGTGGGCGATGGTTCATTCGGCTACCCGGCGGAATTCAGATTTATTGCGATAAGCAGCTGCAGTCTTTCTACTCCAAGCAGCACGCAGACTGGACTTTAGCTCAAATTCATGGCGAGGTTGCGGCCGGGACTTTTGACCAGGACTTCTATTCAAAAACCCGGAAGAGCGCGAATTCATTTGAGGTTTATGCCGCGCAATGGCTGCAGCGATGCGAACGCAAGGTTGAACTCGGGAAGCTCTCAAAGGTCCATTTCCGCCACCTTCGGCACTGCGTGGACCACCTATTTGTCCCCTACTTTGGCCGCCTGAATATTATGGACATCCGAGGAAAGCACATAACCGATTTCTGGTTGACCCTTGAGAAAGCCCCAAAGACCGTTTTCAACATCATGGCGGCGCTTAAGCGGCTGTTCAATGATGCCCGGAGAGACCAGGTTGTCCAATTCACTCCGAATTTCCCGGAAGAGCTTAAGGCTTCCGAGCTGCCCGAACCAAATTGGCGCTGGGCCACGGAAGAGGTTCAAGAGCAGATATTTCAGTACTTGAAGCCGAACGATCTTTACTTTATACTTTTTCAGGCCTGCCATGGTACGCGGACAGGCGAGACGCGGGCCCTGCAGCATCAGGACATTGACATCAGGAATGACACGGTGACCATTCGCAGGGCTTTCAGCGAGCGTGAGTTGAAGGAGCATACCAAGACCAAGAAGAATAGGACAATCCCTCTTGATCCGGTATGGAAAGAAATCTATCTGTCACGGCCGAGGACGATTGATCGCCAGAGGTTCGTATTTACCAGGAACGGCAAGCCCTACGCCACAAAATGGATGTGGCGGCGCTGGTGCGAGGCTTGCGAAAAGGCCCAAGTGCCCGGATTGACTCTCTATTCAGGAACGAGACACTCTCTCGCGAGCCAGGCCGCGAACCGGGGATGCTCGATTTTTTTGATCGCGAAATTCCTTGGCCACAACGATATCAAAACTACTCAGAGATACGCGCACTTAGACACGGAGCCCATGCGCCAAGTGCAGCGGAGAGGCTCTGTTACTGGGTTGTATGCACATTGTATGCAACCGGAAGATCAGTCTCGTAAGGTGGTTAAATGACAGGTGATGTCGGACGTGAGACCGGGTTCGAATCCCTCTCCCTCCGCCATTAAGTAATTGATATTACTCAAGTTGATCCCTCTCAAAAGGGTCTGCAAGTCCATAATCGCTAGGACTCTCAAGAACTTACCGCGGCGCCGAGCGCTTTTGCGGTGAAAAAAAGGTTGCGTATTCCAGTGCCGTGGCATCTCCGTCATTCGGACCCGCCGTGTATGCGCGACCGTATTTGCGACGAGATGTTCCCTCACGGTGTTCCTCGTGCTATCCTCCGTCCCGGCCGCATTTTGCCTCGGGTGTCGTCCCGATACCGGAACTGACGTCGCCCCCTTTTTCAACCATCAAAAGAGACAAAAGCTCTGGGCAGCTGCCGGAGCTATCCCGGAAGACGAACGGGGTTACGAGCGCTCTGAGCCTATGAGCGGTTAAGTATCTGCAAAACTAATTGACTTTTCAGCAAGGCTATTTCATCATGAAAAGGACGGTAGATCTTCAAATCCATTTCTGACCGGCCCGTTGTAGTGATCAACCGGCCCGCAAACGAACGCCTAGGGGGGCAAGAACATGCAATCAACAGGTCGAAGATTCACGGGGAAAGCAGCCCTGGTGCTGCTCGTGGCGGTGTTCATCTCGGTTTCTTGTGTCGGGGCCGCGTGGGCTACAATGACGGTGTGGGAAACGGATTACTCGTCCATTCAGTTCGACTGGAGCGGCACCTGGGACAAAGAAGACTATTATGCTTACGCTTTATACTTGTTGGACATCCCGGACTGGGCCTACCTGTTCGCCGTGTATGGACTGGGCTGGGACCACATTTGGGGACCGCTCTGCTGGGGAGATAACGGGGCATGGGACGCTAGTGACAAGGCGCGTGTGGTGTTCTATTATGGGTATAATGATGGATATTCGTGGGCTTATATGTTGGGCGGTAAGGTGTATTTGAATTGGTACTACCTGCCGGACCTTGATTTGGTCAACGGAGGCTGGGTGAATCAGGTCTGTACCTGGGGAAGGCAAGTGGCCCGAGAGATGACGCTTGATCTTTTCTATGATATCGCAGGGTACAGCGAGTCGAATGAGACATTGGCATATTATAATGGACCCCGAAAACTGGACAGTGAGTTAAGGTGGGAAAGCCGACCTTGTTGATGTAGAAAGCGGCGGGGGGATGACAAGGAGGCTTTGATTGGGAGCCATGAGAAGGAGGTTTGACGG
>Ga0172375_10012811_pt1 | contig 10484 bp, 7 predicted proteins | sample LakKiv1m_FD_114537 | JGI IMG/M metagenome (GOLD analysis project Ga0172375, IMG submission 114537) | Freshwater microbial communities from Kabuno Bay, South-Kivu, Congo - kab_092012_11.1m | ecosystem: Environmental > Aquatic > Freshwater > Lake | place: Democratic Republic of the Congo...
GACGAGCTGTGAGCGATCCCAGCGATGAGCAGAGTGGGCGGCAGCCGGGCACCGGTGGCGTCCACGAGCGCGTCCTGGCCTGGAGCGAGGCCGACCTCGGGGTCGAGGGGCGGGTGCTCGACGTCGTCCGTGCCCCCGCGGCCGTGCTCTCCACGGTGGGGGAGCGCGTCGACCCGACCAGCCCCGAGACCGTGCAGCTGGCCGCCGACCTGGTCGCGACGATGCGGGTCAGCCCCGGCTGCGTCGGCCTGGCCGCCCCACAGGTCGGGGTGGGGGTCCAGGTCTTCTGCGTCGACGTCTCCGAGCACCCCAAGACCCGTGACCACCACGGCACCTTCGTGCTGTGCAACGCCGAGGTCGTCGCGAGCAGCCGCAACGAGAAGGCCCGTGAGGGCTGCATGAGCGTCCCCGACCTCACCGGCGACGTGAAGCGCGCCTCCCGCATCGTCGTGCGCGGGCAGCTGCCCGGCTCCGGTGAGGAGGTCGAGCTGCACGCGAACGCCTTCGAGGCCCGCTGCCTGCAGCACGAGATCGACCACTGCCAGGGCCTGCTCTTCGTCGACCGGGTCGCCGGGGCGCACGCGATCTTCGCGAGGCAGACCTACCTCTGAGCAGCCGCGCGACGGCGTACCGTCGCGGGACGTCATACGCTGCGCGGCGACGGACGTCCGCGCCGCGTGACGTCCCGCGCTCCACCAGCCCCCGTGTCCCAACCGGCAGAGGAAGGCGCCTTAAAAGCGCTGTGGTGCGGGTTCGAATCCCGCCGGGGGCACCCAGGGTCGTCCGACCCGACGACGTACGACGCCGGGCCGCGGCTCTCAGCGGATCCTCAGGCTCCACGGGAACGTCACCGCCCGGGCGAGCGTTGTACGGATCAGGACCCCCTAAGGTGGGTACATCCCCTGTGGGCCGCCGCCCGGCGGCCTCCGACGGCCTCCAAGGAGAGACCATGCAGAGCAACAACCCGGTGTTCCGCCGGTCCGAGGCGTTCAGCGGAAGCGGCGCCCACGGAACCCAGTCCTACGGCAACTCCGGCTACGGCTCCGACCCCTCGCAGTGGGGTGTCGGCGCCCCCGGTGACACCCAGGGCTACGCCCCGGCTCCCCAGGCGCCCAGCGCCCCCATGACCATCGACTCGGTGGTGCAGAAGACCGGCATCACCCTCGGTGTCGTGGTCGTCGCGGCCCTCGCGACCTGGGTGATGCTGCCCGAGATCAACGAGGACACCGCGAGCTCGGCCCTCGGCACCGTCAGCGCCGTGGCCACCTTCGGCTTCCTCGGCGCCTTCGTGCTCTCGCTCGTCAACTCGTTCAAGAAGGTCATCAGCCCGCCGCTGGTGCTGGCGTTCGCCGCCCTCGAGGGCATCGCCCTCGGTGCGATCTCGATGCTGTTCAACGTGATGTACCCGGGTGCGGTGCAGGGCGCGGTCATCGGCACCTTCGCTGCCTTCGCGGGCACGCTGACCGCCTACAAGGTGCTCAACATCCAGGTGGGCGACAAGTTCCGCAAGTTCGTCGTCGCGGCCGTGTTCGGCATGATCGGCCTCTCGCTCATGGAGCTGGTGCTGGGCCTCTTCGGCGCCCAGATCGGCCTCTTCGGCGTCAGCGGCCTCGGCATGGTCACCGCGGTGGCCGGCCTGGTGCTCGGTGTGTTCATGCTGATCATGGACTTCGACTTCGTCGAGCAGGGCATCCGCTACGGCGCCCCGGAGCGCGAGTCCTGGACCGCGGCGTTCGCGATGACCGTCTCGCTGGTCTGGATCTACACCAACCTGCTGCGCATCATGGCGTTCTTCTCGCAGGAGTGAGGTAGCCCCACAGCACGTCGCGTCCCCCCGCAAGGTCGGCGCGTCAACCACGAAGGCCCCCGACTCGCGTCGTGGGCCTTCGTGCGTGCGGAGCTGTTGATGGGGCGGGCCGTTCGTGGTGGGGCGCACCCCGTTGAGGCAGGTTCAGCGGCCGGCCGCTGAACCTGACGGCGACACGATGAAGTTTCAGCGGCCGTCCGTCAGTTTCAGCGGCCGGCCGCTGAAATGTTCGGCCGCCCCCGCGTGGGTCGCAACCTCACCCGAGGCCGTCGAGCCAGAGTCCCGACGACCCCGAGCAGGGCGTCGGGGCTGTCCCCGCTCAGCCCTCGGCGACCTTGAGGTCGACGACCTCGGCCAGCGGGCCGTCCTGGTCGTCGGAGGCGTCCTCGGCGGTGGGAGTGGTTGCGTCGGTGTCGACCTCGTCGGGCGTCTCCGCCTCGGTGTCGGGGTGCCTGCGGCGGTGCCGCAGCTCCACCCACAGCCCGCGCACGCCGCGGCGGGAGCCGCCGACCTCGGTGCCGTCGAGCTCGGTGCCGGGCACCTGGACGGCCCGGATGGCGGCGTCGCTGATGGGCAGCACGCCCTCGCCGCGCAGCGCCTCGAGGGAGTCCTCGTCGGGCTCGATGACCCCGACGGCGGCCAGCACCGAGGGGACCATGACCCCAGCCAGCGAGCGGTAGCCCGCGGCCGAGGGGTGGAACTGGTCGGGTCCGAACAGCAGGGCCGGGGCCGCGGCGAACTCGGGGCCCAGGATCGAGCCCAGCGACACGGTGCGCCCGCCCTGCTCGATGACGGCGATGGTCTGCGCGGCGGCGAGCCGACGCGACCAGGAGCGGGCGACCTGCTTCAGCGGCGGGGCGATCGGCTTGATCGTGCCCAGGTCGGGGCAGGTGCCCACGACGACCTCGACCCCGGCCTCCTGTAGGCGCCGCACGCCCTCGGCGAGGTGGCGCACCGACGTGGAGGGGGTCAGCAGGTGGGTGACGTCGTTGGCGCCGATCAGGATGACCGCCACGTCGGGGGTCATCGGCAGGGCCCGGTCGATCTGGTCCTCGAGGTCGGAGGACTTGGCCCCGACCACGGCGAAGTCGCGGAGGTAGACCCGGCGGTCGGCGTGCTCGGCGACGGCACTGCCCAGGATCGCGCCGGGCGTGTCCTCGACCCGCTCGACGCCGTACCCGGCAGCGCTGGAGTCACCGATGAGGGCGATCCGCAGCGCCGGGCCGGGGCGGCCACGGCCGTACCAGCCGGTCGGGTCCGGCGGCGGGTGCTCGATCATCGGTCCGATGGTCTTGCGCGCCCAGCGGGCCTCCGTGGCGAGCACGCCGTAGAGGCCGGCGCCGAGCACGGAGAGACCGCCCCCGCCGTACGCCGCGGCGGAGGCGAGCTTGCGTGCTGCCGCTGCCTTGCCCATGCCTCCACCTTAGGGACCGCTCCTCCCGGTCGTGACACCCCGTCGGGGGTCGGCGCCGGGCGCCCGCGTCTTTGCGGCTTGTCCAGCATGTGGGCATAGGTTGGGCGGGTGCAGTACGTCGACAGCCTCTTGGACCTCATCGGACACACGCCCCTGCTGCGGCTCGGCCGCACGCTCGACGCCCCGCTCGGGCAGGGCGAGGAGGGGCCGCTGGTGCTCGCGAAGGTGGAGTACCTCAACCCCGGCGGCTCGGTGAAGGACCGGATCGCGACCCGGATGATCGAGGCCGCGGAGGCCTCCGGCGCGCTGCAGCCCGGCGGCACGATCGTCGAGCCGACCTCCGGCAACACCGGCGTCGGGCTGGCGATGGTCGCGCAGGCCAAGGGCTACAAGTGCGTCTTCGTGTGCCCCGACAAGGTCTCGGAGGACAAGCGCAACGTGCTGCGCGCCTACGGCGCCGAGGTCGTGGTCTGCCCCACGGCGGTCCCGCCGGAGCACCCCGACTCCTACTACAACGTCTCCGACCGGCTCTCCTCGCAGCCGGGCGCCTGGAAGCCCGACCAGTACTCCAACCCCCACAACCCGCGCTCCCACTACGAGACCACCGGTCCGGAGATCTGGGAGCAGACCGAGGGCCGGATCACCCACTTCGTCACCGGCATGGGCACCGGCGGCACGATCTCCGGTGTCGGGCGCTACCTGAAGGAGCAGAACCCGGCGATCCAGGTGATCGGTGCGGACCCGGCCGGCTCGGTCTACTCCGGTGGGGACGGCCGGCCCTACCTCGTCGAGGGCGTGGGCGAGGACTTCTGGCCCGACACCTACGACCGCACGGTCGCCGACCGGGTCATCGAGGTCTCCGACGCCGACGCCTTCTCCTTCACCCGCCGCCTGGCCCGCGAGGAGGCGCTGCTGGTCGGCGGGTCGTCCGGCATGGCGGCGTACGCCGCGAAGCAGCTGGCGCACGAGCTGGCCGCCGAGGGTCGCACCGACGCCGTCATCGTGGTGCTGCTGCCGGACTCCGGCCGCGGCTACCTCACGAAGATCTTCAACGACGACTGGCTCGCGCAGTACGGCTTCCCGACCGGCACCACCACCGAGACCACCGTCGGCGAGGTCCTGCGCGGCAAGTCCGGCCGGCTGCCCGACCTCGTGCACACCCACCCTGCCGAGACGATCGCCGAGGCAGTCGCGATCCTGCAGGAGTACGGCGTCTCGCAGATGCCCGTCGTGCGCGCCGAGCCCCCGATCGTGGCCGCCGAGGTCGCCGGCTCGGTCTCCGACCGCGCGCTGCTCGACGCGTTGTACGCCGGGCACGCCTCGCTCACCGACAAGGTCGAGGACCACATGTCCGCCCCGCTGCCCACCATCGGCTCGTCCGAGGAGGCCACCTCCGCCGTCAGGCTGCTCGAGGGCGCCGACGCCGTGCTGGTCCACGAGGACGGCAAGCCCGTCGGCGTCCTGACCCGCCAGGACCTGCTCGCGTTCCTCGCCCGCGCCTGAGCCACCTGCTGGCTGGTCGAGCAGCGAGCGCCAGCGAGCCAGGCCATGTCTCCGTGCTGCCCGCCGATCGGTGCGTGCAGTCCCGCGAGTCTGTTGGCTGTGGAGAACTCGGCGGGTAGGTCCCGGGGTCTCGACGACGGCTCGCTGGCGCTCGCCTGCTCGACCGCCGGTTGCCTCGCGCCTCGGCCGGCGATCAAGGCTAGAGTGAGAACACGTTCTAGTTCTCGCCTGGAGGGCGCATGACTGTCACGACCGGCACACCGGCCATCGAGGGATGGTTCACCGTCGGGGACGCCCCGACGCTGCTGGGGGAGCGGTGCATCGGCTGCGCCACGACCTACTTCCCGCCGACGGCCGCGGCCGCGGGCTTCTGCCGCAACCCCGGGTGCGACTCCGAGACCTTCGAGCAGGTGCCGCTGAGCCGCCGCGGGACGGTGTGGTCCTACACCGACGCGCAGTACCAGCCGCCGCCGCCGTACCAGGCGCCCGAGCCGTTCGTGCCGTTCGCGCTGGCGGCCGTCGAGCTGCCCGAGGGCATGGTCGTCGTCGGCCAGGTCGCGCAGGGCTACGGGACCAGCGACCTGCGGGTCGGCCAGGAGGTCGAGCTCGTGGTCGAGCCCGAGCACGCCTCGGAGCAGCGGATCTACCGCTGGAAGCCTGTCGTCGAGCTGGGCGAGGAGGCCGACCAGTGAGCGCGCAGAGCACCGTCATCGCGGGCGTCGGCATGCACCCCTGGGGCAAGTGGGGCCGCCCCTTCGTGCAGTACGGCGTCCACGCCGCCCGCGCCGCGCTCGCGGACGCCGGCATCCCCTGGACCGACGTCGACCTGGTGGTCGGCGGCGAGACCGTCCGCAACGGCTACGCCGGGTACGTCGCCGGCTCGACCTTCGCCCAGGCGCTCGGCTGGAACGGCGCGCGGATCGCGACGTCGTACGCCGCCTGCGCGACTGGAGCCCAGGCGATCGACACCGCCCGCGCCCGGATCCTCGCCGGCATGAGCGAGGTGGCCCTCGTGGTCGGTGCCGACACCACTCCCAAGGGGTTCCTGGCGCCCAACGCCGGTGAGCGCTGGGAGGACCCGGATTGGCTGCGCTTCCGGCTGCTCGGCATGACCAACCCGGCGTACTTCGCGATGTACGCCCGGCGCCGGATGGACCTCTACGGGGCGACCCAGGAGGACTTCGCGCAGGTCAAGGTGAAGAACTCCCGGCACGGCCTGAGCAACCCCTACGCCCGCTACCGCAAGGAGGTCGGCGTGGAGGACGTGCTGTCCAGCGCGGTCGTCTCCGACCCGCTGCACCTGCTCGACATCTGCGCGACCTCCGACGGCGCGGCCGCGGTGGTGCTCGTCTCCGAGGCCTACGCGCAGCGGCTCGGCCTCACCAACCCTGTGCGGGTCGCGGCCGTCTCCACGGTCACGCCGACCTTCCCCAACACCGTGCTGGACATGCCCATGCTCAGCACCGACGCCGGCACCCCGGGGGACCGGACGTTCAAGCAGAGCATCGGTGCGGCGGCGTACGAGGAGGCCGGGATCGGCCCCGAGGACGTCGACGTCGCGGAGGTCTACGACCTCTCGACCGCGCTGGAGCTGGACTGGATGGAGGACCTCGGTCTCTGCAAGGAGGGCGAGGCGGAGTCGCTGCTGCGCGGGGGCGAGACCACCCTCGGCGGACGGATCCCGGTGAACCCGTCGGGCGGCCTGGCGTGCTTCGGCGAGGCCGTCCCGGCCCAGGCGCTGGCGCAGGTCTGCGAGCTCACCTGGCAGCTGCGCGGGCAGGCCGAGGGCCGGCAGGTCGAGGGGGCCCGGGTCGGCATCACCGCCAACCAGGGGCTCTTCGGGCACGGCTCGTCGGTCATCGTGACCCGCTGACAGGTCCGTAGCCCACTGCAGCCGGTCGAGCCGGCGCACGTTTCCGGAAAGATGCGCCGGCTCGGCGTCAAACCAGGGGGACCTAGGTCCCGCGAGCCCGGTCCGAGAGTCGCTCGGGCCGGGTACCTCCGGCCGTGCCGGTGACCCCCGGCCGCACCAGAGGGTGGGGGCGTGGACCTCGACGCCCTCGACATCGCCCGCTGGCAGTTCGCCATCACGACCGTCTACCACTTCCTCTTCGTCCCGATCACGATCGGTCTGTCCGCGATGGTCGCGGGCTACCAGACCGCGTGGCTGCGGACGGGGAACGAGCAGTGGCTGCGGCTGACGAAGTTCTTCGGGAAGCTCTTCCTGATCAACTTCGCGCTCGGTCTCGTGACCGGGATCGTGCAGGAGTTCCAGTTCGGGATGAACTGGTCGGACTACTCCCGCTTCGTCGGTGACGTCTTCGGCGCCCCGCTCGCCGTCGAGGGACTGCTCGCCTTCTTCCTCGAGTCGACGTTCCTCGGCCTGTGGATCTTCGGGTGGGACAAGCTCCCCCGCGGCCTCCACGCCGGCTGCATGTGGCTGGTGCACCTCGGCACCCTGGCCTCGTCGTGGTTCATCCTGGCCGCCAACTCGTGGATGCAGCACCCGGTCGGCTACCGGTTCAACCCCGAGACCGACCGCGCGGAGCTGGTCGACTTCTGGGCGGTGATGTTCAACGAGGTGCAGCTCGTGACGTTCCCGCACGTGATCTTCGCGGCGTACATGACCGCCGGCACCTTCGTGCTCGGCGTCGCGGCCTACCTCTACATGAAGAAGAAGCACCAGGCCGACCGCCCGATGTACCACCGCGCCATCCGCATCGGCGCCGTCGTCACCCTGCTCGCCGGGATCGGCGTCGCCGTCACCGGTGACCTCCAGGGCAAGGTCATGACCGAGGTGCAGCCGATGAAGATGGCTGCCGCCGAGGGCCTCTACGAGACGAGCGAGGGCTGCGCGCCGTTCTCGGTCTTCACCATCGGCACGCCCGACGGCAAGGAGGAGAAGTTCGCCGTCACGATCCCCTGCCTGCTGTCCTTCCTCGGCACCGGGTCGTTCGACGGCACGGTCGAGGGCATCAACCCGCTGCGCGAGCAGTACGTCGAGGAGTTCGGCAGCGACCCCACCTCGAAGGCGTTCACCGAGGGCGACTACACGCCGATCATCCCGGTCACCTACTGGTCGTTCCGGTTCATGATGGGCCTCGGCTTCTTCGCCGCCGCCGGTGCCGCCCTCATCCTCTGGCTGACCCGCGGCGGACGTACGCCGGGCGTCCGATGGCTCGGCACCCTCGGCCTGAGCCTCCCGATCGCCACCACGCTCGCGTCCTCGTGGGGCTGGATCTTCACCGAGATGGGCCGCCAGCCGTGGGTCGTGTTCGGGCTGATGACCACCGAGTCCGGCGTCTCCCCCGGCGTCAGCACCTTCGAGGCGGCCACGTCGCTGATCGTGCTCACGTCCCTGTACGCCGTGCTCGCCGTCGTCGAGATCAAGCTGCTCGTGACCTACATCCGCAAGGGCGCCGACCCGTTCGTGGAGCCGCCGGACGTCCCCGTCGGCGGGGCCGACGACGACCGCCCGCTCACGTTCGCCTACTGACCGCCACCGCCGAGACCCGGAAGAGACACGCCATGGAACTGACCACCGTCTGGTTCGCCCTGATCGCCGTGCTGTGGGTCGGCTACTTCTGCCTCGAGGGCTTCGACTTCGGGGTCGGGATGCTGCTGCCCGTGCTCGCGCGCAACGAGACCGAGCGCCGCGTCATGATCAACACGATCGGACCCGTGTGGGACGGCAACGAGGTGTGGGTGCTGGTGGCCGGAGGCGCGACCTTCGCGGCCTTCCCCGAGTGGTACGCCACGCTGTTCAGCGGCTTCTACCTGCCGCTGCTGCTGATCCTGGTCGCGCTGATCGTGCGCGGACTGTCCTTCGAGTACCGCCACAAGCGCGACGAGACCGAGTGGAAGGCGCGCTGGGACCTCGCGATCATCGTGGGCTCGGTCGTGCCCGCCCTGCTGTGGGGCGTCGCGTTCGCCAACATCGTCGCGGGCGTCCCGATCGACGCCGACAAGGAGTTCACCGGGAACCTGTTCACGCTGCTCAACCCCTACGGCCTGCTCGGCGGGCTCGTCACCCTGACCCTCTTCGCCGCGCACGGGGCGATGTTCGTCGCGCTGAAGACCGACGGCGACATCCGCCATCGCGCCCGCGACCTCGCCGTGCGGATCGGTGGGGTCGCCGCGGTGCTGGCCGTCCTGTTCCTCGTGTGGACACAGCTCAAGACCGGCACGACCCTCACCGCCGTGGTCTTCGCGGTCGCCGCGCTCGCCCTGGTGGGCGGCCTCGTCGCCGCCCGCGCCGGACGCGAGGGCTGGGCCTTCGTCGGCACCTTCGCCACCATCGGCCTCGCGGTCATCGGCCTCTTCCTGGCGCTGTTCCCCGACGTGATGCCCTCGACGACCGACCCGGCGTACTCCCTCACCACCACCAACGCGGCGGCCACGGCGTACACGCTGAAGGCGATGACGTGGGTCGCAGTGGTCTTCACGCCCATCGTGCTGGGCTACCAGGCGTGGACCTACTGGGTGTTCCGCAAGCGCATCTCGGTGCACCACATCCCCACGGCCGACCTCGCGGACGCGTCGCGGTGAGGCCCCTGGATCCTGCGGTCCTGACCCACCTCCGGCCGGCGCGCGGCTCGCTGGCGCTGGTGGTCGCGAGCGGCGTCACCGGCGGCCTGGCCACGGTGGCGCAGGCATTCGCCCTCGGCGCGCTGGTGGTCGCCGCGGTCACCGCGCCCGCCGGCGGCTGGGAGCGGGCTGCTTGGGCGTTCGCGGCCCTCGTGCTGGTGCGGACGGCGGCGGCGTACGTCGGCCAGCGTGCTGCCGCCCGCGCAGCCGGCGAGGTCTCGAGCGCCCTCCGGCAGCGACTCCTCGACGCCGCCCGCCACGCCGACGCCCCCGACCCGGACCGCCTGACCGTCCTCGCCACGCGCGGCGTGGCCGGCGTCGAGCCGTACGTCACCCGCTACGTCCCGGCCCTCGTCCCTGCCGCGGTGCTCCCGGTCGTCACGCTGGCCGCGATCACCTGGCTGGACCCGCTGTCCGGTCTGGTGGTCGCGCTGACGCTCCCCCTGGTCCCGGTGTTCGCCGTGCTCGTCGGCCTCACCACGCGTGACCGGGCCCGGACGCAGTGGCGGGCGCTCGAGGCGCTGTCGGGCCACTTCCTCGACGTGGTGCGCGGCCTGCCGACCCTGGTCGCCCACCGTCGCGCCACCGCACAGGTCGACACGATCCGGGTCGTCACCCACCGCTACCGCCGGGCGACGGTCGACACGCTGAAGGTGGCCTTCGCCTCCTCGTCCGTCCTCGAGCTGGTGGCGACCCTGTCGGTGGCGCTGGTCGCCGTCACGGTCGGGCTGCGCCTGGCGTCCGGGTCGGTCGGCTTCGAGGTCGCCCTGACCGTGCTGCTGCTCGCCCCCGAGGCGTACTGGCCGCTGCGGCGCGTCGGCGCGGAGTTCCACGCCGCGGCCGAGGGCACCGCCGCCCTCGCCGACGCCGACGCCGCCCTCGCCCGCGCCTCGACCGACGTCCCCGGCGCGCTGCGGCCCTCCGGCACCGCGCTGGCCTCGCGCGGGCTGGAGATCGGCTACGGCCGTCCCCTCACCACGCCGCTCGACCTCGACCTCCCGACACGTGGACTGGTCGCGGTGGCCGGTCCGTCAGGGTGCGGCAAGTCGACCCTGCTGGCCACCCTGCGCGGCGAGCTCCCTCCGCTCGCCGGCGCCGTCATCGTCGACGGCACGCCCCTCGGCGAGGTCGACCCGACGTGGTGGCGCGCGCGGGTGGCGTGGGCGCCGCAGC
>Ga0172375_10012812_pt1 | contig 10484 bp, 6 predicted proteins | sample LakKiv1m_FD_114537 | JGI IMG/M metagenome (GOLD analysis project Ga0172375, IMG submission 114537) | Freshwater microbial communities from Kabuno Bay, South-Kivu, Congo - kab_092012_11.1m | ecosystem: Environmental > Aquatic > Freshwater > Lake | place: Democratic Republic of the Congo...
ACGCCGGGGCGGTGAAGGACGTCGTCGCGTGGAAATACGAGGCGCAGGGGCTGCGGGTCATCGCCGAATCCGAGGAACTTCCGAACGCTCCGATCGCCGCGGGCCCTTCCCTTTCGAAAGACGTGGAGGAGGCGATGGTCACGGCCCTGTTGGCGATCGACGGGAACAGCCCGGGCGGGAAGGCGGCCCTCTCGCAGTGGGGGCCGGAACTGCAGCACGGCTTCGTCCGCGCGCGCGGCGAAGAGTACGACTTCCTGTACCGGAAGATCGTCTCCATTCCCACGGGATGCGGAATCCGTTGCCACACCTCGAACCCCTTCTTCGCAAACTGAGGCTTCCCGCCCCCTCCCTTGCCGGGAAATTCATGGCCGCCGGCGCGGTCGGGATCCTTCTCGCCGCGATCGTCCTTCACTACTTCCTCGTGGAATCGGAGAAACGGCACCTCCTGGAGACGGAGGAGCAGGCGGCGAAAACCCTCGCCACCTCGATGAAGCTCCCCTTCACTCAGGTTCTTCTCTACGAAGAGGCGGGCGTCGTGTCCGAGGCGGGGCTCCTCGACCTCTACATCTCCCGCATGGTCGGCAGCAAGGACCTCCACATCGACTACGCCATGGTGTTCGGCCCCGGGGGACGGATCCTCTCCCACAGCGACCTGACCCAGTTCAACCGTAAACTCGACGATCCTCTGTCGCAAAAGGCCCTCGCGGCGACGGGGATCGTCCTGTCCCATGTCGGAGACCCGTTCGACGGCGGAGCGATCGACGTGGCCATGCCATTGAACGTCTCCTCAAAGCGATTCGGAACCCTCCGGTTCGGCTACTCCCTCGCCGGGCTGAAGGACCGCCTGCGCAAACTCAAGCGAAAAGCCCTCGCATTGACCGTCTCCGCCGCCGCGGGGATGATCCTCCTTGTCACCCTGGCCGCCGGGGTCATGGCCCGGCCGATCCGGCGCCTGGTGGGTGCCCTCGACGCGGTGCGGCTGGGAAAGCTCGAACCGGTCTCCCTCCCGGAGCGGCACGATGAGCTGGGCGATCTACAGAACAGCTACCGGATGATGATCGACCGGCTCGCGAAGGAAAAAGCAGAGAGGGAAAGGACACAGGAGATGCTGGCGAGAACCGAGAAGATGGCGACGGTCGGAACCCTGGCGGCGGGGATCGCCCACGAGGTCAACAGCCCCCTGACGGGAGCGATGCACAGCGTCCACGCCCTCGAAGCGGGGGCCTTGGCACCGGAGAAGCAAGGTCGCTACCTGCAGGTGCTGGCGGAAAGCCTGGAGCGGATCCGCCGGGCGGTATCGCAGCTGCTCGATTACTCAACCGTGCACGTGACGAACGTCGCCGATTACGACCTGTCCTCGCTCGTGGCGAAGACCCTTGAGTTTCTGGAGTATCAGATTGCGCGGAACCGGGTCGAAGTGGAGAACCGTCTCCCTCCATTGCCGATCCGGGGGGATGCCCACAAGATGGAGCAGGTTCTCGTCAACCTCGTGTTGAACGCCGTCGCGGCGATGCCCGCGGGAGGCCGGCTTGCATTCCGCCACGTCGTGGACGGGCCCTTCCTCACCCTGATCGTTTCCGACACCGGGGAAGGGATTCCGGAGGAAAATCTCGATAAGATCTTCGATCCGTTCTTCACCACGAAGGTGAACGGGGACGGGACCGGTCTGGGGCTCGCGGTCTGCCGGAAGATCGTCGAACAGCACGGCGGGAAGATCCGCGTATCTTCCCGCCCGGGCGAGGGGACGGAATTTTCCATTTCTCTCCCCTTCGCCCCTCCGTCTGGAGGGAGCAATGAACGTTGAAGGGAAACGGATCCTGATCGTCGAGGACGACCCCGGCCTCCGCTTTACGATGACGGACGCGCTGGAGGGGGCGGGATTCGCCGTCACCGGGTCAGACAACGGGGTCGAGGCGATCCGGCGGTTTCTCGATGAAGCGTACGACGTGGTGGTGACCGATCTGCGGCTGCCGGGCAAGGACGGCATGGAGGTGCTGCGGGCGGCCAGGGGAAAAACCCCCCCGCTATCGGTGGTCGTGATGACCGGGTACGGCAGCGTCGAATCCGCGGTGGCCGCGATGAAGAGCGGCGCCGATGATTACCTGACGAAGCCTTTTCCCGTGGAGGCGCTTCTCCTTCTGCTCGACAAGATCTTCCGGCTCCGCGGGCTCGAGGAGGAGAACCGCGACCTGAAGCGCCGCATCCTGGACCGCTCCCGCTTCGAGGAACTGGTCGGCGCCGGCAAGGCGATGCTGGATGTCTTCGATCTCGTATCGACCGTCGCCGGGACCGACGCCACGGTGCTTCTCCTGGGGGAGAGCGGCACCGGCAAGGAGTTGGCCGCGCGAGCCCTCCATCGGCGGGGAAAACGGAAAGACGGCCCCTTCGTCCCGCTCAACTGTTCCGCCATCCCCGAAAGTCTCTTCGAGGCGGAGATCTTCGGGTACGAAAAGGGAGCGTTCACCGGGGCCGACCGGAGAAGGGCGGGAAAGATCGAGCAGGCCGACGGGGGGACCCTTTTCTTCGATGAAGTCACCGAAATCCCCTTGTCCGCCCAGGCGAAGCTCCTCCGGGTCCTCGAGGAGCGTTCCTTCACCCGGCTCGGCGGGGGCGAAACCGTCCACGTCGATCTGCGGGTCATTTCGGCGACGAACCGGCAGGACATGAAGGCGCTGGTCGACGAGGGGAGATTCCGGATGGATCTCTTCTATCGTCTGAACGTCTTCCAGATCCGGATGCCCCCCTTGCGCGATCGACGGGAAGACATCCCGCTCCTGGTCGAACACTTCATCGAAAAGCAGGGGGGCGGGCGCCGGGTATCGGAGAAGGCGATGGCGCTGCTGCTGGACCACCCGTTCCCCGGAAACGTCCGAGAGTTGTGGAACGTTGTGGAACGGGCGTCCATTCTTTGCGGAGAGGGGACGATCGGGCCGGAGCATCTGCCGCCGGAATTCTCCGGAGCCCGAACATCCCCCGCCGCGATCCCGCTTCCGGACGAGATCCTTCCGCTGAAGGATGCGGTCCGCCGGTTCGAGGCGGCGTATATCGAGAAGGCATTGCAGGCGTCCGGAGGGAGCAAGAACCGCGCCTCCGATCTTCTCCAGATCGGAAGAAAAGCGCTCTGGGAGCGCCTGAAGAAGTAGCCGCGGTTAAAAGCTGCAGAACATAACGTTTCGATCCGGAAACATTCGGGTCCGATTGTTTCCTTAAGGAAACATCCCGCGGAGCCTTTCCGGGCATCATCGGGAAACCACTCGGTTTATCCTTTCCAACATGCCGTAAAAATAAGAAAAATCATTGCTCGGTCCCTTTCTGTAAATCGGCATGGGAGTTGCTGACAGTATCTTGTTGCAGTTGGCGGGATAGTAACCGTGCGTCGGAACGACGGCGGGCCCAACCAAAGGAGGATCGGATTGATGAAGAAGACGGCAATGTGCAAGAAGTTGTTTCTGCCGGCGGTTCTTGCCTGCTGCCTGCTGCTGGCATACGCGGGGCTTTCCCCGGCCGACAGCGGCTACGCCGGCGGCGACAAGTGCAAGGAGTGCCACGAGGAAATCGTCGGCTCCTTCCGCTCGAACATCCACTCGAAGGCCGCGTACTACGGGGCGAAGAACGCCGGATGCGAATCGTGTCACGGACCGGCGGCGGCCCACGTGGAAGCGGGAGACACGGCGAAGATCCGGAACCCGGCGAAGCTGGCGGCGGAACCCTCCTCGGCGGCGTGCCTTTCCTGCCATGCCAAGGACAAGGACAGGATGTTCTGGAAGGGCAGTGTCCACGACAGCCAGGAGATCTCCTGCGCCACCTGCCACAAGGTTCACGGCAACAAGGGGAAACTTCTCGCGAAGGCCGACGAGAAGGAGGTCTGCTTCTCCTGCCACGGGGAGGTCCGGGCCTCCATGCTGAAACGCTCCAAGCACCCGATGAGGGACTCCTCGTCGCCTTCGGGGGAGGGGAAGATGACCTGCTCCTCCTGCCACAATCCCCACGGCGCGCGGAGCGAAAAGCTGGTCAACGCGAAATCGGTCAACGACAAGTGCTACGAGTGCCACGGCGAGAAGAAGGCGCCGGTCCTCTGGGAACATTCGCCGGTGAAGGAGGATTGCCTGACCTGCCACGCATCGCACGGCTCCTCCAACGACAAGATGCTGGTGACGAAAGTGCCGCGCCTCTGCCAGGAGTGCCACATGCAGGGAAGGCATCAGACGGGAGCACTCCCCACCAACTCCGTCTTCGCCTTCAACCGGTCCTGCCTGAACTGTCACCCGATGATCCACGGCTCCAACAACCCGTCCGGGCCGGTTCTGCAGCGGTAACGGCACATGACGAATACACCTTCCATGGAGGAACGGCAGATGATTCGAAGGATCTTCGGTTTTCTGGCGGCGGGCTTGCTCCTGCCGCTCATATTCCTCGCGGGCGCGGCCCGGGCGGAGACGGGGGTCAAGATCGGCGACGCGGCCGGAAGCGGGTCGGTCGACGCCGGGGTCCAGCAGAAGAAAGTCAGCGGCTCCGGCGAAAAATTCGAGGAGTACCGGGACGTGGAGAACGGGTTCCTCGTCAACGACGCCTCGATCCGGATCGAGAACGACAAATCCCGCGACTTCATCGACGTCAAGATCAAGAACCCCGTGCAGGAGAACGAGTTCTACAGTCTCACGGGCGGAAAGCACGGTTCCTACAAGTACAACATCTTCTTCGACAGCATCCCCCACAATTTCAGCAATGGCGTCCTCCTGTTCAACGGTGCGGGCACGGGCAGGCTCACCATCGCCGACAACGTGCAGAACAGCCTCCAGGCGGTGGAGCAGACCCGGGTTGAGAGGGGTAACGTAATCACCGATACCAACGGCGAGGACGCCCTGGCGCAGGCGATCGTCCGCGGTCTCTACGCCGAAGCCGACCCCTTCACGTTCCGCCTGAAGCGGCAGAAGACGGGCTTCGGGTTCGACTACAACTTCACCGACGACATCAAGGCGTTCGCCAAGGTCACCAACGAAAAGAGGACCGGTGCCCGGGTGATCACCGCGGGTACCTACGAACGGTTCGCCCAGGGGGCCGGTCTCGCCCACACGGAAGACCTGTTCGTGGTGAGCGGCGCGGATCTGGCGGAGCCCATCGACTATCGCACGACGACGCTTTCGGTCGGCGCGGGGATCTACAAGATGAGCTGGCTTGCCGATATCGAGTACGGCTTCACCAATTTCAACAACCGGAACGCGGCCTTGATTTGGGACAACCCGTTCAGGATCACCGACAATACCGCGACGAACGCGGCGGGCGCGGCGGCGGCGGCCGGAGACAACGGTTTCGGCCGGGGGCGGTTCGCGCGCGGCCAACTCTCCCTCGCGCCCGACAGCAAGGCGCATGATTTCACGGTATCGGGGGCAGTCGACCTTCCCCTTCACAGCAAGTTCTCCGGCTCCGTGAGCTACGGCTGGATCACCCAGGACAGCCCGTTCGTCCCCTACACGCAGAACAGCGCTCTCAACAATCTCGCCTTCGCCGGCGCCCCGGGGGCCTTGGGCATCGACGTGACGAATCCCGCCGACCTTCCCCAAGCCGGCCTGAACGGCAAGGTGAAAACCCTGGTCCAGAGCTACTCGCTCACCAGCAAGCCGGTCCAGCCGGTCAAGGTGGCCCTCAAGTACCGGTACTACGATTACAAGAACGAGTCGGACGAGATCACGTTCCCGGGGTATGCGGGATTCGGCGAGTCGTACTGGAGACTGTTCAAGAACGACGTGACGGGCCCGAACGACGCCCCCGTGGTCAATGAGCCGCTCTCCTACACCCGGCAGACCGTGAACCTGTCCGTCGACTACCATGCGGCGAAGCCGTTGACCCTGATGTTCGAAACCGGCTGGGAAGGGTGGGACCGGGAGAAGCTGCGCATCGATTCCACGACGGAGTACAGCGTCGGCGGCGGTTTCCTGTACAAGGCGGCGAAGAACGCCAGCCTGAAGGCCGGCTACAAGTACGCGAAGAGGGACGTCGACGGATACAAAACCGGGAACACCGCGGCCAATCCCGAGGCGGTCGGGCTGGTGAACTACGACTGGGCGGGGCGCAGGCGCCACAAGGCCGACGCGAGATTCCAGTACGACCCGTCCGGATCCCTCTCGCTGGGGATCTCCGGCCAGTACCTGAACGACAAGTACGCCGAAGGGAGCCGGTTCGGCCTGAAGAAGTCCGAGAACGTCACCGGGGGGCTGGACGCGGCCTACAACCCCTCCGAAAAGCTGACCCTCTTCCTCAACTACACGAGGGAAAACCGGAAGAGCAACATGAATTCCGGCGCCAAGGACGACGCGTTCGACCTGGCGAGCACGACCGACAACGAGGCCTTGCTCTTCGGGAACTTCAACCCGGCCAACGACTGGAATTCCGAAATCAGCGAAAAGACGGACACCGTCGGGATCGGAGCCGCCGTCCAGCTCGTGCCCGGCAAGCTGACCCTGAACGCGCACTACAACCTGTCGTACAGCAAGATGGACTTCGACAACTCCAACCCCAACAGCGCCCTGGCGATCGCGAACGGCTTCGCCCAGGGAGCCAAGCTCGCGAACGCCGTCGCCCGGCCCTGGCCTTCCGTGGTGAACCGGCTGCACGAGATCAAGGGCAACCTGGCCTACAACTGGTTCGCCAACCTGACGGTGGGGGTCAGCTACCTGTTCGAATGGTACAAGCTGGACGACTTCGCCTGGGACAACCTGAATCCGTACATGGCGGGAGTGTCGGCCGAGAACTCCACGCGGTTCGTCTTCGCCGACGCCACCTACAGGGAGTACGAAGCCCACGTGGGGCAGGTCTACATGGTCTACAAGTTCTAGGAATCTCCGGTCCCGCTATCCGCCCGTCCGATGTGCCGGCGCCCCCCCCACGGGGGCGCCGGCCACTTGAAGCCGGGATCCCCAACCTCCTCGGGATCCCGGCTTTACCCTGCCGTTTGGCGCGCATGGCGCCGTTCCGATAGGGTTCGATCGGAATCCGGACTTCCTCGCCCCCCGCCCGGATTATATACTGCCCGCAGCGTAAAGGAGGACCGTGCGCCTCGATGCGAAGGGAACGTGTCATGAGAAAATCGTTGCTGGCGTTTTCTCTCTCCGCAGCCCTCGTGGTCGGATGCATCCAGCAGGAAACGCCGGCGCCGCGGCAGCCTCTTCCGGAGAAGACGCTCCTCATCGGGCTGACCCCCGAGCACAACATCTTCAAGCAGGTCAGGCGGTATGAACCGCTCGCGGACTACCTTTCGAAAAAAACCGGCATCCGGGTCACGCTGAAGGTTCTCACGTACCGCGGGAACGTCATCGACAACTTCCGGTTCCTGAAGCTCGACGGGGCGTTTTTCGGGAGTTTCGGCTATTCGCTCGCGCACGCGAAACTGGGCGTCGTGGCGCTCGCCCGCCCGGAGGTTCCCGACGGGATCTCCTCGTACCACGGGGTCCTCTTCGTCCGGAAAGACAGCGAAATCCGCACGGTCCGGCAGATGAAAGGGAAGCGGCTCGCACTGGTTGCGCGGGCGACCACGGCCGGGTATCTTTTCCCGTCGATCTACCTTAAGAGGGCCGGGGTCCGAAATCCCGAAACCTTTTTCAAGGAGATCTATTTCGCGGGGGCGCACGAAGGGACGATCGACGACGTCCTCGACCGGAAGGCGGACGTCGGCGTATCGAAAAATACCGTGTACAACCGGTTCGCCGCGGAGAATCCGCGGATCGGCCGGGAACTGGTGATCCTTGGAAAGTCGGAAGACGTGCCGGAAAATGCCCTGGCGCTGCGGCGGGGCGTCGAAGATCCCGTCAAGAGGAAGCTTGGCGACGCGTTGATCGCGATGCACGCCGATCCGGAAGGCGCGAAGGTGCTGAAGGCCTTCGGGGCGCGCCGGTTCATCGGGACGACCGAAGCCGACTACATGCCCGTAATGACGTACGCGAGGGAACTCGGGATCGACCTCGCGGACTTCAAATTTCCGGCCGAAGAATGAAGAAGAAGATCCTCATCGGGTTGGGTATCCTGTCGCTCCTCTTCATGGTGATCGGCGCCTACGTCATCGTCACCGTAGAGAGGGCGACCTCGAGGCTCGATCAGCTGGTCAAGCTTCACCAGGTCGAGATTCTGCGGGAGCACCTGCTGCTTCAGATCAAAAGAGTGCAGTCCGACCTCGCCTGGAGCGGCACCCGGTACGCCAGCGGCGTCGACACCATCGTGTCGCACGGTATCCAGATGGGAAAGGTGGTCGACCGTTGCTTCCTGTGCCACCACTCGCCCCAGGTAACGGAAGGCCTGGTCGACCTGAAGAGTCAAACGGGGAGATACGAGGACTTCCTGAGCCATGTCCTGACGCTCGACGCGAATCGCGCAAGGAGGGAAGCGGAGAAGGACGAGGCCGTCCGGAGAGGGCAGGAGCTGATCGCAAAGGTGAACGGCATCATCGCGCTGACGAGCAGGAACCTCGAGTCGAGCAGCCAGGCGGTATTCCGTCAGATCGCGATCACCAAGACCATGCTCTTCCTCCTCATCGCCATGGGCCCCCTCATCCTGATGACCCTCGGTTTTCTCTTTATCCGGGAGCTGACCCGCCCGATGAACACCCTGCTGACGGCCACGCGACGGCTGAAAGGCGGCGCGCTGGATCACCGGGTCGAGGGATTGAAGGACGAATTCGGAGAACTGGCGACCTCCTTCAACGAGATGGCGGGCTCGCTCACGGAGCAGATGCAAAAAATGCGGCGCACGGAACAGATGGTGGTCGTGGGAGAGCTCGCGGCGGGGCTCGGACACGAGGTCAAGAATCCGCTGGCGGGGATCAAGGCGGCGGTGAACCTGCTCTCGGAGGAATTGACCCTCACCAAGGAGGACCGTGACCTGTTCTCCCGGATCGTGGAGCAGGTGGGAAGGCTTGAAGCCCTGATGAAGGGCTTTCTGAACTTCGCCAAGCCTCCCAAGCCGCAGTGGGAAAGGGTGAGCATCAACGAGGTGCTCGAAACGACCATCGATTTTTTTCTGGTTTCGCACCGATCCTCCTTCCAGGCGTTCGGCGGCATCGACATCCGGAAGAACATGGATGAAGGCCTTCCCCGGACGATGGCCGATCCCATGCAGTTGCAGCAGGTGTTCCTGAACCTGTTCCTGAACGCGGGGGACGCGATGCCGAACGGAGGGGCGTTGGCCGTGAGGACCCTGTACGATGCGTCCGCGGATTCGATCCGGATCGATATCAAGGATACGGGCACGGGGATCGATCCGGAGATCCTGGGGAGGATCTTCAGTCCCTTCCTGACGACCAAATCGAAGGGCACCGGACTCGGGCTTGCGATCTGCAGGCAGATGATCGGGCAGCATGGAGGATCCATCGGCGCGGAGAACGATCCCGCGGGAGGCGCCCTCATCCGTATCATTCTCCCCGTCAAGAGAGGAGAGGAGGAGGTGCAGGCGGCATGGTAGCGAAGGGTAAGGTGTTGCTCATCGACGACGACGGGCTGATCCTCGCCACGCTGACGCGGTCGTTGAAGAAGCAGGGGTACGAGGTCCTCTCCGATTCGAAAGGCCAGGACGTCCCGACCTTGGCCAAATCCTTTCACCCCGACGTCGTTCTCCTCGATATAAGGCTCCCCGGGAAAAACGGGATCGAGATCCTGAAGGAGATCACGGAGAACAGGATCGACACGAAAGTGATCATGCTGACCTCCGACGACACCGCCGAGACGGCGATAAAGGCCATGAAACTGGGCGCCGTCGACTACCTGACGAAGCCCTTCAATCTCGAAGAGGTCGAACTCGTCGTGCACAAGGCGATCGAAAAGGATCGGCTCGAGCGGGAAGTCCAATGCCTCCGGCTCGCCAGCTCCGAATTTTCCGACAACCATTTCATCGGGAACGCGAGCGCGACGCGGGAGATCCGGGAGAAGGCCGGGAAAATGGCGGCCGCCAAGGTATCGACGCTCCTCATCACGGGGGAGAGCGGCACGGGAAAAGAGGTTCTCGCCCGGCATATCCATCGGCTCCTCCATGGAGAGGAGGAATCGCGGCGCGCGCCGTTTCTGCCGATCAATTGCACCGCCCTGCCGGAGTCCCTCCTCGAGAGCGAGCTCTTCGGATACGAAAAGGGCGCATTCACCGATGCGAAAGCGGAGAAAAAAGGCGTATTCGAGCTGGCGAACCGGGGATCGATCCTGCTCGACGAGATCGGCGACATGAAGCAGAACCTCCAGAACAAGCTGTTGCGGATCGTCGAGAGAAGGGCGGTCCGGCGCATCGGGGGAGGGATGGAAATACCGGTCGACGTCACGGTCATTGCCACGACGAGCCGGGACCTGCCCCGGGCGATCGAAGCGGGGGAGTTCCGGATGGACCTCTACTACCGCCTGAATGCCTTTTCCATCCACCTCCCCCCGTTGAGGGAGAGGAAAGAGGATATTCCCGTGCTTGCCGGGCATTTCCTTTCCTGGTTCTGCAGGCGGTACAACAATCCCGCCTTGAAA
>Ga0172375_10012813_pt1 | contig 10482 bp, 10 predicted proteins | sample LakKiv1m_FD_114537 | JGI IMG/M metagenome (GOLD analysis project Ga0172375, IMG submission 114537) | Freshwater microbial communities from Kabuno Bay, South-Kivu, Congo - kab_092012_11.1m | ecosystem: Environmental > Aquatic > Freshwater > Lake | place: Democratic Republic of the Congo...
GAATACTTAAGACTGCTTTATAAACCTTTAATGCAAATTTTTTCATTGTTTAATTAATGCTTTTTTGCGTAATAGATGATGATATGCCAGGGCAAACCGGTGTGCTTCATCGCGTACCCGGCGGATTAAATTTAAAGCCAAGGACCCTTCCGGAAAAGTTAGGGCTGCTTGCTGCCGGCTGCAGTAAATATGCTCTTCTTTCCTGCCCCGCGTGCTTCGCGCAGATGTCATTTTGCGGGGTTTGGCAATACTTACCAGAGGAATATCAAGCTGCAATTCGGCAAGCTTGCGGAATGCTGTCAAAAGGTGCCCCTTGCCTCCATCAATCAGCACCAGGTCCGGTAAAGGCTTCTGCTCCTGCTTTAATCTAAGATACCGCCGATGGAGCACCTCCGCAAGCATTTTATAATCGTTTACCCCCTGAAAGGTTTTGATGCGAAAACGGCGGTAATTATTTTTGTCCGGCCGGCCGTTGTAAAAGCTGACCATCGAACCTACTGCCTGGTTGCCGGAAATATTGGAGATATCGAACCCTTCTATCCTGATTGGCAAATGCTCCAGCTTTATTTTTTGCCCTAAATCCTCCAGCTCTCTTTGGCTGCCGGCGTGGCTTTGGCCTTCGGAGATTGCCGATAAGGCCATGATCTGATCGCGCACCCCTGCCGCTGATTCATAATCCCTGGCTTGAGATTTCTCCTGCATTAACCTGGTTAAATCCCGAACTAATACATCTATTTTACCCTCAAGGATCAAAATAATATTCTGCATCCTCCGGGAATACTCCTGGCGGCTGACCGCGCCGATGCAAGGAGCAGGACAAAGATTGATTTTATAATCAATGCAGCTGCGCCCAGGCAGGTGCTTACAGGTGCGAAAAGGAAAATGACGCCGGATGATTTTTAGAGCGCTTTTTAAAAGCCGCGCGCTGGTAAATGGCCCAAGATACAACGCTGCCGCATCCTCTTTTTTACGCGTAATGGAGATTGCGGGAAATTCCTCTCCTGAAATTTGAATATAAGGAAAACTTTTATCATCCCGCAAAGAAACATTATACTGCGGCTTAAGCTCACGGATAAGGCCGGCCTCCATTAATAAGGCCATATCCTCGCTTGGCGCAAGCCTGATCTCAAGATCGCGCACCTTAAGCATAAACGCGCGGGTTTTGGCGTCCAGCTCCGCGCGCAGGTAACTGCGCAGCCGCTTGTTTAAGATTTTGGCCTTGCCGACATAAAGCACCTTCCCCGCGGCATCGGAAAACAGATAGACACCCGGCTCATGCGGCGCGGATAAGATTTTTTCTTTTACTTTCCGTAGATGTTCCATAAAGATTGCGGGGAATTTTTGCGCAGCAGCCAATTAAACAGCTCCTGTAATTCGCTTACCCTGAAAAGAAAACAGAATACGATATAGGCTATGGCGCCGCAGAAGAGCGCCCACCAGAAATTTAAAGCCTGGTTTACCTGGGAACAGACAGCGGCCATGCAAACTGCTGCCGCCAGCATTCTTAAAAAAGAAATAAAGATTTTCCTGCCGCCGAAGCCTCCGAGCCTGCGTTTAAGGATAAGGAACAAAAATAAAAATGTGCCGATGCCGGAGATAGAGGTAGCTAAAGCCAAACCGCCGATTTTTAAGGGAAACATCAGGGCTGCGTTAAGCAGGATATTCATCAGCAAGGCAATAAAGGCAACCTTGGTAGGGGTAACCGTGTCTTTCAGCGCGAAAAAACAGGATTGTAAAATTTTGGTCCCGGCATAAGCGCATAAGCCGATACTATAGAAAAACAAAGCATCGGCGGTAAGCAGGCCGCTGGTTAAATCAAACCTTCCTCCGCCAAAAAGAGTAAAAACCAACGGCTGCGCCAAAACCATAAAAATTACGGTAGCCGGCAACATCACAAAAAATACCGCTCGTAAACCCCAGGATAACGTGGATTTAAGATTTTCCGGCGACTCCTCCAAGGCTTGCGCAGAAAAAGTAGGCAGGATTGCCTGCGCCAAGGCATTGCTGAAAATTCCGATAGGAAACTGTATCAGCCTGTAGGAGAAATAGAGCACCGCTACTCCTCCCTCTCCGACAATCCCGGCCAAAGACCCAAAGATAGTATCCACAAAATTATTCAATTGGTAAATACTCGTACTGGCCAACCGGGGAAGCATTAACCCGGCTACCTGTTTTACCCCGGGATGGCGAAGATTAAAGAGCCTTTTTGGCCGAAAACCCTTTTTGTATAAAGCGGGAATCTGCACCGCCAGCTGTAAAGCTCCGCCGATCAATACCCCCGTAGCCAGGCCTTTTGTCCCCTCTCCGAAGAGTAAGGCGCAAATAATAATGGCAATATTTAACAGGCAGGGAGCAAACGCCGAAACCGCAAAGCTCTTTAGCGAATTAAGCAAAGCCATCGCATATGCCGCTAGCCCAACCAGTAATATATACGGAAAGATTATCCGGTTAAGATTAATCGTGGCAGCCAATTTTTCCGGATCAGCGGCAAAACCCGGGGCAATGAGGCGCACGATCAAGGGAGAGAAGATTATTCCTAGTATCGTGATCGCACCCAGGATAACCGCTAAAAGGTTTAACAGAACATTGGCCAGCTCCCAAAACTCTTCCCTGGAACGCTTCAGGCTGTATTCACTTAAAATAGGCACGAATGCGGCGTTCGCCGCTCCTTCGGCCACCAAATCCCGGAAAAGATTGGGTATGCGAAAGGCAATCACAAAGGCCTGCGCGTAAATGTAGACCCCAAACAGACGGGCGATCACCACATCCCGGATAAAACCCAGGATCCTTGAAGCAAGGGTGGCTAGGCCGATAGTGGAAGCCTGCCGGGCGACTGTCCGATTTACGCTTGCTGGTCTATATTTGCTTGTTGACATAGGTAATGAATTATGGTAAAAATAATAAAACTATCCCATTAACTAAAACACCACTGCGTGATAAACTTTAGGCAGATAAGCGCGCAGATATGGCCACGAACAAGGAGAATGTATGCCCAGGCGTAGAACATCATTAAAAAGCAACCGCGTAAACAAAAGAAAACACACGCGTAATCTTAAAGCTAAAGATCAGCTTAAAAAATCCATTAAGAAATTTCAGGAGCTAATTGCCGAAAAAAACGCGGAAGCCAAAACTTTCATTACCAAGGTTTTTTCCCAGCTGGATAAGGCAGCGAAAAAGAATATTATCCATCCCGCTACTGCCAATCGCCGGAAATCCCGCTTAATGCGGCGCCTGAACAAATCCGCATAAATTAATAATTAATTTTTCCAAGGCAAAGGCAGGCTTCAGCCTGCCTGTTTTAATTTCGATGTCGCAGGAAAGCAGCATCTTAAGTTTTTTCTTCGCTTCCTGGCTTTGGATATTCTGCCTTTCCCAGGCATAACGCAAGCTCCCCAGGATGCGTTCAGGGGCCTCTCCGTTTTCCAACAGCTGGTTCAATAACCGCAAGGCCGCGGCGGATTTTTTCAATTCAATCTGCCGGCTCAACGCAAAGGTATCCGGATGCGCGGCCTCCCGGAAACGTAAGACCTTGGCCTTCCCGGAAATACCTTTGATCAATTCATCTTTATAATTATAGTGCGGAAAATCCAAAACCAGAACCAACTGTTTATGCGGGTCTTTGGCGTAATTAATTAAAAAATCCCGGGATACCTCATCCAAAGAAGAAGCATCCTTAATCACGATGATCCTTTTCTTGCTCTCCAGCGGGAAGTTCAAGAATCTTTCCTGGATCTGTTTTAAGGTTATTTCTTTGGCGTATAAAGTATCGAGATTAAAATCCTGGAGGTCTGAAGAGAGGAATTCCTGTTTTATCTTTTTAAGCTGCTCTTCTTTGGCCTGAATATCCGCGCCGATAAGTAAATACACCCCCGCACCAATTGGAGGTTCAAACTGTTGTTTATTACTATTGGCGTGGGGGTAAACCATATTACCATTGCTCGACCGTGCGCTCGACGATCCGGCGGGCCAAATCCTCGACCGCGTTGGTCACCGCGCTATCTTCCGAAGTGTTACCGTGGGAAACATTAGCAGAGGCAAAACTCGTGAAGAAAGAGTAGTTGCCGTTAAATCCCTTTTCCTCCCACAAGAGCTGGTTTTCCTTAGGGTCCCAAAGGCTTAAATTCACGTAAACATTAACGCGGTATTCCATGACATTGTTGCTGTCTTGGGTATAAGTCAACGGGTCCTTACGGTATTCAATCAGTTCTCCCTTAAGCACCAGGTCCGCCTGGTCCTCCTTAACCGGTTTAAGGTTGCCGTCAAAAAGATACCGGTTGATTACTTTTTTGGTGATCTCCGTCTCCAGCATCGGACGGTAAATACGGTATTTGCTGGCGTTATAATTTTCCTGGGTCACGTCCACTTTATTCAAAAACGGGGTGATATAAATGGTGCGGTACTTCCCGTACAGCATGGATCGCGTAGTGTAACCGCAGCCGGGAAAAATGACGGACGCAAACAAACAAAGCACGCTTAAGGTAAAAAGAGAAAATCTAAGCTTATTTCTTTTCATTTTTATGCTCCATGATCTGCAGCCTGGCCGCAGCCTGCGCCGCCCAGGTGCTTTGCGGATAATTAGCGATAACATCATTATAATAAATCCTGGCCGCGGGAAAATCTTTTTGCTTCTCATAGAACCGGGCAATATTAAAATCCGATTCCGCTTCTTTTTCCCGGATCTGGTTGATATTCTTTTCGGCGTCAAGCGAAAGCACGGCATCGGGGTGCTCTTTGACAAAGGTCTCGAATTTTTCCTTTGCCTCTTGGGCGGCGCCCTGGTCATAAGCCGCGCCTTTGGAAAGACTAGCCCGGCAGGTGGCGATCTGGAATTTAGCTGCCGAGGCCCATTCGCTGTCCGGATAACGGGAGATCACTTTATTAAACTCATCTTCCGCCTCGTAGTAACGCAATAAACCTTTCAATACCAAGCCTAATTTATATTGCGCCTTGGGGGCTAAGGGTCCGTAAGTAGAATTCTCCACAACCTTGCCGAAGATCTCGATTGCCGGGTTTTCCACCGGCAGGGTTACACCCAGGGCCTTACGCTTATACCCTCCCATAAACTTCTCGGCAATCTTGTACTCCCGCTCGATAATCTCCTGAATGCGTTCGCTAAAAGGATATTTGTCGATAACCATCTGATAAGCCTGATAAGCCTCGTAGAGCTTATCCTGTTCTTCTTCCACTAAGCCCAGATAATACTGACTCTCCGCAGCTTCCGCGGATTTAGGATAAGCCTTTAATAATTTACGGAATTCACGCTTAGCCTCTTCGTATTCTTTATTATCATAGAATGATTTGGCATAGGCAAACTGCTCCTGGGGGTTCTCCTTAGGCAGGTTTTTAGGATTTACCCATTTACCTGTCTTGGGGGTCCAGATCCAGTAGGCATAAGCCGGCTGACAGGTTAAAAAAGAAATTAATAACAAACTTAAGATTATGCGTTTCATAGTGTTGAGGCTTAGACTATGTTTTACTTTTTTAGGCTAGAAGTTTATCCGGGTATTTTCAACGTTTTAATTTAGCACAGCAGGGCGAGTTTGTCAAAGATAAAAGTAGGCAAAAGGAATACGGATTAACGCGGCATTAAGATGTAAAAGCAGGGTAATCAACATGCTGGTGGTTGCACCGATTAACTGGCCCAGCGGATAACAAATCGATCCGCATAAAACCAGGGCAAAACCGCATAAAGTAATTACGGTCGCCAGCGGCACAATAAATAGATTGGCCAAAACGGTCACCGGGGCCAGAATACGGAAATTATAAGCAATTATCCCCAAGGTCGCCACCCAGGCGGAAGATGAAACCAAACACCCTTCCGCGAAGAACCGTATTATTCTTATTTTACAATCCTCTATTCGCAAGAATGATCTCAGTCTAGGGTAAAAATAAGCAATTGACCAAACGCTGGCAAAAGACAATTGCAAGCCGATATCAAAAAGCTGCCGGGGATTAGGGATTAAGATGCATAAAGCGGCGATAGCTAATGAGTGGTAAGTATTCGGCTTTCTCTTAAATAGATACGCTGACAAAAAAACGATTCCCATGATCGTGGCCCGCAGCACCGGGTTGGATGCGCCGGTAGCCAAACAATAGAAAATCAAAGTAATTATGGCCAGCGCAATACGCGTTTTACGTCCGATGCGCATAAATTTCAATAGCAGATTGACAACAAAAGCAACGATGCCGACATTAAAACCGCTGACCACTAGAATATGCACGGTGCCGGATTTCACCATCGCGTTATTCACCAGCCACGGGATACCGCGCCTTTGGCCTAAGACCATCGCCGCAAGCACTCTTCCCGGCAAATCCGGCAGATTGTGATAGATCACCTCTTCGCTTTTTGCGCGCAGCCAAAATGAAAAACCAATAATCCGAAAGATTAAACCATCCCCTTGCCTGCTCTGCTGCGCAATAATCTGCAGGCTGTTTTCAATCCTTACACTTGCGTAAATCCCCTGGTTAAATAAATATTCCCGGGGACTTCTTTTGCCGCTTGAATAATTAGGCAACCCCCGTAGAAAACCGGCCAGCACCAGGCGGTCCCCGTAATTTATAACACAAGGTAATTCCATGCGCACTAATATATTACCGCAGCAACGCTGTTTCCACTGGCCTTCCTGAATACTTTTCAGGCGGAAAGTAAAAGAAGTACGCTGGCCAGTAACAATTGGCGGAGTATCCACGATTCCATCCAAAAAATACAGGCGATTACCGGAATAACGGGCGAGCTTACTGATATGACAAGAAGGCAGCAGATTTGCGTTTTCTAAGCTAAGTGCGCCCGAAGCAAGGGCGAGAAGCAAAATTAAAACAGTAAAAAAACGGTTTTTTTCAGAAAACCGCCAACCGAAGAACAAAATTAAAACTGCTGCTGCCCAAATTAACCAAAAATTTAATCCCCTTGATGCAGCTAAAATAACCCCAAAGCAATAACAGATTACTACTACAACAAGCGGACCGCTCATTCTACAAAAAACAGTTCTTTTAATTTTTCATAGCGCGCCTGACCAATACCTTTAACCTCTTTTAGATCTTCGAGCTCGCCAAACTCTCCATGCTCCAGTCGATAAGCGATAATCCGCTCCGCGGTGCGCGAAGCAACGCTCCTGGTTTCAAGTAGTTCGACTAAAGATATTTTATTTAGATTAAGCTTGCTTAAACCCGGTTCCGGACAAAGTATTTTTTTCACGCGGAAATTGACTTTCGCTAAATTCTGCAGAGCCAGACCGCAAAATGCCACGGCGAAGATAAATAAAATGGCCTTTTTTTCCTGCGGGGTAAAGCTAAACATCTCTTTTGCCTTTCTAGCCCCAATAGACGAAAAAAGGAACAGAATCTAACGGCAAAAAATCTAGTTCAAAGAATTGCTTTCCCCGCGCTGATAGTGTATAATTTGGGTAATGGCTAAGATAATCCTGATTATCGATGATGATTATAATATTGCCAAGAAAAGCAAGGAAGAGCTGGTGAAAGCCGGCTATACGGTAATCGTAGCCTACAGTGCCAAAGAAGGGATGGAAAAATTAAAGACAGCGGCCCCTCCTTGCGACTGCATACTTTTGGACCTGGTCCTTCCTGATGAAAGCGGGTTTAAGGTTGCCCAGGATATCAAATCACTTCCGGAATTCAAAGATACCCCGATTATCGCCACCTCCTTAAAACACGAAGAGATTGACAAGCATATCGCTGCCAAAAGCGGGATCACCGTCTATGCGGAAAAACCGATCAATTATCAGAGGCTGCTTTTTGATATTAAGGATGTGCTAGGCGGGTAGGTTGAAATTTAAAGATTATACGACGATATTTACCAACTTCTGCGGCACGACAATAAATTTTTTCAAGGCTTTACCATCCAGCCAGGGTTTTAATTTTTCATCCCCAAGCACCAAGGATTTAAGCGCTTCTTCAGGAATATCACGCGGAACCTCGATTTTACTGCGCACCCTGCCGTTAACCTGAATCACTAATTCGATGGTTTTCTCCAACAAAAGCTCTGGATTAAATTTCGGCCAAGCAGATTTAAAAATACTCTCTTTATTGCCTAAAATCTCCCAGAGCTCCTCGCAGAAGTGCGGGGCAATCGGACTAAGCAGAATGATTAATTTAGAAAATACCTCTTTATCCGCTCCGGACTTATAAATTGCGTTGGTTAATTCCATAAGCCGAGCAATCGCGGTATTAAATTTAAAATCCCGGAAATCCTCGGAAACGGTTTTAATGGTCAGGTGCAAGAGAGCAACCAAATGCGTATCTGCCTTTTCTTTGAGAGTATCCTGGATACGCCAGACCCGGTTTAAAAATTTGAAGGCGCCTTCTAATCCCCGTTCATCCCATTCAAGCTCGGTTTCCGGAGGAGCAGCGAATAAAATAAACAACCTTAAGGCATCTGCTCCGTAATTCTTGATCATCGAATCCGGGTCCACGATATTACCCTTGGACTTAGACATGACCTCGCCGTCTTTGAGCACCATGCCTTGGGTCAACAATCTCTGGAACGGCTCGGAGAAATCAATCATCTTAAGATCCTGGAAAAATTTAGTAAAGAAACGCGAGTATAATAAATGTAGGATAGCATGCTCGATGCCGCCGATATACTGATCCACGCGCATCCAGTATTTTGCCTCTTTTACATCAAAAGCTGCCTCCGTAAATTTTGGTGAGCAGAATCTTAAAAAATACCAGGAGGAATCAAAAAAGGTTGCCATAGTATCGGTTTCCCGTTTGGCTTTTGCCCTGCATTGCGGGCATTTTACCTCAACGAATTCCTTCACCTTTCCTAAGGGACTGCCTCCCTCTCCGGTAATCGGCGCATCCGCAGGTAATTGCACCGGTAAATCCTTAAAAGGAACCGGAACAATTCCGCATTTCGGGCAATAAATAATCGGAATAGGTGTACCCCAATAACGCTGGCGGGAGATCAACCAATCACGCAGGCGCCAATGCGTCTGGATCTTGCCGATCCCTTTATTTTCCATCCACTGGGCGATTTTTATTTTCGCCTCCTGATTAGACAAGCCGTTGAACTCTCCGGAGTTTACTTGTACGCCATTGCCTTCATAAGCTTCGGTTAAAGGATGGGGTAACGGCTCCTGCGGTTGGATCACCAGCCGCATGGGTAAATTATGTTCTTGGGAAAAAAGAAAATCCCTCTGGTCATGGGTAGGTACGGCCATGATCGCGCCGGTGCCATACTCCATTAAACAATAATCCGCGATCCAAATCGGGACCTCTTCGTTATTTACCGGATTAACGGCAAAGCTCCCGGTAAAAACCCCCTCCTTTTTCACATCAGAAGCAGTACGCACCACCTTGCTTTCCTTAGCCACCTTATCAATAAATTGCAGCACTGTTTTTTCCTGCGGTTTACCTTTGACTAATTCCTTAACCAAGGGATGCTCCGGGGCCAAAACAATATAGGTTGCCCCGAAAATAGTATCTACCCGCGTGGTAAATACCGGGATCACTTTATCGCTATTTTTCAAGCGGAAATAAATATCCGTGCCAGAGCTTTTACCGATCCAGTTATTCTGCATTGCCCGCACCCGCTCCGGCCATTCATTTAACTGGTTTAAATCCTCCAATAACCTTTCTTTATACTCCGTAATCTTTAAATACCATTGCTCTAAGTTTTTCTGCTCTACCTGCGTATGGCACCTCCAGCAAGCGCCTTCAATAACCTCTTCATTGGCTAGCGTTGTCTGGCAGCTTTCGCACCAATTAACCGCCGAGGCTTTTTTATAGGCCAGCGAACGCTCGAACATTTTTAGGAAGATCCATTGGTTCCATTTGTAATAATCGCTGTCGCAAGTAGAAACCTCCCGCTCCCAGTCATAGGAAAAACCCATCTTTTTTAATTCCGCTTCCATCTCCTTAATGCATTTGTGCGTCCAGAGATCCGGCTTGGTTTTATTCTTGATTGCCGCGTTCTCCGCCGGCTGGCCAAAGGCGTCAAACCCCATCGGATGCAAGACATTGTATCCTTCCAGCAGTTTGAAGCGGCTGGCAACATCGCCAATCGTATAATTACGCACATGCCCCATATGGATTTTGCCCGAAGGATAGGGAAACATCTCCAAAAGGTAATATTTTTTTCGCTGCGAATCAGCCTGCGCGCGAAAAGCAGCTGTATCCAGCCACTTTTTCTGCCATTTTTCTTCGATCTCTTTAAAATTATAAAACATATTATTTAAGGGCCAATTTTCTGACCAGGGCCAGATTTTCCTTATCGCTATTTTCCGTGCTTTTCGGCGTCTCTAAAATCATGGGGATATTCTTAGGCGCCGCGTATTTAATAATGCGCTTCATTCCGCTTAAACCGATGTGGCCGCGGCCAATATGGTCATGCCGGTCATGATGACAACCAAGCTCTCCGGCAGCATCATTCAAATGAATCAGTTTAATTAAACCTACTCCCACCAACTCTTTAATCTCCTCAAGTATCTGCTCAAATCCTGCCTTGGTTGCCAGATTATAACC
>Ga0172375_10012814_pt1 | contig 10481 bp, 11 predicted proteins | sample LakKiv1m_FD_114537 | JGI IMG/M metagenome (GOLD analysis project Ga0172375, IMG submission 114537) | Freshwater microbial communities from Kabuno Bay, South-Kivu, Congo - kab_092012_11.1m | ecosystem: Environmental > Aquatic > Freshwater > Lake | place: Democratic Republic of the Congo...
ATTGGCAGTTGTACAAGTCTGAGTACCGTCCTCTGAAGCCGAGTTAACAGCACCGCAAGCTGTTATCGTGGTATTTCCCCATGCATATTCCCCTGCCGCGCTGGGATATAAAGGCCCACGGCAGGCCTTTTCAAATTCAAATTCTGTCATGGGCCTGAGCGCCGCCCAGTCTGCAAAAGCCAATACATCCATCCAACATAGGTAACCGCACGCACGGTCTTCCCTGTCTGTTGAAAAAACAATAGGTTTAGTGGTCCCGTTTCCGGAAGCCGGGCAGGTAACGCGCGACCTGTCAGTTACACTATTTGAGACGCTTAATACATAGGGCTTAGCAGGGCTATCCGCTGTGACGTCCGCTGCCACGCGTTTATTTTGTTGAAGTCTGGTGAGATTGTTAAGAAAACTAACATACTGTCCTTCGGATATTTCATATTTCATTATGTAAAACGCCTGATACCCCTTGGGAAAAGACGTATCAACCTCAAACGTCGAAGCAGTGGCAGCTTCCCCAGTGTTACTGGCAGTCGTATAATACCATTGCGTCACGCTGTTACCGAACGATATACCGTTCTCTGTATTGATAGCACCAGGGATATTCGAAGTTCCAAAGCGAAACTCGCCGTTAGTGCCTGCCGTTGTATCACCGGCATAAAAACCTCCTTGCGCAACGTATACCATTTCAATGGCGAAGATCTTTACTTGAGTAGTAATTGCGTTGGCGTTGGTATCGCTTACCCCGTCCGCATTATAATCCCAACATAGCTGAACGGACGTCGTGCTTAGATCCCCTGTACCGGGAGCTGCCCTTTGAATAAAACACCCTTTTTTGTCCTGCGTAACAACTATCTCGACGGTAGTGCCTGCCCCGGCAGACACATCGGACGGGGTCGTTCCAGAAGTTTTCATGGTCGCATGGTTCCAAGTGCTGCCGCCATCAGTGGAATATTTCATGAATACCCACGCGGCATCATAGTTAACAGTATCACGCCATGAATTGCTCCAGCTTATGTCGAACTGCGCTTTAATAGTCTTCGTTGTCGTATTTTGACCGGTAAGCTGGGCGTTTGAAACAGAAATGTTGTTCGCAACCGCATGAAGAGGGAACAGATATAGAACAGCTGTTACAGCGGCAAAGAAAACTAACGTTCTTAGGTTGACCTGCATCATGATGCGCTCCTTACTGCCCGCCCGCCATAATATTGGGAACGAGTTGTATCGGTTACATTCGCGCTCACTCTATCAGAAACTCTCACTTTCGTATTAGCATCATACCAACTGCCGCCGCGCAAACCTCCTCCTGCGGCGCCTGTCACTCCCCGGGCAGAAGTCCCATCAATACCCGGCCAGTCAGTATTCGTCGCGTTCCCTTCGTATGAAGCGGTCGAAGTTAACGCACCATCACCGTTGGTCCCCGTAAAAGTCCTGGCCGTAGTATTCCCCACAGTTACTGCGCGTTCCCATAAGTTGCCTGAAAATTCCATATTGCCGTAAAATCCCGCTCCTGCTTGAGTACGCGTTGAAGAAGAAGTTGCAAAAATACCGGCGCGTAGAGGTCCTGTTCCGGTATCGCCACCGGTAAATGTTTTGTTATTATAGCAACAATTCGCGCCTGAAGTTGTAATGACCTCTGTCCCGTCTTCAGATACGCCTGAAATAGCCGCCGCATCGGTTATGCTCGTATCTCCCCAGGCATATTCACTGGCAACGGAAGTATTTGAGCCACGGCAAGCTTTTTCATACTCTAACTCAGTCATAGGACGAAGAGCAGCCCAATCGGCATAAGCGCATATATCCATCCAGGACAGATAACTGCAGGCTCTATCCTGTTTGGTCGTGGTAGCGCTACCCGCTGCCCACGCCACAGTATTTCTGTTAACTACTCCATCAGAGCTCTTTCCGGTAGCGCTAGTGATATCACGGGTAGTCTGCTGATTTGCTGTTAAGGTATTAAAAAACTCGACCCATTGTCCTTCCGTGATCTCATACTTCATGGCATAAAAAGCGTTGTATCCTTTAGGAAAAGCAGCCGGCAAAGTCGCTGATGTGGCATCGTTGAAATCATCCGCAGTTGCCATACCCGCTGCGTTGTTATTACCTAAGCTTCCTGCGCTGCCTCCGCCCAATGTCAACTGGCCTTCACTAACGATCAGCAAAGCGCTGCCGCTGACAGCGCTTTCGAACTGCCCTGTGACGCTGCTTGCTGCCCCGTCACCGGCATAAAAATTACCAGAGGGTATGTATACCATTTCTATGCCCACTACTTTAACACGCGCGCTCGTAGTGGCGCTGATAGCGGTCACTCCGTCGCTGCTTAGTTTGTCAGATCCCCAATCCCATACCAGCTGAACGCTGGTAAGAGATACATTGCCAAGTCCGGCTGATGTTCTTTGGATAAAACAACCTTTTTTGTCTGTTGGGACGATGATATCATAACCTGTAGGGGCAGAAAAACCGGAAGGATTTGTGCCTGAGGTCTTTAATGTGGCATGCCGCCATGTAGTGCCTGAATCCGTGGAATATTTGACAAAGACCCATACAGCGTCATAATTGACATTATTTCGCCAGGAGTTGTTCCATGAAATATTGCACTGCACAACAGCGGTCTTCGCAGAAGAGTTCTGTGAAACAATAGTTGGAGAGGAAACAGTAAGATTATTAGCGAATGACGAAACTTGACAGGAGATGAAGCATATATAACTTAATAATAATACTAATACTTTTAGTACAGAGCGGGTATATATGGTCACAATTATTCCGGTTAAATACGCCTACAATTATATGCTAAAAAATAAAGTACTATATAATAATAGTATACACTATTAGAGGGAGTATTGCAAAGGTTTTACTGGGATTTTTATTAATATTCTTTCATCGGCGCAACGGAAGGAGCGTAACCGGTGATGGTCTTTTCCCCGTTCACTATTTGAGGGGTTAAAATGATGACGATCTCGGTCTTTATGACCTGATCTGACATGTTCTTGAACGCGGCCCCGAAAAACGGCATATCCATGAGGAAAGGAACGCCTTTTTCCAGGCGGGTATCCTCGTCTCTCCTGAGCCCGCCTATGATAATGGTCGTTCCATCCTTGACCATGACATTACTTTCGACGCTGGTAGTATTGATCAGCGGGATCTGGGCTCCCTGAGGAGTCGTAAGAGTATCGGTTTTAGAAGAGATCTCTGGCTTGATCGACATGCGGATCATACCGTCGTCCCCGATTATAGGCTTGACCGCCAAAAGTATTCCGACGTCGATAAAATGCACTTCTTCATTTGTCGTCTGGTCCGCGCCGGTCCCGGTAGTAGTCGTCGTAACATAGGCCAGCTTGTCGCCTATGTGTATCTTCGCCTCTTCATTGTCGTTGACTAGGATCGTAGGATTGGCAAGGGTCTTGGTGTCAGAGACCTGCTTTAACATCTTTACCGCTACCCCGAAATTTTCTGACGTGACATCTCCCCACATGACAGTCGCCAGCGTAGTGCCGCTGCTGATAGTGGACGCGATCGGGAACTTGGCGTGGAAATTCAGGGATTTCCAGGCGGCGTTCTCGACATTGTTCAAGGCCCGCTCCCAGTCGACTCCCATGTCGAACTGCGGCTGGAGGACAAGCTTCATGATCTTCACTTTGATCAATACCTCTTTTGTCCTTTTATCCAGGATCATAACAAGCCGCTCTATCTCGGGCATGCGGTCCGGAAGCGCAGTTATGATAACCTGGTTGGACCTCTCATCCGCCTCGATGGATCCGACCGACTTCACATCCAGGCGGTCTCTCAGTTTTTCTTTAACCTGCGCTGCCTTTGCATAGTTCAGGACAAAAGTCTTGGTCTCAAGTTTATAATCTATCTTTTTCAGCACCTTGACCATTTCGGCCAATTTCTCGTCGGTATCTATCATCACGATGGTGCCGGTGTCTTCGTCTATCACGATCTTACCGACCTCGCTTTTAACGTTCTTTAAAGCCTCCAACGCGTAACTTGGCCGGACATACCGCAGATAAACTATCTTTACTTTGGTCTTGTTCCTGAAATATGTTCCATACATAGCGAAATATTCTTCTTCAGGCATAACATAGACTATATCTTCCATCGTCTTATATCCGAGGCCATTGGCTATACAGATGATATCAAGGGCGTCACCGATCTTGACACTTTTCAGGACAAGAGTAGCGCGGCCCTGGACGGTTTTACTGACCACTATGCTGAAATCCCCCTTCAACGACAGGAACTTGAAAACATCTATGATATCCATGTCGCGCAAGTCCAGGGTGATGTCCCTGTCAAATTTCTCCTGCAGTCCCGGGGTGAGACCCTTGGTCTCACCTATGCCCGCTGAAGAAAAAGAGGGAAAAACAATGGTCACGCAGATGACCATGGCAAATGTCAGTATCCATTTTTTATATCTCAATACGATCTCCATGAATAGTTCATTTCAGTTCCCGCGTCTCTTTTCCATCGCTTAATATGACCTTATCCGCAAATATGCTTTGCACCGTCACCCCGTCGATGCTATCCCCCTCCTTAAGGAAGAAAGTAGCCTGGGTCTTCGTATTTTCGATCATCACATAACTGGATGAGTTGTTCGTAGACGGCGATAGGCCGACGAGCTTCAGCTCTTTCATGGCCTGCTCAACAACCGGAGGAGGTTTGGGCGCTTCAACTGCCGCAGGCTTCGGCACCTCCTTGGGTTTCGGTTTAAAGATATCACGCTGTCCGAGTTTGTCAATATAATAAGAAATATCTTTTGGAGGGGCAAGCCCCGGTTCGGATACATCAGCTACTTTTTTAGCGGACATGATATCAGGCAGCATTTTGAAGGTCTTGGGTTTCACGAATATCTCATATCCCAGAAAAACAAAAAGTACGCAGATCAATCCGACCAAAAGATTATTGACAAGGCTCAGGCTGAACTCTATGTCCCCTCCCTTTATGGCCTTGCGCATAGTCCCGGCGAAATAAGCTAACCGCGCTTTTATTACCTCAGGGGACAATATCGGGGGTTTACGCTCGGTGATCGGGGTCTTCCCGAAAAAATTTTTCCCTTTAAGGCCGCGCAACGCCCCCATAGCCTGTCCGACCGGTCCCTGTGCCTGTTCCTGAGGACGTTGGACGGTGTTCTTTTCCTGGCCTTCGATCAGTGCCAGGAGCTGCTGCTCTGCTGTAAGACCTTTGTTGTTCTCTGCCATCCCACCCGTTCCTCATCCTCGATGATATTTTTTATGACCTCGCCGTCGACTACGTATTTATTCTTCAGCAGCAGGTATTTCAACGCCTTGTGGCATAGCATGTTTATCCTGCGCGGATAACCGCCGGTGTGCGCATATATCCGCCTTATGGCGTCATCCGAAAAAAGCTGCATCCTTCCCTGGTAGCCGGCTTTCTTAAGCCTGAAGTTGATCATCTCCCTCGTATCGTCCAGATCGAACGGGTAGAGCGTGAATTTGAAGCTTATCCTGTCATAGAAGTTCTGTATCTTTTCCAGCCTGGGGCAAAGCTCCATCTGCCCCAATAGCACTATCTGTATAAGTTTGAACTCATTGGTCTCATAGTTCAGGAGTATCCTTAAAGTCTCCATGGACTCCTCTCCCAGTTTCTGAGCCTCGTCTATGATAAGGATGACGGTCTTGTGCTCATTCAGCGTCTTCTCGAGCAGGAATTTCTCGAACGCCTCCCTTAACTCAAAGAGATGACATTTCTCATCGAACCCGACCGGAAGATTGAAGTTGCGCATAAGCGCCGTCATGAACTGCTTCTCGTCGTCAAAAGACGGGTTCAATATGATCTGGAACAGGAATTTGTCCCGTTTCGATAATTCCTGGATCAGCTTCCTGGACAAAGTCGTCTTACCAGTCCCTATATCCCCCAGCACGATATTAAGACCGCGGCGCAGGTTCAGCTCAATGAGAGTATTTGTAAGAGCCTGCTCGTGCTCTTTGGACATATACAGGAATTCCGGGTCAGGACTTGTAGAGAACGGTTCGCGGTTAAACCCCAATATTTTATGATAACTCATACGTCAGCCTCTGTGTTAAGTTTTTTTATGATGAGCCTGAGCGGGTACCCCTGGTTCTTGAGATCGCGTATATTGTCAAGCTTTTGGCGTATCTCGTCGGCGTTATACATCCGCCTGTTCCCTCGGCGCTCGACAATATTAAAAAAACCGAGATTGGTGTAATAATTCAGCGTCTGGTAAGACACCTTATAACGCTGCACCGCTTCTTTTGTCGATACTAATTTCATATTCCCGTCTTTTTATTGTTGTTATAGTAACTACTATAAGTGCAACTTTTCTCACATGTACTCATCTTGCTATTTTTATATTAGGAAGTATACCATATGGTTCCCGGATTGTCAAACTGCAAGACAAAAAAAATGGAGCGGCAAATAAGCCGCTCCATTTTCGGGACATATCCCGACGGGTATAATCAATTCGTCCCGGATGATATTTATCCGGGACAGCCGTCAATACATAGACCTGGTCTTCTTCTCGGTTTCGTTCTTTACCGTGCGAGTGCTCGCCTTCCTCATTGAAGTATCCGCAGTCGCTTCGGCCAGACTGACCGTTTTCGCTGCCGGCTGCTGAACGGCCGGGGCGGTCTTCGATATCAAGGACCCGCTTCTTTGGGCCTTCGCAGCCGCCTTCGGCGCATACAGATGCGCGAACGCCGGCTGGCATAATAGCGCTATAGCCGCTAAAGCAACTATACCAAGCGTAAAATTCCTCATTTACCCCTCCTTTTTACTGCGATCAGGTTACATCCCTCAACCAAAAGACACGCTATAAGATATATAAAAAAAAATACGGCGAAAACGCTGAACGCGTACCCTATGACCTTTACCGCGGCCCCGTGGCTCTCGCTGTCGACCGAATTTATCAGTATCCCCAAGAGCAGCGCAACGGGCGGAACCGGCATTGAGCCGAACGGCGAGTACTCGCTCCTCCCGACGGGAATAACGCACAGGCAGATCAATACGATAACAAAAATTATTATCTTTGCCTTACACGGCTTAAGGGCCTTGAATGTTTGCATTTATTTGATGCCACTATAGCATAAGTTAAACGGCATTGCAAGCGAAAGTAGATGCGCGGGATACCTATTATATAGCGAGCTTTGTAAATACATAGGTTTCCCATGACCTGGCGAATTCCCTGATATCGACTCCCGCGGCGAATACCAACGAGTCGCTGACACTTTTACCCTGGCCCAGCGATCGCAGGATCTTATTGAGCGCGCCGGAACCGTATTTCTCAACTATAAAATTTGCCGCAAGATAGAACTCGCGGTAGAAAAGATTGGCCTCCCATGTGCTCCGTATGGCCGAATAACTTTTCGGGAATCCTTCCAGTCCGACGAAGGTCTTCCGGGTTATAAAATCACCGAAAAACGAACGGTCGCGCTTCGCCACCAGGCTCTCAGCGTAACAGGCGATCCCTTCATTCAGCCATAGGGGGCAATTCCCTTTGGCCAGCATCCTTACAAGCGCGTGAGAATATTCATGATAGAGCGTCATGCGCAGGAAATCCTTCGAGTATTTGCTCTTCGCAGCCGGAAGCCGTATCTTTCCGTCAAAAACGGCATGCGCCCACGAAGGACGGCCTTCGGATATCCTTGCATAATCATTTTCCGGATAGACTATGACCGTCACCTTCTCCTCAGGAAAATAGTCAAAAAGCGCACCAACCCGCGAGTAGGCGCCGTCCAAGGCGATCTTTACCTCAGCCAGATTATCTGCGCCCAGCGATTCCCCGGACACTATCGTGAAATGCATGAGGTCTATCTTTTGCAGACCGCTTTCCAGACTGCCCTCCTGCCGGGCTTTTTTAAGGAATGCTGAAAGACCTTCGATATCAGGCTTGAGCTCATACGCCTGACTTAAATGCCCGACCGCTTTGTCCAATCTGGAGCTCTTGTACTCCGCCTGGCCTAAGTCCATGAGCGCGTAAGCGTTCTTGGGGTTATAGCGCACCGCGCGCTCCAGATTATCCAGGGCTCCGGACAGGTCCCCGTTCCTCATGAGCGCTACGCCGTAATTATTGTAGGCATTTGAGATATTGTTCTTAATGACCGTCTCTTGGGGCGCGTCGTCAAGGGCCTTCCTGAAACAATCAATGGCGTACTGGTATTTGCCCTCTCGCATGGCCTCTACGCCCTTTTGATTATTAACCGCGGCTTCCCTTGAAGCTCCGAAGCAGGCGATAACCGATATGAAGCTCCAAAAGAGGACGGATAAATGTATTTTTCTCATTCCCATACCCCCAGATGCTCCCGTCGGGCCCTCTGCTCCATTTTACGCATAAGCCCCCGGTACCGTTCGTCCTTGGACTCAATATCTACGACCGCATACCCCAGACGCACCAGGTACGCGTTAAGAAATATAACATATCCTTTGCCTCTCGGCTTAAAGACGTCTTTATCCATAGTTGTACCCGTATTGATATCGAACGTATCGGCAAAAACAAAGGCTTCAGGCAGGACCGAAGTATACTCGACACGGACAGAATGAGTTATACGCATTGTGTTCGAGATCAGGTCAAAGGCCTCATCGCTTAACTCACCAAGTCTTGTCCGGGACACGCCATTCCTGGTCCATATCAGGAGATCATTATCGCCGACGAAGGATATACCGCTGAATTTGGCTTTTGAACCGTCCTCAAGACGCAGAGTATCCCCAGCCTCTACGGACTTCACACGCGTCACTTTAGCGTCCGGGCCGGACCGATCGACGCCGATCGCAACTAATGTATAGATCGAGAAAATGGCGACAACGGCGCATAACATGATGCTCGAATGTCGCATGACGCGGGCACTCGCATGCGGGTTATTCATCTTTCAGAACGATACTGTCCGGGTTATAGTCATGGCCTTGCTCTTCTTGGGCAACTGTGGGATTGATATTCGCGGAATGCTGCATTTCTAAAAGCGCTATGCGTTCTTCGATATCTTTGCGCTTGCCGTATTTGGGGTTGATCTCGAGCACCCTTTTATAATGTTCGAGCGCGTCGCTGTATTTTTCCGTATAAATGTCATAGACCAGCGCCAGGTTGTAATGGGCATCGAGATCGTCGGGCCGGAGCATGATGGCGCGCTCATATTCTTTTATGGCAAGGTCGTATTTACGGCTTTCCAAAAAATGATTGGCCAGATTAAAATGCATCTTTTCAGTCTCCACGACAAGCGAGTCGTGGTGCAATTTCGACATATTTTTCTCAATATTGTCCTTCTCGGCGTTCAGCTTTCCTATGGACTGCTCAAGCGTCCGGATCTTACCGCGCATATCGTCCTGCAGCTTTGCGGCCTTCTGTTTTTCATCGTTCAGCGTCGACTCAAGAGTCCCTTTTTCCGACTGAAGGGCTGTAAGGCGCGCCTGATCGGCCGCTGTCTGGTCGCCCAGCGTCTTCTGAAGGCGTTCTCTCTCGGCTGACAAAAACCCGATCTGCGAATTACGGTCGGCCAATGTCTTCTGAAGTGAATCGAAATTATCAGTCAAACGCTTCAGTTTTTCGGACAGATCGCTGTTCTCTTTAAGGGAATTGTCCAGGCTTACGCGCAGATTAGTGACAAGCTTTTCGTATTCGGCCCCTCTGGTCTCGGTCGCGCCTATATCGGACATGACCTTGCTGAGGTCCCGTTCCTTTGTTTTGAGGTCCACATACAGGTTCATCAGACCATATACGATCCCCACGATCGATATTATCATGAGGATGATGACTATGGGAACCGCGATATTACCCGAGTTCCCCTTAGGCTTAAAACCTTTGAGATCGAAATAGTCCCGCAGAATATTACTTATGACAGGCTCATTGATGCGCCTGTCCAGTACTCGGTCGTGCGGCTTATGCTCGTGCGTGCCGCCAATGACCCTTTTTCCGTCGCGGGTAATAACAAGGCTGTTCGCTTTCGCGTGGGCAAGCTCTTCCTGGAATATCCTTTGATGGCGTATCAGCTTTTCATTCTCCCGGCGCAGTTCCTCTATCTCTACCTTAAGGTCCCGGACGGTACCTGCAAGGTGTAATTGGTGCTCTTTGGCCATCTCAGCCATACGGGACCGTAATTTAGCTATGGTTTTACGTTCTTCTGTGATCTTGGTCTCTGAATCGGACTTGAGTTTTTTGAATTCAAAACGGCGGACGTGCTCTTTCCGGGACTCTGCCCTCAGATAGAGAAGCAAAAACCCCAGGCTTACGAACAACGCTGATACGGATATAATGAATATTGCCAGTACCATATCTAATTCCAGTATAATGATAATCCGGTTATTTGCAATAGTTTAAACGAAAGTTACTCTTTTATGCCCTGCGTATACGGCGTAGTAATATTAAATTTCTTACATAACGCGTTTATCTGATTTATGATCGCCGTATCGTCCCTGCCGTATTCCAAAAGCCCTATCAGATAATATATCCTGTTAAAAGCCCAGTTGCGGGCGATCTCCTTGCCGCCTTTTCTGGCCTGGCTGAGAGAACCTATAACTAAAAATTC
>Ga0172375_10012816_pt1 | contig 10480 bp, 8 predicted proteins | sample LakKiv1m_FD_114537 | JGI IMG/M metagenome (GOLD analysis project Ga0172375, IMG submission 114537) | Freshwater microbial communities from Kabuno Bay, South-Kivu, Congo - kab_092012_11.1m | ecosystem: Environmental > Aquatic > Freshwater > Lake | place: Democratic Republic of the Congo...
CCTGGCTGGACATCGACTATGGCACCTATCCCTTTGTGACCAGCAGCAACACGACCTCTGGAGCCGCCTGCACGGGGGGTGGCCTGGCGCCCAACCGCATCGACCGTGTGATCGGGGTGCTGAAGGCCTACTCCACGCGAGTCGGCAGCGGTCCCTTCCCCACGGAACTGACGGAGGCCACGGGCCAGTTGCTGCGCAGCCGTGGCGGGGAGTTCGGCGCCACGACGGGTCGGCCGCGCCGGTGTGGTTGGTTCGACGCCGTGGCCACGCGCTACGCCGTGATGCTCAACGGGGCTAGCCGGGTGGCTCTGACGAAGATGGATGTGCTGGACACGCTCGACACGCTGCGCCTCTGTACGGCCTACCAGTTGGGCGACCGGCAGGTGACCGAGATGCCGGTGGAGAGCGCCGTGCTGGCGCAGGCGGTGCCGGTGTATGAGGAGATGCCCGGCTGGCAGCAGGACACCACCGGGGCACGCTCGTACCGGGAGCTGCCGAGACGGGCTCGCGCCTACGTCTCACGGCTTATGGAGCTGTGCGGCACGAAGTTGAGCATTGTCTCCGTCGGCCCGAAACGCGACCAGACCTTCGTCGTGGGTCGCTGAGGACGCCCATGGGCACGGCCAGAGCGAAGGTACCGCGCCACATTGCCATCATCATGGACGGCAACGGGCGGTGGGCGGAGGAGCGCGGTTTACCGCGTTCCGAGGGTCACCGTGCCGGTGCCGAGAGCGTCCGTCGGGTGGTGGAGGTCTGCCACGAGTTCGGCATTGAGTACCTGACCCTGTTTGCGTTCAGCACCGAGAATTGGCGTCGTCCGGCGGCTGAGGTCAGGGCCCTGATGTCGTTGTTGTCGCGTTTTGTGGCCGAGCGCACCGGCGATCTGCAGCGTTACGGCATCCGGCTCCAGGCCATCGGCGAGCTGGGGCGGCTGCCGATCCTGGCCCGGCGCAGACTGGACAAGGCCATCCGCGAGACGGCAGGCAACACCCAGGGGGTGCTGACGCTGGCGCTGAGCTACGGCAGTCGCGCCGAACTGGTCCGAGCTGCCCGGATGCTGGCAGAGCGCGTCCAGGCCGGGGGGTTCTGTCCCGACCAGATCGACGAGGACGAGTTCAGTCGTTGTCTCTACACCGCGGGGATGCCGGACCCCGACCTGGTCATCCGTACGGCCAACGAGCGCCGGCTGAGCAACTTCCTGCTTTGGCAGGCCTCCTATGCCGAGTTCTGGGTGACTCCGGCCTATTGGCCTGATTTCGGGCGCGAGCAGTTTGTCGAGGCGCTGCAGGAGTACCGTTGCAGGGTGCGTCGCTACGGAGGCCTCGGGGATGTTGGGCCATAGGCTTGCGTTGGGCCTGCCGCTGGCGGCCCTGGGACTGGCGGCCTTCCTGCTCCCGCTGGCCTGGGGGACGCTCATTTTCGCCCTGTTAGGGCTGGTCTCTGCTCTGCTGGCGGGGCATGAGTTTTTCGACTTGGCGCGGCGTGCGGGGGTCCGCGGTTACGAGCGGCTGACGGTGGTGGCCGGCTGCCTGTACCTGGCGCTAGCCGGCCTGGGGTTGGGGCCAGGTCTGGATCAGGGGCTGTCGGCCCTGGTTCTGGGCGGGCTGTTGTTTGCCTGTTTTGTGCAGTCCTTGCGGGCGGGGCCCCCGGGCCTCGCTGCCCTGCTTCCGGTGTGGGTATCGGTGGGTGGCTTCCTCTACCTCTTCTGGTGTCTCTCTTTCCTGGTTCGTCTCTTCGTTCTGCCCAACGCGGATGGCCGGTGGCTGGTCCTCTATCTCATCGCCATCACCAAGGTGGCCGATACCGGCGCCTACATGGCCGGCACCTGGACCGCCCGCCGGGCACAGGGGAACCACAAGCTGGTCCCCGCCATCAGCCCCAGGAAGAGCTGGGAAGGGCTCGTCGGAGGGACCCTTGCCAGCGTCGCCGTGTCGGTCTGCTTCGTCGCCTTCTCCGGGCCTCGGCTGGTCGTGGGTGAGACGCAGGTGTTGGGCTGGCCTGGGGCCGTCGTCCTGGGTGTCCTGGCAGCGCTGGTAGGTCTGCTTGGGGACCTGGCCGAGTCGGCCCTCAAACGGGCGGCGGACGCCAAAGACTCGGGTCGGGTCCCGGGGCTGGGCGGGGCGCTGGACGTCCTCGACAGTCTGGTGCCCATGGCCCCGCTGTTCTACGCCTACGTCTGCATTGCTGCCAGTCCATGATCCCCATCGGCAAGGACAGGGCCCCCGGCGCCTTCCCGTGGGTCATGTGGCTCCTGGTGGTTGCCAACCTCGCGGTCTTCCTCTGGGAGCTCCACCTGGGGGCGGCGGGCGGCGAGGTCGTGCAGCGTTGGGGACTGGTGCCGGCACGGCTGTGGGACTTGCCCTCAGCCGGTGGCTTCCGTTCGTACCTGGTGCGGGCCTGGCTGCCGGCGCTGACCTGCCTCTTCCTCCACGGCGGCTGGCTGCATCTCATCGGCAACCTGCTTAGTCTGCGGGTGTTCGGGGACCAGATCGAGGCCCGCCTCGGGTCCCTTCGCTTCCTCTTCTTCTACGTGTTCTGCGGGCTGGCGGCAGGGGCTCTGCACGTTGCTTTCTCGCCGCGCAGCTCGGTGCCCACGATTGGCGCCAGCGGGGCGATTGCCGGGGTGCTTGGGGCCTTTCTGCTGCTGTACCCTTTCGAGTGGGTCCGGCTGGTGGTGCCCGTCTTCTTCTTTCCCTTGCTGATCCAGGTCCCGGCCTTCGTCTATCTGTTGCTATGGATTGCGACCCAGGTATTTGCGGGATACAGGACCCTGGCCGACGGGACGCCGGTTGCCGGGGGGGTTGCGTTCTGGGCGCACGTGGGCGGGTTCGTCGGTGGGATGTACTGGATACGCCGTTGGCGGATACGCCGCCCGCGGCGGGCGCGGCGTCGGTGAGGGGTCAGGGCCGTCCGCCAGGCCGGTACCGGGGGGGCGGGCGAAGCGGTGGCCACTGGCTATAGTAGGTCCCTTGCATGGCCGGGACGACTCAGCGTTCCGCTCTGGGCAACAGGCGGCAGGCAATGAACAGCGCAGAGACAGACTACCGGCTGCTCGATGCTGGCAACGGCCGCAAGCTGGAGCAGTTCGGCCCGGTCATCCTGGATCGGCCCTGCGCGCAGGCGGTATGGCGAACGAGCCTTGACCGTTCCGAGTGGGCCCGGGCTCATGCATCGTTCACGCGTGACGAGGGCAAACGCTGGGAGGTCCATCAGCCGATCCCCGAACGCTGGCAGGTACGCCTCGAAGGACTGAACTTCGAGGTGCAGCCCACCGACTTCGGTCATGTGGGCATCTTCCCCGAGCACGTACGGGCCTGGCGCTGGATGGCTGCCCTGCGCTCGCGTCTGCTGGCCGGGAGCGAACCGCTCTCGGTCCTGAATCTGTTCGCCTACTCGGGCGGGGCCACCCTGGCTGCGGCGCGGCTTGGCTTCCGTGTCTGTCACCTGGACGCGGCCCGCAAGATGGTGACCTGGGCGCGGCACAACGCGGAGCTCAATGGTCTCAGCGGGGCCCCGGTGCGCTGGATCGTCGACGATGTACAGAAGTTCCTGGCGCGGGAGGGGCGCCGCGGAGTGGTCTACGAGGGCATCATCCTGGATCCCCCCAGCTATGGCCGCGGCAGTCGTCAGGAGCTCTTCAAGATCGACACACACCTGCTGGACCTGATGGACCAGTGTCGCCGGGTCCTGAGTTCGCAGCCGGCCTTTGTCTTCCTCACCTGCCATACGCCCGGCTATACGCCGCTGGTGCTGGAGCACCTGTTGGGGCAGGGCCTGTCCGGGCTGGGGGGAGCGGTGTCAGCCGGGGAGATGGTCCTCGAGGGCGGGCCGGACGTGCTCCCGGTGCCCAGCGGCACCTACGCCGTGTGGTCGGCGCGTTGACCACCGAGGCACGGAGACCGGCGCCGGGCGAGCGCTGAGGCACTGCATGAACCTGAGGGGAGTCCCGCGCATGACCTGCACCGGTGTCTGTCCACGGCTGTGGGCGCTCTGGCTGACCGCCCTGGCCTGTCCTGCGTTGTGGAGCGCCCCGGCGGACCGTCCCATCGAGATCCCCAACGGCGGATTCGAGCAGGGACTCACGGGCTGGCGGATCGAGGAACCGGCACCAGCCATCTCGACGCTCGAGCCGGGCCTGGCGGCGTCCGGGGTGGCCTCTCTGCGCATTCGCGACGCCGATGCTTCCCGCGGGTCGGCCGTCACCGGACCGCGCCTTCCGCTAAAGGGCGCAGCCCTGATGGAGGTGCGCGGTCGGTTGTACCCGGTCAGCGGGGACGGGCTTGGGGTCTACGTGCGCCAGTACAACGCCGCGGGGGAGTGCATCAGTGGCGAGTCGCACGTGGGTGGTCTCGGGGGCAGCACGCGCGCCTGGCAGCCGTTCGCCCTCGGCTTCGCGACAGCCCCCGAGTGTGTGGAACTGGAGCTATTTCTCCACAGCTACCATGCCGCCCTGGTGGAAGCCTGCCTGGACGACCTCGAGTTCGTGGAGCTGGCGACCCATACCGAGCCGCCCTGGCCAGGCTCCTACAAGCTTCGTCCCGGCGATGCGGCCCGATTGACGGCGGCCGACGTGGCCGGGCCCGATGGCATCGTCTACCCAGACTGGAGCCGCTGCGGTGTGGACGGCGGCATACCGGAGGTCCCCGTGGTGGTGCGGGTGGAAGACTTCGGTGCGGTTGCCGACGACGGCCATGACGATGCCGACGCCCTGGACCGGGCCTGTGTGTCGGCGGGCCAGCGCGGGGGCGGGGCCGTGGCGCTGGGCGCCGGCACCTACCACCTGGACCGGCCGGTGACCGTTCGCGCCAGCGGGGTGGTGGTGCGCGGGGCCGGGCGTGACCGGACCCGCGTGCAGTTTCGCTATGCACTACCGGCTGAGGGCATCTGCTTCTACGCTCCCAAGGCCGGCGAGACGCTGGGGCGGTCCGGGGCTGTGGAGATCCATGCGACACCCAAGGACCTGCAGGCGCTGCGTCTTTCCGTGGGTGGCACCCGGGTCCAGGAATGGAAGCGCAGCCAGCACTCCGGCAACACGTTCTGGTTGCGCGTCGGGGCGTCCGCAGTACTTGGGGCCCAGGCTGCCGGGCCGGCCGAACTCAGGGCCGAGGCAGAGTATACCGGCGGCGTCACGAAGACGGCCACCATCGGGGTCACTCTCGACGCCGCGGCGCCTGCCCAGAGCCTGCCCGTGTCGTCCGGGGCGCTCCACTTTGCCGGGGGCGGCCTTGGGCCGACCGTAGCCCTGGCCGAAGACGGCCGGCGCGGCAGCACGGAGCTGGTCCTGTCGTCTGCCGGGGGTCTGCAGCCGGGCGACAAGGTCCTTATCGATGGTCCTGCGACGCCGCGCTGGAAGGCTCTGACGAAGAACCAGTGCGCCTGGGGTTCCTACCGGCAGTACGCTGTGCGGGTGGTCGGCGCCACCGGCAACCGCATCGTCATCGAGCAGCCACTGCGGATCGAGTTCCCGGTGGTGGACGGCAGCACCGTCCGCAAGCTGACCCCGATCGAGTGGTGCGGGGTGGAGGATCTGGCCATCGAGCAGACCGAGGACCTGTGGATCTCCACCGTGGAGTTCGCCAACGCCTGGAACTGCTGGGTCCGCGGCGTGCGGGTGGTGAAGACCGGCCGTTTCCCGGTGCAGGCCAACCGCGGCAAGTGGTGTGAGGTCCGCGACTGCGTCTTCGACGATGCCTGGTTCAAGGGCGGCGGCGGTACGGCCTACACGGGCTGGCAGAACGCCTGGGACTGCCTGATGGACGGCGTGGAGACCTTCAACTACCGGCATGCGCCGCTGGTGCAGTGGGCGGCGGCAGGCTGTGTCATCCGCAACGGGGTCTTCCACCAGAGCGATGGCCAGTGGCACGCCGGCTGGACGAACGAGAACCTCTTCGAGAACTGCGTCATCGAGTCGGTGACCGGAAACGGTGGCTACGGCTACGGCTTCTGGGCCTCGCCGCCGGAGGACACGGCCCATGGCCCCAACGGGCCCCGCAACGTCGTGTACCGGTGTGACGTGCGGTCGCAGCGGGAGGGGCTATGGCTGGGCGGCATGAACGAGAACTGGCTGGTCCTGCACAACCGTTTCGTGGTGGAGAAGGGGGCCGGTGTGTTTGCGAAGACTGCCAGCTTCGACCATATCATCGCCGGGAACGTGTTTGTGCTGCAGGATGCGCGGGCGGCCATGGTGGAACTCCGTACCCCGGACTGCGTCGGCATCGAGGCGCTGGGCAATGCGGTATATGGGGGCCGGGGCCAGCTCTGCAGCGGCATGGGCCGCCTGGCCGTCGACCGGGGCAACACGGTGGCTCCCCTGACGCCGGAACTGCCGGCCCGGCCGGAGCCCGCGGTGCCATCCATCTTCCAGTGGCAGCGGGACCATGTCGTGCGGCCGCGCCTGCTGCCGGTGCGCTGAGGCCCCCGGGGGCTGTTCCGTTCTGGGCACTTCGGCTTGGGCGTGGGCTGCCAGACGAAGGTGGAGCGGCCCCGCAGGCGCGGGGCCAGTGCTCCCGCGGTCGCGGGACCGCGGGCGGTCCAGGGAAGGGGGGCCGGTGCGCTGAGGCCCCGCTGCGGGCGTTGTAACGGCGCGATTCCGGTCCTATGGTGGGAAGGTGCCTGCAGGTCCGGGACGCTCCGGCTGCAGGCCACCAGGGCGCGGCGGGGTGCCGGGGCGTGAGCGATGGTGCGCCAGAGCACATGACCAGGCCCCCGGGAGGCGGGCTGATGGCCGATGCAGAGCGCGAACTCGCCGGTTTACGCGCTGCCAACGCGAAGCTCCAGGAGCGGGTGGCCGAGCTGGAGCGTGCCTTGGCGGCGACCGCTGGGGGCCGTCCGGACGACCGTCTGGGTGCGTCTGCGCCGTCCCCGGCGCGTGGGCGCGCCGCCGGCGATTCCGAGGGCACAGTCCCCGAGCACCGGCGTGCCGCTCTTGCTCTGCGCGAGAGCGAGGCGCTGGTCCGCTCCATCGGCAACAACCTGCCCAACGCCATGCTGTACCAAGTCTTCCGCTTCGCCGACGGGACGCGGAAGTTCACCTATGTCAGCGGCTCGGTGAGACGCCTGCACGGCTGCACGCCGGCGCAGGCGATGGCAGACCCTGGCCGCATCTACGGGCAGCTTCCGGACGACGATCGCCAACGGGTCATCGCGGAGGAGGAAGCGGCCCACAAGGCGTTTCGGCCGTTCAGCACGCAGACCCGCATCCGGACGGCCTCCGGGGACCTGCGCTGGTCCTACTTCGCCTCCGCGCCGCGGCGGCTGGAAGACGGAGCAACGTGCTGGGATGGCATTGAGGTGGATATCACCGATCGCAAGCGCGGCGAGGAGGAGCGCGAGGCCCTCCGGGCGCAGCTTCAGCAATCCAGCAAGATGGAGTCCCTGGGGCGCCTGGGCGGGGGGATCGCGCATGATCTGAACAACCTCCTGACGCCGATCCTGGGTTACGGCGAGACGTTGGTGGACGATTTCAGCAAGGATGACGCCCGCCGGGCAGACCTGGAAGTGATCGTGCGGGCCGGGCGGCGCGCCCGCGCCCTGGTGCACCAGTTGCTGGCCTTCAGCCGCAAGCAGGCCCTGGAACTCCGTCATGTGGACCTGAACAGGATCATCACGGACTTCGGCAGGCTCCTGCGCCGGACCATCCGCGAGGACGTCAAGATCCTCTACGACCTGGCGCCCTCGTTGCCCGGGGTCTACGCCGATGTAGTCCAGATCGAGCAGGTCTTGATGAACCTGGCCGTGAACGCCCAGGATGCCATGCCTCGCGGCGGCCTGCTGAGCATCTCGACCCGCCACGAGAGCCCGCCTGGCGACGACGGCGCGGGACCGGCCGGGGGACTGACCGGAGACCGCGTCGTGCTCACGGTTCGCGACAATGGCCAGGGCATGGACCCGGAGACGCGGGAACACCTGTTCGAGCCGTTCTTCACGACCAAGGGCGGGACGAAGGGCACAGGCCTGGGCCTGGCGACGGTCTACGGCATTGTGACGCAGCACGGCGGCACGATCCGGGCCCACAGTGAGCCGGGGCAGGGGGCTCTCTTCACCATGGCCCTGCCGGCGGCCGGTCCCGTGGTCGAGGAGGAGAGGACCTCGGTGGACGTTGCCAGCCTCGATGCCGGGTGGGAGACGGTCCTGCTGGTGGAGGATGACGAGGCCGTGCGCACGCTGGCCGGTTCGATCCTGTCCCGGCAAGGGTACCGGCTGCTGGTCGCCGGCAACGGCCCCGACGCGCTGGCCCTGCTGGACCGCTACGAGGGTCCCTTGCACCTGCTGTTGACGGACGTGGTGATGCCGGAGATGAACGGTAAGGACCTGTACGGGCAGGTCCTGCTCAGACGTCCGGGGCTGAGGGCTGTGTTCATGTCGGGCTATGCCACCGAGGTGATCGCCCCGCACGGGGTGATGGACGAAGGGCTGCCGTTCATCCAGAAGCCGTTCACGGGGAGGGCCCTCGCGGCCAAGGTACGGGCAGTCCTGGACGGTGCTCCACCCACGCCGGTGGCGTCCGTGTCCGAAGGCCGCTGAACCCGCTACCGGTCTGCGCGCGACTGGGACCCGCCAGGCGGCTTCAGCCGGCGGTCTCAGCGAGGCGGAAGGCCAGATGGGGGACATCCCGTCCGGATCGGCGCCACTGGATCTCGAAGTCGGTCTGGATATCGGCGACGTCGACCATGGCGGAGGGGTCCTCGCACAGGGCCGGGTAGGCGGCGACAATGCGGCGCCAGTCTTCGAAGTAGGGGGCGAAGTCCGTCGACATGTGCAGGCTCCCGCCTGGCTTCAGGATGCGCACAAGACGCGCGATGAAATCGGTGGTGACCAGGCGGCGGACCCGGTGTCGGCTCTTGGGCCAGGGGTCAGGGCAGAGGAGGTGCACCCGGTCAACGGATGCCTGGGGTAGCAGGTACGAGGCCAGATCCAGGTTGTCGGCGCGCAGCAGGACGAGGTTGGCCAGCCCCCGACGGTCGGCCTTGCGGTCCACGCGGCGCAGCCGTCCCAGCATCACGTCCGAGCCCAGCACCAGGCGCTCGGGGTAGCGCCGGGCCAGCTCCAGGCAGAACCGGCCCTTGCCGCAGCCCATATCGAGTTCCACGGCAGAGGGCTGGCGCCCGAAGGAGGGGTCGATGACCTGGTAGGTCCCTGTGAGGATGTGGATCACGGCGTCAGAGGCTGCCCAGGAAGGTCCGCATCCGTACCATGGCTTCTTCGATCTCGTTGAGGGCGGTGGCATAGGCGCAGCGCACGAAGCCCTCTCCGCAGGCGCCGAAGGCCGAGCCCGGGACCACCGCGACCTGGTGTTCCTGGAGGAGGCGCGTCGCGAACTCGCGACTGCTCAGGCCCGTGCTGCGGATGCAGGGGAAGGCGTAGAACGCGCCGCGCGGTCGGAAGCACGGCAGGCCCATGTCGTTGAGCCGTTTGACGATGACATTCCGCCGCTGTTCATATTCGAGGCGCATTTCCTCGCGGGCCCGGGCGCCACTCTGCAGGGCTTCGAGGGCGGCGGCCTGGGCGATACTGGAGGCGCAGAGCATCGAGTACTGGTGGATCTTCATCATGGCCTCGATGAGCTCGTGCGGTCCGCAGCCGTAGGCGATACGGAAGCCGGTCATGGCGTCGGCCTTGCTGAAGCCGTTGAGCAGGACCGTGCGCTCGCGCATGCCCGGCAGCGAGGCGATGCTGGGGCAGCGTGGCTCGTAGCTGAGTTCCTCGTAGATCTCGTCCGTGATCACCAGCAGATCGCGGCGGATAGCCAGTTCGGCCAGGTGTTGCTTGACCTCCCCTGTCAGGCCCGCCCCGGTCGGGTTGTTGGGGAAGTTCAGCAGCAGCACGCGAGACCTGGGTGTGACGGCCGCCTCGACGGCCTCCGGGCGCAGGGCGAAGTCCTCCTCGGCCCGGGTGACCACGGTCCGCGCCACCGCGTGGGCCATGGTGATGCTGGGTGCGTAGGACACATAGCAGGGCTCATGGTAGATGACCTCGTCGCCCGGGTTCAGTACGGCCCTGAGGATGAGGTCCAGGGCTTCGCTGACCCCCACGGTCACGATGCACTCCTGCTCCGGGCTGTAGGCTGGGCCGAAGTGCTCTTCGACGTATCGGCAGATGGCCTTTCGGAGGCTGAGGTAGCCCAGGTTCGAGGTATAGCTCGTCTGGCCGCGCTTGAGGGCGTAGATCGCGGCTTCGCGGATATTCCAGGGCGTGACGAAGTCGGGCTCGCCGATGCCCAGGGAGATGACCCCCTCGACGCCTTCCACCAGGTCGAAGAAGTCACGGATGCCACTGCGGGGGAGGCCGGCGATGTGGCGGGCCACCCACTTAAGGGACGATCTTGAGTCGCTCATAGGGTATCTCGTCGCGCAGCTCGACGCCGGCTTCCTTGTACTTCTTCAGGATGAAATGGGTTGCCGTGGCCCTGACCCCGTCCTGTGACGCCAGTTTGCTGGCCACGAAGCGGGCCACGTCCTGGAGCGAGGGTCCCGAGACCTCC
>Ga0172375_10012818_pt1 | contig 10479 bp, 7 predicted proteins | sample LakKiv1m_FD_114537 | JGI IMG/M metagenome (GOLD analysis project Ga0172375, IMG submission 114537) | Freshwater microbial communities from Kabuno Bay, South-Kivu, Congo - kab_092012_11.1m | ecosystem: Environmental > Aquatic > Freshwater > Lake | place: Democratic Republic of the Congo...
CAGGGAGCGCATTTTCTCCCATGCCTTGGCTGCTCTGGGTATTTCCCCGATGTGCTGATAGCAGACGGCGAGGCGGCGGTACACGTCCGGGTTGCGGACCTCTCCGCCCTGGAGGCTCAGGTAGCTGTTGAATTCCTTGACAGCGATGTCGTAATCGCCGGATCTGAAGAGTTCCTCGGCTCGCCTTATGGCAGCGGGGATGGAGGCCGCCTGTTGCACCGCTTCCCGGGTCTGCTTTGCCCGCGACCAAGCCAGAACCCCGGCCAGAGCAGCGATTACAACCGCTGCGGCTATGATGAGAGCGATCAGGTATCGGGGCAGCCCTTTCGGGGGCGGCGCGCTCCATGGACTGGTGTGTGAAGCCAGCACGAATCCCGTGTTTCTGGACCCCGGAATAATCACGGGGACGTACCCTTCCTTGCTCTGTCCCGACTCCAGAATGTCTCCGTGAAGAGCCATCCCTATGATTTCAGCCGTCTCGGAAGGAGCGGCCCGAATCTTTGTGGAAAGGCCGTCAGGAGCGACTATCTTGATCGCGCTGGGGAACTTCTCTTCCGCGCAGACGGGTTGTCCGGAACTCGCGAGGAAGCAGAGGGAATAGACCAGGACCACCAGCAGCTTTGCTATCCAGTGAAGGCGTCTCAAGGATATTCCCTCGTGATAAGGCAGTGGTTATGCTATGGTTACAGGTACGCCGGACACAGCTTACCATGAACAGCCTCATCTGGCAAAGTTCAAAAAAGACAAAATTCCAGGCGACAACCGGAAGCTATGGAGCAACACCACTTATGGACGCAGCACTCTCCTTTGAACAGGGGCCCATCCGTCCGCCCAGCGAGGCCGGAAGCCTCCTTATCCGAGCCACAAGAAACTGTCCTTGGAACCGCTGCACTTTCTGCGGCACGTACAAGGGCCAGAAGTTTTCCCGTAGATCCGTGGAAGAGGTCAAGGCGGATATTGACGCGGCCAAGGCCGCCTCGGACAGAATCGCGGAGATCTCACGGAATACCGGCGACGGAGGCCGGCTGACCCGGCGGGTCTTGACTCAAGTTTTTCGTGATCCAACTCTGCCGGACTCATTGAGATCGGTGGCCCTGTGGTTGGGGTCCGGAGGGAACACGGTGTTCCTTCAGGACGCTAACACCCTCATACTTTCCACGGATTCTCTGGTGGAGATCCTGAATCACATCAGCAAAACCTTTCCCCAGGTTGACAGGGTGACGTGCTATGCGCGCGCGGTGACCCTCAAGAGCAAGTCTGTGGAGGAGTTCGTCCGTCTCAGGGTAGCAGGGTTGAACAGACTGCACGTGGGCATGGAGTCCGGGTCGGACAGGGTGCTCAAGATGATCCGTAAGGGAGCCACCTCGGAGCAGCTGATAACGGGGGGCAAACGCGTAGTCGAGGCCGGTATTTCTCTGAGTCTGTACGTTATCCCGGGCATCGGCGGAACCGAACTCTCGGAGGAACACGCTCTCGAGACTGCAAGGGTGATCAACGCAATCAACCCTCATTTCGTCAGATTCAGGTCCCTGTACGTGAGGCGTTCCAGTCCTCTGAACCAAATGCTACAGGCCGGAGAGTTCCAGCCCCCTTCGGAAGATGAAATGGTAATGGAGATCAGAACAGTAATAGCGAACCTGGACGGCATCTCCACCACCATCGTGAGCGACCACATACTCAATCTGCTGGAAGAGGTGGAGGGGACACTCCCTGGCGACAAGCAGCGAATCCTGGACCTGATTGACAGTTACCTGAACATGCCGGAGAAGGAGAGGTTGCTGTTTCAACTGGGCAGGAGAGGCGGGGGATTGCGTAGCCTGCAAGAGCTGAATCAGCCCCAGGTGAGGGACAGGCTGCTGGAGGCCGCTAGACAGATCGAGAAGGAGATGCGGGGCGGAATCCCCGACTACATCCAGGCAGTAAAAAGGCAATTCGTGTGACTTTTCTCTGCAGTTGCTTCTTGGGCCAAATCTGTAGGCCGGCTGTCCTGTCGTTGCGAGCGAAGTAGCGGCGGGGTTTATCCCCGCCCGTCATCCGGTAACCTATGAGGAGGGCGGGGATAAACCCCGCCGCTACACAACATTGTGAACCCATTACAGCTTGTAGGGTACTGGTGAGCACGACCGTGGCGTGCCAACCCCAGCGCTCGCTGCCTCGTCTCCCAGATTTTTGGCCGGGAAGACCTCGACCGATGCGGTTCGCTTAGCTCACCGCATCCTACGGGAATACGCGACCGCAGTTGTGCAAAGGAACCCCTAGCAGACTGCTGAGGTGGCTAGTCTTTTGTCTTCATGGCGGTGTCGGCCATTGACTTCTGGCGGTCCGACTTGAGCTGCTTGACCGTCACGTCGGATTTAAGCCATTCGATAGCCTTCTTGGCGACCGTGTCGTTTGCCAGATCAAGTTTGCTTTCACGCGGGCTCTTGTTCTTCTTCTGTTTCTTCTTGTCGGACTTGCTCTCTTCTTCGGCTTCCTCGTCCTGCTGCTTCTGAAGTTCTTCCTTGAGATCAACGTCGGGCTCTATGCCCGTCTTCTGAATATGCCTTCCTTTGGGCGTATAATAATACGCAGTGGTCAATCTCAACCCCGAACCGTTCTCCAGAGGTATGATGGTCTGGACGGAAGCCTTTCCAAATGACTTGGTTCCGAAGATCACAGCGCGATCGTGGTCCTGGAGCGCTCCGGCCACAATCTCCGATGCGCTGGCGCTGCCTTCGTTGATGAGCACCGCAGCCTTGAACTTGTAATGCTTGCCGGTCCTGGAGGCCCGGAACTCCATCCTCTGGTCCTTGACCCGGCCGTCGGTGTAAACGATCAGCCCCTTGTCAACGAAGAGGTTGGACACCTTGACGGCCTGATCCAGCAGGCCGCCTGGATTGTTGCGCAGGTCAAGGATCATCCCTTTGATGGAGTCATCGTCGCCGAAAGAGTCTATAGCGGCCATGAGATCAGAATCGGTGCTCTCCTGGAAGTTGACTATCTTGATGTAGGGATAGCCGGGTTCCACGAGTTCCTTCTTCACTGATTTCACGTGGATGATGTCCCTTACCACAGTGAAGTCTTTGAATTTCTTGAACCCCTCCCGCATGACGGTGATGGTGACCTTGGTCCCCTTGGGGCCTCGCATCTGTTTCACCGCGTTCATGAGGGTGATGTTCTTGGTGGTTTCGCCATTTATCTTGATGATCTTGTCACCGGGTTTGAGCCCTGCCTTGTAAGCCGGGGTATCCTCGATGGGGGATACTATGGTGAGCACGCCGTTCTCCAGAGTTATCTCAATGCCCAAGCCTCCGAACTCACCCTTGGTTTCGACCTGGAGTTCCTTGAAGAGATCCTCCGTGAGGAATGAAGAATGAGGGTCCAAGGATTGGAGCATCCCGTTTATGGCGCCCTGGATCAGTTCCTTGTCCGGAACTTCTTTGACGTAGTTCTTCTGGACAATCCCCATCACCTGACGGAAAAGGCGCAATTCCTTGTAATCGGGGGATTTTCCGGGAGACTCGGCGCGCAGGCTGTGGCCGGGCAGCAGCACGACTCCAAGAATCAATAGTAGGATGAGATTTTTCATCGGCCTGATTAACGACATTGGGAGGCCCTCCCTCGGGGATGTTGCGGCGGTTTCCTAAAAAACCCTCAATTGCCAAATTCATATGCTATCATAAGCATTCAACTGCGACAAGTGAACCGTATGACAAAGGGAAAAAAATGGAACCCAGACCTTATCGAGTTGATCCTCGCATGATACCTCCAGTGGCTCTCGCCATGATCTCCGGGCTGTTTCTACTGTATCTGGAGGGACCTACAAGCCGCGGGTTGCTCATGGTGGTTCTGCTCGGGCCATTCTTTTACCTTGGCGCCGAAATCCTTGCAAGAAGGGTCACAATTGACTCCGTCGGCATCACCGTTTCCAAGCTCCTGCGCTCGGTCCGGCTCCGGTGGGCGGAGATCGAATCCTTGGATGCGATCCGCTCGGGCAGCAAGGTCTTCCTCATCATCGAGAGCGGACAGGCTCGCCCTATCCTCATAACCAACACCATCAGCCCTTTCAAGGAAATGGTGGGCTGTATCCTGGAGAGACTGCCGGCGGAAAAGGTAGCTCCCAGCGCAGCGGAGCTTCTGTCTGATCCTCCTTCCAAGCATGGCCCCATGATTCAGGCGTGGGTTGTCTTCGCGATTCTGGCGGGGATAGCGGCCGGAAGAATGCTGGGATACGGCTGATCACAAAACTCCTTGACAGCCTGTGGCCCGAGAGTTAACTTCCGTGCCCGGTCGTTCCTCTTTCTTGGGATACGAGTTCCGGCAAATGAAGATCACACCTCTCGCCAGCGGCAGTACGGGCAATTCGTTCCTTATTCAGGGCAATGGTTCTGCTATCCTCGTGGACGCGGGTCTGTCAGGCAAGCAGATAACGGAGCGCCTCCATAAGGCTGGATGCGATCCCGGCTCGCTCAAGGGCATCCTGGTCTCCCATGGTCACTCCGACCACGTGAAGGGTGTAGGGGTTCTTTCCAGGAAATTCAAGCTGCCGGTCCTAGCCAACCGTGGGACGTTGCCCGTGGCGGAGAAAGCTTTCGGGAAGCTTCACCGCCTGGAGATCTTCGAGACCGGGCGTGCCTTCCAAATCGCGGGGTTCCGCGTTCATCCTTTTTCAGTTCCTCACGACTGCGCAGATCCTGTGGGCTTCCGGATCTCGATGGGTTCGGCGTGCCTGGGAATTGCGACGGACCTGGGTACGGCTACCGGTCTGGTCACAACCTTGCTCACAGGGTTGCAGGTTGTAGTCCTGGAGAGCAATCACGATCCGCTGATGCTCCGGGACGGCCCTTACCCGTGGGAGCTGAAACAACGGGTGCGCAGCAGGTTGGGGCACCTGTCAAATCAGGATAGTGCGAAACTGCTCCAGCGGATAATAACTGATGAACTCCAGGCCGTGGTCCTGGCCCACCTGTCCCGGACCAACAATCGCGCGGAACTCGCCCTGGAATGCGCTCGGAAATCACTACCCCAGTTCGCGGACAAAAAAGGGACGATCTGTTGCGCCGCGCAGGACGAGGTAGGGCCAACCCTGGAGTGGTAACCTCCGGCAGAGACTCCTCACACCGACACTCGTGGCTTATAGCGCCGAAACGAATGATGAAAGAGACCTTGCTGAAGCGGCGACCGGCTGGGCGGCCCTGCGCTGAAAAAATTAAAGGCCCTCTTTGTGTGGTAGGAACAAAAGGGCCTTCGAGAAGGTTGTTGATATAGTAGGTAGGTAGTTAAGATTCAGACACCGGTACCGCTGACGAGGTTCCGGAAAAATTTGGAGTGTTGTCTCTCAGACAACTGGCAAGACCGCCTGGGGCACCTCCGCAATACTTCCCAGGACTCGCCTTGGCCTGTGCAAGGCCAGTTCTTCGGCCGAAAAAACCGGTCCGGCCACAGCGAAGGCTTCAATCCCGGCAGTGTGCGCGGCCTCTATGTCCACGGGCGCGTCGCCCACGTACACGGTGGCATTCCGCCGAGCTCCCACCGACCTCATAAATTCCTCGAACATCTCACCCGAGGGTTTGGCCCTGAATCCGTCCTCGGCTCCTATGATTCTGGCCATCCTGTGGGAGAATCCAAAATGATCGGCAAGTAATCTGGCGTATTTCCCTCGCTTGTTGGTCACTATCCCCTGAATGAGATTCCCGTCAAGAATCCGGAGCGTGTCCAATGCTCCCGGCATCATGCTCGTCCGATCCAGAAAAATATTGTCGTAATAGTCGCGGAATATTTTGATGGCCGTCTCCCTCCGTTCCGGCGGGAGAAAACCCTTAACGAAATCCATGAGGGATATGCCAGTCTTCCTGACCACTTCCTCGACTGGCATCCTTGGGAGTCCAAGCTTGGAAAACATGTGATTGAAGGCATCCACAATTGAATCCAAGGAATCCACCAGGGTCCCGTCCATATCGAACGTGACGGCCTCGATTCGCCTGGTGAGCAAGGACGGGATCTCGCTGAACCCTTCCGTCCGGATGGCCGGAATGCCTTTCTTGGCGCAATAAACGAACAGATCATTGAGCGCGACCACCTGGTCGGCCTCGTGCGCCGCGTGGCGGTCCGATTCCCCGTCTCCCACCAGTATTATCCTGTCGTAGGACGCCCGGAACCGTTTCAGGACGCTTAACTTGCAGGTCCCGCATTTGCCGCAGGAAGGGTTATGATAGGGATGGCTGATGTTTACGCGGCCGTCTTCCGTCATGGTCATGGCGTTGGCGAAGATCTCCAGGCCCTCTACACCGTGACTGGCGAACAGAGTATGTATTGTCGCGTCGAATCCGTCGGAGACGATCTTGACATCTATATTCCTTGCCCGCGCCCACGACAGAAAGGTCGGGAAGTCTGGGTCCAGGGCCGCGTGCTTGCTGACGAACTCCTGCAACTTGGCCGGGGTTATTCTCATCATGGGGCCCACGGCCTGGTACACTTCCCTGGAGCCTATCTCCCCTATCATGTAGCGCTTGACGTGAAAGCGCCATTCCGGGTCCGCAAGATGGGAGCGTACAAGACTATTCACCGTGTCCTTGGTGGACACTGTCCCGTCGAAATCGCACAGAATCAAGACTCTGGGATTCCCGTCATCGAGCCGCTTGTTTTGGAATGTATCCGTCATCTGGTTGTGATTTGCCGCTCAAGGGATTCAATCATGGTGAACGTTCATCGGGCTTGAGTTTCGGGTGCCACTGCCGGCTTGTCCAGCAGTGTTTTCCGAGGAACTGCCGGATAAGCCGGCAGTGGCACCCATCCAGACCGCATCGAATACAGGAGGGAAACACTTGCCGCTGAACGGTTACCAATCATGGTACTCCGCGAACAATAGGCGCGCTTAATAATTTAGACCACCGAGCATCAGAAGCAAGTCCCAGGGACCACTTTCTCATGTCCGGTCCCTGCCCGACTCGCCCAAATTCCACGGCACGGAAAAGGCAATCATGAAACGTCGAGGATCTCGTATTCACGCAGTCCGTTCGGCGTCTTTACCTCCACCACGTCGTCCACACTCTTGCCTATCAAGGCGCGTCCCAGGGGAGAATCCACCGAAATTATCCCTTGGCTGATGTCGGCCTCGTCCTGCCCGAGTATTTTGTAGACCTTCTGTTCGCTGGTATCAACGTCCTCGATGGTCACGGAGCACCCGAACACTATCCTGTCGGTGGAGGGTCTGTCCTCCAGGACTATGATCTCGCAGGCGTTGAGTCTTTCCTGCAAGTCCCGTATGCGCGACTCCAGGAGGGAATGCTTCTCTTTCGCGTAGGTATACTCCGCATTCTCGGAGAGGTCTCCGTGGCCGAGCGCTATTTCGATCTCCTTGATGATGGACGGCCTCTCGACGCGGATCATCCGATCCAGATCTTCCTTGAGTTTCTTGTGCCCCTCGGGGGTTATGGGGCGCCTTTGCACGCTCATGCTTCAATCCTTGGTAATTTTCTCGCTCTCGGCTCTGAGGAGACAGGCCTCCCCGCTGGTGAGCGGTCAGGCTTATCTTAATCACTTGCCGTCAAACAGGTACCTTCACGCCCTGTCCGTCCGGCAGTTGGGGAGGCGATACAGCGTGTCTCCCTCCTTTGGGGACAGGATACGGGTGAGGAGAAAGAAAACCCTGCCTGTTTGACGGCGAACCGGCATCGTCAGACGCCTCTGTTCGACTCTATAAGAAACTAACTCAAGGAGCGCGTTTGGGCAAGTTCAAAAGTGTCGGTCTTGTACCATTCAGTTACGCGGGGCAGGACAACAAGCGACGCCCTCCGTCATACCGGCGAAAGCCGGTATCCAGACCCCACTGCAATCGGATGCCCCTCTGGATCCCGACTTCCGTCGGGATGACGCATCAGCTACTGCGGCAGAATTGGGAAACTTGATTCAACAGCTCTGCGGCGGTCTTCCACATCCCCCTAAATGACTGAATGCTTACTCGGTCTTTTTGCCGTCAGGCGGGCGGAAGTATCTCTTCGCCGGTCCTTTCCACGCCGTACCCGCCCAGGGCAAGAACTCGTTTCTTGAAGAGCTCGCCCCTGATGGTATCCAGCAGAAGGACCATCTTTTCGTCATCCATGAACTCTTCAGGTATTACAAGATCGTACTGTTCCGTGGCCACCGGTATGAAATCCAGATCCAGAGCCTTTGCAGCCGCCAGAACACCCATCCCGACATCCGCGACCCCTGAAAGGACCGCGACTGCTACCGCGGTGTGCGTATACTCCTCGAGGTAATAGCCCTTGATCTTGTCCGGGTCCAGGCCTGCCAGATCAAGATAATAATCCAGGAGCACGCGTGTTCCCGCGCCGGACTGGCGATTGATAAAGGTCACGTCTTCCCTGACGAGGTCCTCGAATCCCTTGATTGACTTGGGATTGCCCCGGGGGATTATAAAACCCTGCTCCCGCATGACCCCGTGAAACAACCTGACGGGAATCTCGGGGATGTAACGCTTTATGTACGGCCAATTGTAGACACCCGTCTCCACATCCAACAGGTGCGAGGTCGCAAAGTGAGCGCTGTGACTCTTCAGGGCCAGCAGTCCGCCCAGGCTGCCCACGTGACTGGAGGACAAGAAAACGTTGTGGGGTATCAACTCATCCGCGAGAAGGTCAATGGTAAGGTCGTGGCTCCCTATCACCACCACGGTCCGATCAATATCCGACGGCTGCCTGAGCAGCTCCACCTGGACGGTCGCAGCCTGGTCAACCCCTTCACTGCGGGATGGTATCCTGAGAATGCCGTCGGCACGGGTCAAAGTCGTAATGGAACCCGCACCGCGGGGCAACGGCGCGGCAATAACGCGATTACCCACCTTGCCGAGCTTGACCCTGAAGAACTCCTCCCTGCCAAGCTTGGAAGGAATCTTCCTCGCCGCGACCGCAGTCACCTCCGGTCTGCGCCTTCCCGGAACTCCCAGCATGGTCTCGAGGACCGGCAATCCAAAGACCTCGAAGGAGAACACTGCGGACACCGGATAACCGGGATTGCCAATGACCGGTTTGCCCTGCACCGTACCGAGAATGGTAGGTTTGCCCGGCATCATGGCTACCCCATGAACAAGGACCTCACCCAGTTCCGCAATGGCTGCCGCGGTGTAATCCTCGCTCCCCGCGGAAGAGCCCGCGTTGATTACCACCATGTGTGCATCCGACTGCACTGCATCCATGAGAGCAGCCTTGATCTTGTCGAACTCGTCATGGACTATTTCCTGCACCCTGGCCCTACCGCCGGCCTGCTCCACGAGCCCGGAAAGGATCACGCTGTTGAATTCCACTGTTCGACCAGGCATGGAGCTTATCTTCTCAAGCATAACGTGAGGCACGAGCTCGTTCCCGGTGGGGATAATCACCACCCGTGGCTTCTCAACCGCTTCCACCGAACTGAGGCCGCCCGCCAGCAAAGCTCCCTGATCGTAAGGCGTGATAATGTGCCTGCTGGGGAGTATCATCTCCCACGCGACAAAGTCCTCGCCAACCCTTCGGACGTTCTCCCACGGCACCAGAGCCTTTTCAATTTCGAATTCCTCGTCGTCCACAAAATGGACGTTTTCTATCATGATGACGCTGTCCGCGGCGGGGGGCAACGGAAGGCCGGTGTTGACCGGCCATGCGTCTCGCCCGATGCGAAGTCCGATTTCCCGGCCAGGCCCTGCGCCGAAAGTGCTCTTGGCCGAGACAGCGAAACCGTCCATGGCCGCCGTGTGAAAACGGGGCGATGAAAGCCTCGCGTAAACCGGAATCCACGTCACGCGGCCCAGGGCCAGTGCAACGGGGACCGTCTCAGGACCTGGAAAGCTTTTCCGGTCCAGGGACTGCAAAAAGATCGCCAGAGCCTCTTCCGGAGGCTTCATGTCCAGATAAATGTTCCTTCTCATCGTAATCCTCAATCCAGGTCGAAAACAGGTTCACCGTTACCGAGTCACCTCGATACAGGCCTTCGCAATCTTTAGGTATTCTGAAGTAACCATCAGCCCTTACCATGCCCGAAATCATCCCGGACTTCCCGGGAACCGGGACGGCCACTATCCCGTCGTCCTTCCTGCGAAGGCGTACCCGGACAAAATCTTCTCTCCCCTCCCTGGAAGGAACGTTGCGGCCGAGAAATGCGCTCACCGATGGCCTGAGGTAAGGGCTCACCACATCCTCTCCCTCCAAACGGCGAAGCAGGGGAGCGACCAACTGCTCGAAACAAACCATCGCTGAAACGGGATGTCCGGGTAGCCCGAAGACCGGTTTAGTGCCTACCCGAGCAAGTATGACAGGCTTTCCGGGAGATACGGAGATCCCGTGGAGAAGAATCTCGGAATCGTCATGAGCCCCAATTGCCTCAACCACCAGATCACGGCTGCCCATCGAGCTCCCTCCGGAAACCATCACCATGTCCGCTGATTCCAGGCCTTCGGCGATGAGGCGGGCCAGTTCCTTCAGGCTGTCCGGAGCCAGCCCCAACCACACGGGAGCTGCATGGGCTTCC
>Ga0172375_10012822_pt1 | contig 10476 bp, 12 predicted proteins | sample LakKiv1m_FD_114537 | JGI IMG/M metagenome (GOLD analysis project Ga0172375, IMG submission 114537) | Freshwater microbial communities from Kabuno Bay, South-Kivu, Congo - kab_092012_11.1m | ecosystem: Environmental > Aquatic > Freshwater > Lake | place: Democratic Republic of the Congo...
AGAATGATAAAGAGGCAAGTTATTTAATTAAACTTATAAATCTAGAATTATTTAGATTTTTTGTAGAGATAAATAAATGGTCCGGGTTTCATCATATTAAGGTATTACAAGAATTACCATATATAAATATTGAACAAATAACAGATGAAAAATTATATGAACATTATAAATTATCTGAAAAAGAAATTGAATTAATTGAAAATAATTTATAATTTTTTTATAAAATAAATAAAAAATTGAAAAAAGTAAATCGTTGATGATTATTGATAATAAATAATGAAAATATGTCAATTCTAATAAACGATTGTGTTTTAATTGCTTCTATTAATTTTAATGGTAATATTATTGAATTAACATCATATTCAAAAATTGATGTATATAAAGGGGAACAATTATTTGAGATATTAGAAGTAAAGAAAAATGAAGGAATTGCGATGTTATTAGAAGAAAATAACAAATACATCATAAAATTTGATAACAATAAAATATTTGAAATAATTGTAAATAATAGAATTGGTATAAATATTTGTTTCATCACACCTAACAAAGGAATTCCATTTAAGATTTATAAGGATGTTTATGTTTATCATAAATCGGATGGAAATATTTTGTATGCTTATGATAAATAAATTTTTTAAATTATATCTATAATTTTTTTATATGAATGATCAAAAATTATTTTTTGAATTATCAAAAACTAAATCAATTGACGAAATAGATGAAAGTATTCCAATAACAACTCGACTTTATTTTCCATATAAGATAGAAATTAGTCCAACAATAGGTATCGTTTATGGTTCTAAAAATCCGGAAGAATATATTGATTATTTTTCGGAAATTATTAATGAATTAAATATTGGTTGTGTGATAAGTTTAATAGAACCAAAAGAAGAATATAAACATAATGTTCCAAAAATTTGTGATCAATTTAATGTTCGTTATATAAATTTTTCTATTCCGGATCGTATGCCACCAAATGTAGAACAAGTTATTCAAGTAAGACAATTGATTATTGATTTTCACAAAATTAATAAAAATGTATTAATACATTGCACGATGGGACGAGGTAGAACAATTACGATGATTAAAATGATAGGAGCATTAGAACATAAAGATGTTGATGTTATAGGACAAATTGCAAGACAATTAAATTGTGATCCAATTGATATTCCAATAATGTATGCACCAAGTACAAATATAATTCAAGAAAATGCTATATTTGACCTAAATAATGCAAAAACAATTTTGTCTGCGAATGGCGAGATCGCCATGTCTGGAGGATTTTATGATAAATATATGAAATATAAAAGGAAATATTTAAGATTAAAAAGGAAATTTTAGTTGCGTTTTTTGATATATAAAATAAACTGATGATATTGCATAATGGATATAAGAAATAAAAAAATCATATTAGCGGAAAATAGAAATCTATGTTTATATGGAGCATTAAAAAATATACAAAAATCGCAACCAATAACAAGTCAATTTGAAAAAATTTTTTTATTAGAACCGGAAAATATTCCGAAAGTTAATATTTTAGCGAATACAAAACCGATTTCAATTGCAATTAAATTATTAAATCCGGTTATAATGCATGTTGTTGCATCAAATTATGACAATGAAAACAAAGATGATATTTATTCATTTAGAGACACATCAACATATTTACAGAGTAATTTATGTGTTTTACTTGATTCATCTGATTTATTTCCGATAAAAACTCCGGATAGTGTTATTTATATTAAAAATGTTTTATTTTTTAGAAATGAACAAATGCGTATAGTTAATGATCCTAAATTTTTTTCGGTTATAAATATTTGTCCAATAAAAGAACCAGAATTAATAAATGAACATATGAAAACAGAAGATTTCATAATGACAACAAGAATAATAGAAACATTTTTTGTTACTGCATATACATTAGGTCATAAATCAATTATACTTACTAATTTTGGATGTAATGATATAGATAAAAATCCACCGGAAGATATTGCATTTATTTATAATTATTGTATCATTAAGTATGGACATTTATTTGATAATATAATTATTACATTTGAATTATTAAATAAAAATGATTTTACAACTTTAAAAATATTCAACAACACAATAACAACTTTTAAATTTGAAAATTTAGAAGAAGAAGATGATTATGAATAAATATTAAAATAAGTCTTACGAATTTTTTTACTTGTTGAATATTTTTTTTTTGAAAAACAATCCAATTCTTTTATAAGTATTGATTTTGGTAAAATAATATACGGATATATTTTTTCATCCACATTTATATTTATTTCATCATGTGGATATTTTATTTCATTTAATTGTAAATATATTAATAATGCTTTTGCATTTATTGAATTATATTTATATATGTAATTTAAATTATGACAATCATTTTTTATATAATTAGTAATACACCAACATAATCCATTTAAATAATCTTCACATTTTTTTGGATTATAATCATTTATATTAAATTTTTTTATAAAATTTTGGTTCATATTTTTTGTTAATTTAAAAAGAAATAATTGGAAATTTTTTGGATCAATTTTATCATTAATTACAATTTGTTTATCGAATTCATTGTATGTTTTAAATATATTTTCAAATGTTGTGAAATTCATTTTTGGTAAATAATCATTCCCCATTAAAATAGAAATTAACATAAAATCAATTGGATTTTTAAATTTTTCTTTTAATTTGTTTATATTTATAAAATTTTTAGTATCCGGATGAATTAAATATATGGAATGTTTATTTATTAATGACATTAAAATTACATCACTATCATTCGTATAAAATCCTATTTTTTTATCAAACGCTTTTGAATTTATATTTCTTAATATTTTAAATTCTGCTTCATCGTAATTTTCAAATAACATTTCAACAGATATTTCATAAAATGTTGATATTTCATTCATTAATGTTATTAATCTTTCTTTTATCTTTGAAAATGTTTTTGTACCAGTAGTAATACAAAATGAACCATCATCAACCATATTTTTTCTACGAATACATTCAGTTTTAATTTTAGATAAACAAGGAATTCCATCTAATGCAACAATTATTTCAGTCGGCGAATATTTCTCTATTTTAGAAACTAAAATATTACTTATTTTTAAAATTAAATCATCTACATTTTTAGATCGATACATACATAAATGCAATATATATGTTAAATCAAAATAAAAGATGTCAATATCATTTTCTAATGTATATATATCCGGATAATGTTTATCGATATAACTTAAAAAATTATGAATTCCCATTTGTTTTACTTTATTGTATATTTATCATTTTGAATATTAATTTTTCAACTTTAAAAAATTGGATTTATTTAGTTTCATCTAATTTTTTTTTATAACTATAAAAAAAATTGAAAATAAAAACATTTGATAGATTAATAAATATGTAATAAGAAAATGAATACTGAGATAAGAATAAGAGAATATTGTATGAGAATTAATATTCAAAGTTTATATGATTTTGTAATAACATATTTTTATGAAAACGAGAAAGAAGAAATTAAACCAATTTATAATGAAACAAAAAAAACATATGATGTTGTTCGTTGTTGTTTAAAAATAACAAAACCTACATTTATCACATTAAATGACACAATATATGAACTAAATGCATATCCACCAAACAAATATATACATGCATACGATGTTTATGTATTAACTATAAAAAATAAAAATATAGAAAAATTAAATTTAGAATCAGAAATTGGAGATTATGATATTATATATAGATTTAAAATTGATAATGATATTTTAAACGATATAAATAAAACCTAAATATTTAATATATGAGTTTAATAATATTTGATTGGGACGATACTTTATATCCGACAACTTGGAGTTTGCAAAATAATACAAATAAATCTAATTTCAAAAAATTAGATGATGTATTATATGATTTATTAAATAAATGTTTAAAAATAGCATCTGTTGTCATTATAACTAACGCTGAAAGAGAATGGGTATACAATAAACTTGAAGATTTACCAAATACATTTAATTTGTTTAAACATATACCGGTTATATCTGCACGAAAATATAATACATTTGTTCCGACGGAAAGTGAATTATATGAATGGAAAAAGGAAGCATTTATGAGAGTTGTAACCAGTGAAAATTTTTATAATGTAATATCAATAGGTGATTCAGTTTATGAATATGAAGCATTGATTTCAATATATGATTATTATGGAAATCGAATGTTATTAAAACCAATTTCAACATTAAAATGGTTAAATTGCGAACAATTAATATATGAATTAAAGTTAATAAATAATGGTATAATTGAAATAGTTAGAGAAAAGAGAAATTTAGATAAAATAATTATAATATAAAGTTGAAAATAAAACATTTAACAATAAATATGATATTAAATAATAAATAAAACCTTTAATAAAATGGAGCGGAGGAAAATATGATGAAATTAAATATTTCAAACAATATATTCCAAAATATAAAACATATATTGAACCATTTGTAGGTGGAGGATCTCTTTTGTTTTATTTACAATCAAAAAAAGCGATAATTTCTGATTTACATGATGAATTAATATATTTTTACAATTCAATAAAAAACAATAAATCAAAAGAAATATATAATTTTATGAAAAATAATGAAAATAATGAAGAAACATATTATAAAATAAGAGACAAATTTCAACCAACAAATGAATTAGAAAATGCATATAAATTTTATTATTTAAGAAAAACATGTTTTAGAGGAATGTTGAGGTATAATAAAAAAGGTAAATTTAACATTCCTTTTGGTAAATATAAAAAAATAAATTATGAACAATTATTAGTTTCGACATATGAAGAAGTTTTGAAAAATACAGAAATTTATAACAAAGATTTTACATATATATTTGAAAATTATAATGATAAATATAATTTTTGTATTTTTAGATCCACCTTATAATTCAAAATTTACTAATTATGGTTATTGTCAATTCGACCAAGAAGAACACAAAAAATTATTTGATTATTTTCAAAAAACTAAAAATAAATGTTTATTAATCATCGGCAAAACAGATTTTATATATAATTTATATAAAAAATATATTGTTGATGAATATGAAAAAGCATATAAATTTAAATTATATTCAAAACGAATAGGAAACGAAATAAATAATACTCATTTAATTATCAAAAATTTTTAAACATAATTTTTTAAAAATTCGTATATTGTTTATATTTTTTTTGATTTATAAAAATATAAAATGGAAACGATAAATACTAACATAATGACAAATAGTTTAGAAAACTTAGTGAAATTTTTAGATAAAGCAACAACACGAGGAGTATTTAATTTAGAAGAATGTGCATTAATAATTGGTTCTATTCAAGTCATTAAAAAGACCATAGAAACGATAGAAAAACAAAAAATAAAAAGTTGAATTTATTTAATTTCATCAACTTTTTTTTTTGTAAAAAAAAAGTTGAAAAAAGAAATATTTAACAACAATTTAAATGGAAGTTTTTAAATAACTTATAAATGGAAATAGATGAATATAAACCGGATGAAAAAGTGAATACGATGAATAAATTTAGTAAAGAAGATTGGAAAATGATTGAATCAATTCAATCGACACCATTTGAAAAGATGGTAAATAAGTGTTTAATAAATTTAGGATTAAATGAGGATAAGAAAATTGAGGATGTTTCGTATATTGTGTTAGGGGATAATTTTTACAAATCATTTAGGGTTGAATTTAAGGAATATTTGATAGGAAAAGTGGAAGAATTTAATGTTGATAATAAGAAAACGAAGAAGACAGAAAAAATAAAATTTGAGAATACAATGAAACGAATCAAGACATCTTTAGATACATTATTAAAATCATTCAAGACAGATAAATTGACATATGATTTTGGATTGATAACAAATAATTGTATAGAAATGAAAGGAATAACATTAATGTATATATCAAAATTTGTGTTAGAAGAAAAATTAATTGATGAGATATATGAAATTTATATAGGTATTTTAAAATTTATTCGTTGTTGTGCGAATTTAACCGGAAAATATATTTTAGATTCGACAAAAACGGAAAAGATATCCGAAACATTATTAAATGATTTACATAAATGGAAACATAAATTGGAATTAGATTTTAAAATTGAATTATCGCAAATTTATTTAAAAATTCCGAGATTGATTTTATATTCAAAATATGATGAATATATTCCGAATAATGATGTGATACCATTAGATCATCAAATTAAAATTATGGATATTGTTAGAAATCACAAGACATATTTAATTGCATATAATGCGATGATAGGAACCGGAAAAACAACATTTGCGGCAGTTAGTTTAGCGTCATATGTTAAACAAATACATAAAAATAGCAAACTTCAATTAATAATATGTTGTAATATTTCATCTGTTAGATTACAAGTATCACATTTACTATATGAAAATAACATTCCATTTGGAGTTGGATATAAAAATGACATTGGACAAATAAAAATAGTGAATAGTTTTATGTGTAAAGTAGAAAGCGAACGAGTTGTTATAGTTTGTGGAACTGATGTTGCTAAAGAATTATTGATATTGGATGATGATCGAATTAAAGCAGAAAAAACGGATAGTAATTATATATTATTTTTAGATGAACCGAATGTTGGAGCAGATACAATAGAAAGTAAATCATTACATCAAAATATGGATTTATTTAGATATTTGCCGGATAAGACAATATTATCATCTGCAACATTACCAGTTTTATCAGAATTAAATGAATTTTTGGAATATCATAAAAAAAGATGGGATGTAGAAACATTTATGGTATATTCAACAGAAACACAAATAAATTGTATGATAAAAAAATACGATGGAACAATAGTTTTACCGCATTTAGGATGTAAAAATATTAAAGAATTAAAAGAAAGAATTAATATAATTAAAGAAAATCCATTATTTGGAAGGATGTATGATTTAAATGTTGTTAATAGTATGTGTAAGAGAATGAATATAGATATAAATGAAATTATTGTTGAAGAAACAAATGCAACAGAAATTAAGAATATTGGGATATCATTATTAGAAAAGATAGATAACGATGAGCAGATAAAAAAAATATGTAATACAAACATAAAACAAATCGAGATAGATATAAGTCATTTAGGGACGACAGAAGCGCATAAGTTTTCCGGAATGACATTAATTGCGACAAAAAATCCGATAGAATTTTGCAAGAATGCATTTGGGGATTTAATGAAAGATATATTAAAAAAATATAAATCGCTTGATAGGATTATTAAGAAATATCAAATAAATGTTGAGAGGAATTTAGAGAATATAGATAAAATAGAAAAATTAATAAAAAATAAGGATGAACAAGGAAAAAAAATAATGGAATATAACGAAGACCATAAAGTTAATTTTGATTTTTCAAATGAATTTCAAATTAATACAATAAAACATTTTGAAAAATATCATAAAAATCAAGAAGTTGATTTTGAAATTAGAAGAGAATTTCCTATCGAAATTCATCCAATCATGAACATTCCAAAATGGGTTATGGGGTTATTATTTTCCGGAATAGGATTATATTGTCCGGATTTAAAATTATCAAATGAATATTATAAACATATATTAAATTTAGCATCATCCGGACAATTGATGTATATTATATCGGATGCATCTATTTGTTCCGGAACGAATTATCCATTTACAAATGTCATTATAGATAAAGATTTTGGAAAAAATCATAGTATTCAAATGATTTATCAATTAATGGGACGAGCAGGACGAATTGGAAAATCTTGGAATGCGAATATATATATTGATGATGAAATAGTGGATAGAATAATGAAATATGCTTCCGGAAAAATAGAAACAATTGAAATAGATAATATGAATAAAGTATTTCATAGGTTATGTTATTCGGAGATTATTAAGGTGGATAAAGTTGTTGAAGAAACCGGATGGAAAATTGATGATGATGATTTAATTGAAATAAAACCGATAGAAAATGAAATAAAACCGATAGAAAAAGAGGAAATAAAGATTGAATATAAAAAGGAAGATGGAAAAGAGAAAAAATATATAAAATATGAAATAATAACAACACCAACACAAGTTAAAGAAAGTATGCAATATGAAAAAGTTAAAAATAAATATGTTCCACCACATATGAGAAAACGAGTATGAAAAATATTTAAAAATTTATTTATATGATTAATTTAATGAATAATCAAATTACTACAACAAATGAGGTATCTAATAGTTTTGGAGTTCATGTTATAGAAAATCCAATTATTGAGAACAATATACAAAAAGGTAAAGAAGTTGAATATAGTGGAAAATTAAATGATGGTTCAAATTTTAGAAAAAAGGTGATTGATTATGGAGACACAACAGAATTTGGAAGTATAAAAGTCCATAAAGAAGTATTTTCATCAACAAATACAATTGGAAGTATTCCACAAAATATGAATTTTTTTTCAAATATGTTTGGATTTAATGTATTTCAAAATTCGGAAAATAAAAAATCAACATGTAAAGTTGAGGAAGTTATAGATGATAAATAAATTTTATTTTATATATCAATTAATATAATGTTAGGATTATCAAATGAAAAAACAATTTCAACAAAAAATGGAAAAGTAAATATTATTGAAAATCCAATTATAATTGATAATGCAATAAAAGGAAAATATATTAAATATAACGGAAAACGAAAAAGTACCAATTTTTCCGGAGAAAAAATTACTTTTAAAGATGAAGATGATGAAGGTAAAATTTTAATATATCAAAACATTTTTGCATCATCAAATTTACCTATTGAAATGTTTAAACAAGAAGAAATTAAAGATAACGATAAATCATCAGAAATTTCTGATGAAGAAATTGGAGATTTAAATGAAGATTTACAAAAACAATTATCAAAAAAAACAACACCTCTTTTTCCGGAAAATCCAGAAAATTCAATAGTTAGTGTTCCAAAAATTCCAACAGATAGTGTTCCAACAGATAGTGTTCCAACATATAGTATTCCAATAGAAAGTGTTCCGGAAAATCCAATGGTAAGTGTTCCGGAAAATCCAATAGAAAGTGTTCCAGAAAAACCAATAGAAAGTGTTCCGGAAAAACTAATAGAAAGTGTTCCGGAAAATTTATTGGAACGTGATTTAAAAAGACAAATAATGATAGGAGGAAATAAATATTTCAAAAAATATTTAAAATATAAAATAAAATATGCGAGATTAAGAAATGGGATCCAAAAAGGTGGAAAATCTATATTTACAACAAATATTGAGAAAGCAACAATAGAAAATAAAGAATATAGAAAAATATTACACACTGGAAAAAATATACAATTGGTATTAATGTCATTAAAAGTGAATGAAAAAATACCAAAAGAAAAACATAATGGAGAACAATTTATAAGAGTTGAATCTGGTATAGCATCTGTTGAAATTGATAACGAAGAATATACATTAAAAGATAATGAATGTATAATTATACCATCTGGTTCATTACATTATGTTAAAAATATAGGAGATAACGAGTTAAAATTATATACTATTTATTCTCCACCAGAACATTAAAAAATTATGGTATTAAATTTTCTTCTAAATTAGAAATACGAATTTCTAATTGTTTATTAGTTTCACTAAGTTCTTGAATTGCTTTAATTAATGGTGATATAAATTCTGTATATCTTATACCATAATAATCAACATTTTTAACAAATCCTCCAAAATCTGTTGATGTTTTATCAATTTCCGGTAAAAGTTTTTCTAAATCTTGTGAAATTAAACCATAATGTGTTCTTCCACTTGTTCCATCAATAAATTTATATTTAACAGGTTTCAGTTTATTAATAAACGATAATCCTAAATCACTTGTTTCGATATCAGTTTTATAGTTTTCATCTGATGATTCAGTAACATGCACGCAAAATACTTCATTCCATTGATTTGAGGTTGCACCACAATTATGTGTTTTTGTATCCTTCGGATAAAATTGTTTGTTATAATATACAACACCTCCACTCGGATTATAAAAATATAATGATGAATTAGTTTGATTTGAATATATCATTGTTCCTGCTGTTGAAGATGCACCAATTTGAATTGTTTGATATGGTGTTGTGAAATATAACATATTTGCAGATGTATCGCTTGTTGAATCATATATTGTTCCGGTATTTACGTTTCCTATAAAAATATTTTTAGTTAATGTATCACCAGATACAAATAATGTGCTTGATAATGTGGTAGCGCCAGTTGTTTTAAATGTATTGTTTATAATTGTTGCACCATATAATGTTGATGCGCCGGTTACATTAAGTGTATCCGTTAATGTTGTTGCATCGGTTACTAAAAATGTTCCACCTATTGTTGCATTACCGGTTGATTCTAATGTATCATCAATTTTTGTTGCGCCATATAATGTTGATGCACCAGTTACTAAAAATGTTCCACCTATTGTTGCATTA
>Ga0172375_10012823_pt1 | contig 10476 bp, 6 predicted proteins | sample LakKiv1m_FD_114537 | JGI IMG/M metagenome (GOLD analysis project Ga0172375, IMG submission 114537) | Freshwater microbial communities from Kabuno Bay, South-Kivu, Congo - kab_092012_11.1m | ecosystem: Environmental > Aquatic > Freshwater > Lake | place: Democratic Republic of the Congo...
CACAGTTCAACTGGTTGGCCATTTGGCGATAATAATTGAGTCAGCCAGCTTGTCGTCAATCTTTTTCAATTCCTGCCAGACAGCCTCAGTCACAAATGGCATAAATGGGTGGAGTAGAATCAATGATTCGGATAAAATTTTGATCAGGATTTTCTTGGTGTTGTCAGACAGCTTATCGTCTTCGAGTTGACCCTTGACATCTTCAATATAGACATCACAGAACTGATGCCAAAAATATTCATAAGCCTCTTCGCCGGCTTGAGAGAAGCGAAATTTATCAATTTGTTTCGTCACAGAGTCAATAATTTTCTTATGATTTTGTATGATCTTTTTGTCAGCAGTAGTTAATTTAGTCTTGTCAATCTCACCGGCTGCTATTTTACCAGTGCCGATCTCACCGGTCTTTAGATCGCCATCAGTAATCCGCAGAAGCACAAACCTCGAAGCATTCCAAATCTTGTTTGAGAAGTTACGATAACCCTTCACCTTCGAATCGCCTAGCGCGATGTCTTGACCTGGCGCCGAGCCGACAACCAGCGACATACGCAGGGCATCAGTCCCGTATTTTTCAATCAGGGTGATCGGATCCAAGACATTGCCAAGTGATTTACTCATCTTGCGATTTTGTTCATCACGAACCAGACCATGAAGGTAAACCTTTTTAAATGGCACTTCACCAGTAAATTCAAGTCCAAACATAATCATTCGAGCGACCCAGAAAAAGAGAATGTCGTAGCCGGTCTCCATCACCGAGGTTGGATAATATTTAGCAAAATCATCTGTATCTTTGGGCCAACCAAGTGTAGAGAATGGCCACAAGGCTGAGGAAAACCAGGTATCGAGCACATCCTCATCCTGAATCCAATTTTCAATGTCCTCTGGCGGCTCTTCGCCAACATAAATATCTTCTTTATCAGACTTCTTGTACCAAACCGGTATTTGGTGCCCCCACCAAAGCTGACGTGAGATACACCAGTCACGGATATTATCCATCCATTGATAGTAAACTTTTTCAAATCGTTTCGGCATGATCTCGATCTGGCCATCCTCGACGACCTTCTTGGCTTTATCGGCAAGCGGCTTTATCTTGACAAACCATTGTTTTGACGGGATTGGCTCGATCGTACCGCCACAGCGATAACAGGTCGGCAGGCTATTATCGTAATCCTCGACGTGGTCGATCAGACCCATTTTCTCCATATCGACAAGAATTTGCTCGCGAGCCTCGGCCACTTTAAGTCCGGCATATTTGCCAGTGTTTTCCATCATCCGTCCATTTTCATCAATAATTTGCTTCATCGGTAGATCATTTCGCTGAGCAATCTCGTAGTCAACAAAACTGTGAGCAGGTGTCACCTTGACCGCACCACTGCCAAAGACAGGATCGACAGCATTATCAGCGACGACCGTGATTTCAAATTCGCCTAACACCCCAGGGATCATATATTTTTTGCCAACCATCTCGACATAACGCTTGTCCTTGGGATTAACAGCGACAGCTGTGTCACCAAGCTTGGTCTCAGGTCTGGTCGTCGCTACTGTAAATGGACCATATTTGAGCCAATAAAGCTTACTTTTTTGCTCCTGATATTCAACCTCGTCATCAGCAATTGCCGTGTGACATTTCGGACACCAGTTGACGACGCGAAGACCCTGGTAAATCAATCCTTTGTTATATAGATCGACAAAGGCATGATTGACAGCCCTGTTTAGACCTTCGTCAAGAGTAAATCTCTCGCGACTCCAATCGCATGAAGCACCCATCCGACGCAACTGTCTCGTGATAGCATTGCCATACTCTTCCTTCCATTTCCAGACCTCACCGACAAATTTTTCACGCCCAAGTTCGTGTTTGCGAATGCCTTTTTTTTGCAACATCTTGTCGACCACTGTCTGAGTAGCAATACCAGCATGGTCAGTCCCCGGTAACCACAAACTCGGCTCGCCTTTGAGACGATGGTAACGAGTCATGATGTCTTCCAGGGTAATAAAGAGCGAGTGACCTACATGGAGCTTACCAGTGACATTTGGCGGCGGCATCGAGATAACAAAAGAATCTTGTGACTTGTTCTGACTGTATTCTTTATTCTGTATCCTATATTCTGGCTTAAAATAGCCAGCCTTCTCCCAGTCAGCATAAATCTTCTCTTCAAGATCAGTGTGATTATAATTTTTGGCAATCTCTTTCATTTTTGTACTGTCATCTCGAGCTTGTCGAGAGATCTTGTTTTTAATAAAGTTCATTACCAAAATTATCACAATTTCCCCTACTCTGCAATTGACTTTCTACGCGATCATTGATCTTAAGTACCAGCAAGAGCTATAATGTTTGGGCATAAGTTAATATAAAGGAAAGTAATATGACCAAGCGACACAAAACAAGGGAAGTACAAATTGGATCCGCCAGCTGGCGGATAAAAATCGGCGGCAACAATCCTGTCGCTGTGCAGTCAATGTGCAACACCGACACCCGTGATGCCAAGGCGACGATTGCCCAGATTTTGGAGCTAGAGAAATGCGGCTGCGAGTACGTCCGAGTGACAGTGCCTGATATTAAGGCGGCCGAGGCAATCAAAGAAATTAAGGATGGTGTCCATATCCCGCTAGTTGCTGATATTCACTTCGACTATAAACTAGCTCTAGAAGCGATAAAAAACGGTATCGATAAGATTAGGATCAACCCCGGCAACATCGGTAGCGATGAAAAAGTTGAGGCCGTCGTCGCTGCTTGTAAAGAAAAAAATATTCCTATTCGCATCGGCGTCAACGTCGGATCACTTGAGAAAAATATCGAAGCCAAATACGGCCGGACACCTAAGGCGATGGTCGAGAGTGCCAAGCATCATATTAAAATTTTAGAGAAGCTTGATTTTCACAATATCGTCATCTCTCTCAAAGCTTCCGATGTCCCACGCACTGTCGAAGCCTATACAATGCTGGCGAAAGAGGTTGATTATCCTCTTCATCTTGGCATCACCGAAGCCGGCACACCCAGGTCCGGCACGATCAAAAGTGCTGTCGGACTAGGTATACTTCTAAATGACGGCATTGGCGACACACTACGAGTCTCCCTGACAGCTGATCCCACAGAGGAAATTCGTGTCGGCTGGGAGATCTTGAAATCGCTCGAGCAACGCAAGCGCGGTGCTAATTTTATCTCTTGCCCAACCTGCGGCCGCACTGAGATAGATTTAATCAACCTGGCCAATCGCGTCGAAGAGAAGTTGTCACACATCGACAAAGATATCACCGTCGCCGTGATGGGCTGCATCGTCAACGGACCAGGTGAGGCCAAGGAGGCCGACATCGGGATCGCCGGCGGCAAGGGCAGGGCTGTGATATTCAAAAAAGGACAGGTGTTAAAAACTGTCTTAGAAAAGGATCTCTACGATGAGTTAATTAATGAAATCAATCAACTTTAAATTTCCAATTGCCCTAATTGACCAAATTGTTCTAAGCAAGTTCCAAATCTCAATTCCCAAAATTTTTCGGTCATTGGGTATTGGTATTTTTTTAGGTTAATTAGAAATTAGAAATTCTTGAGTTTCTCCGCTATTTGCTCCACTTCTTCTGGTGGGGCTGAGGTACCAGAAACCACAAGAACGGTTTCTAAACCCTTAAAATCGTCCTCTCTAAGCTCTTTTTCACTCCCAATAAGCATCGTTGGAATTAACTGAGATAATTTACTCGCCAATTGTTTTGTATTACTACTAGTCTTAGATCCGACGACAACAACCAGATCAGGTTTTTCCTTCGCTACATAGGCTGCACACATCCGCACTCTACCTTCAACAACCGGACAAATGGTATTTCTGGCAACTATTTCTATCTTTGGATTTACCTTCTTTAGATTCTCAACAAACTCCACATATTTATCCGACGAAACTGTCGTCTGACAGATAACACTGGTTTTTCTGTCTAGTTTGATTTCCAGACCCTTGTCGATATCACTAACAATCACCGCCGAATCATCAACACTACCGTTCACACCTATTACCTCAGGATGAGAGCTTTTGCCAAAGATAACTATTTGATAACCGTCAGCATAATCCTTCTCGGCGATTTCTTGGACATGTTTGACCGTCGGACAAACAGCCGACCTGACATCAAAATTTTTTCCCTTTAATTCTTTGATCTTCTTACTACTAACACCATGAGCAGAAACGAGAAAATACTCTTTACCAGCGTCTGTAATTTCATTAATATCAACTTCTTTAAAGCCACCATTTTTCAATCTCTCCTCGACTTCTTCGTTGTGAGCCAGTGGCACATCGTAGAAAATCGTCTTGCCGTTTTTCTTGGCCTCGAAAATAAGGTCGTCGGCAATCTTCAGCGACCGCTTCAGCCCCGGACAATGTCCATAAAATTTTTGTAACAATATGACTTTCATGTGGTTCCTCTCCTTTTCAAGGAGAGGTCTGGTGAGGTTTAATAGTTGTCATTCTGAGTGTTAGCGAAGAGTCTCTGTTTAAGATTGTCATCTCGAGCCCCGAAGGGGACCCTTTGGGTCAAGTCGAGAAATCTTTTCTAATGCGTTAACTTAGCCTACAGATTTTAACATCAACTAACCGTCTTATCAATTAGGGTGGAATTAGAACTGTTGATAAAGGTGTGCAAACCTGCTACTTTTGAGCCGTCTTCGCACGAACATCTTGGAAAGGAGAGTTGCGATGACTCTGCGCGCTCGATTGAACTGCTTTCCGTTCTGGGTCAGCAGTTTAAACCCCGGTCTCTACATCGCCACTGAATGTGGCCATTTCGCGAAGCACTGTCAGAGGATCACCGCCTACGGCACGACGATCTGGCTCAAAAACAACGTGGTGGACGGTAGCGTCCAGTACTGTCACACCTGCCTAACAGAGATGACCATCCGGTGCGCCTTCTGTGGCGGACCGATCTTCATCGGCGATGCGGTCACACTCTACCATCCGAGCGCTCTCAACGGCATGGAGGTACCTGAATGGCCGATCGTCTTCCATGACGGACATCCTGTTGGTGGCATTTGCTGCGCCGAACTCGGCTACGCCGATATGTGTGGCGTGTGGGTTCCTGGCGAGAACCTCAACGGCAAGGTCAAACCGTGGCCACCACGTCACTAATGTGGCGTCACCCGGCTTCTACCCCAAATTCCGGAAGGAGATAACTAAGGTAGAAGCAGGACCAGAGTGATTAATTGAGTTTAATTGTTCTGGTCCTTAGGGCTTTATGCATTTATTACCATTTTTATTCGTTTGAGTTTTTCCAAAATACCAATGTCATTTGTCCCTAAAAAATGCACGGCCGTTTAAAAAACAAGGACAAATATTATTGGTAATTTTATTATTGATCTTATTTTTATTGAACAAATTTACCTCTCGTGTTAGTATTTAACTGTTATGAAAAACAAACGAGGCACGCTGATAACGATAGGATCAGCATCTGCTGCATTTCTTGGTTTAGTAATTCGTAATATGAAATCCGGACCATCGAGTTTTGCTGTTCAGATGGCAACCTTTCTCGGCCTTGTCGGCATATTTTTATTCATAATTTTGCTGATCCCCTATCTTGTCAAATTGCTTCGCGACAGTCTGCGCTCAGATAGCATCATTGATAAGTACGGCACCATCTGTAAAAAGGGATCATTTGATTACTGGTTGGGAATTCTTCAGATACTTATAGTTTTGATTATTGTTATCGCGTTTATCAGTTCGCTCCTTCTCCAATTAATCTTTTAACTTCTTATTAAATTTCTATATGTACAAACCCGTTGATTCTAAAATGAACCTGCCGGAAACCGAGAAAGGTATTCTCGATTTTTGGGATAAGGAAAAAATATTTGAGAAGTCGCTCGAACTTACAAAGGATGGGCAAAATTTTAGTTTTTATGACGGCCCTCCTTTTGCTACCGGCTCACCTCACTACGGCCATATCTTGCAGAGTATTACCAAGGATGTCGTGCCGCGATATTGGACGATGCATGGCTATCACGTCCCACGCGTCTGGGGCTGGGACTGTCATGGTCTACCAATTGAGAATATCGTCGAGAAAGAGCTGGGCATAACCCACAAAAAAGAGATCGAGGAGCTCGGTGTCGATAAATTTTGCGAGAAATGCAGAGACAAAATCCTCGGCTATGTCCCAGAGTGGAAATCGGTCATCCGCCGACTTGGTCGCTGGGTCGACATGGAAAATCCCTACATGACGATGGATCTCTCTTATATGGAGTCAGTCTGGTCCGTCTTCAAGCAACTTTGGGACAAGGACTTGGTCTATGAAAGTTATCGCTCGATGCACATCTGCCCGCGCTGCGAGACGACACTGTCACAGTCAGAGGTCGCCGAGGGCTACCGCGAGGTCAAGGATTTGTCAGTGGTTGCTAAATTTGAACTAGTCGACGATCCCGGCACCTTCGTCCTCGCTTGGACGACAACTCCTTGGACACTGATTGGTAATGTAGCATTAGCCGTCGGACGAGACATTGACTATGTCAGGGTCAGAATACAGAATACAGAATACGGAATACAGCAATTTATTATCGCCAAGGATCGCCTAGATGTGGTTCTTAAGGATCAAGGGTTTGAAACTGTTGATGAGTTTAAGGGTCACGATTTGGTTGGCAAAAAATACAAACCGCTTTTTAATTATTACTCAGACAAGACTGATCTGAAAAATCATGACAACGGTTGGCAAATCGTCGCGGCTGATTTCGTCACCACCGACGAGGGTACCGGTATCGTCCACACTGCTCCGGCCTTTGGTGAAGATGACATGAATCTTGGCAAAGAGCTCGATCTGCCATTTGTCCAGCACGTCGGCATGGACGGCATTATCAAGACTGGTTGCGGTGAATTTTCTGGACTTCATGTCAAGCCGATCGACGACACTCAGGCGACTGATGTCGAGATTATAAAACATCTAGCCGCCAAAAATTTACTTTTCTCGAAGGAAAAATACCAGCACTCCTACCCACATTGCTGGCGTTGCGACACACCACTGCTCAACTACGCAACGACCTCTTGGTTTGTAAACGTCACTAAGATCAAGGATGAAGCTATCGACCTGGCCAAAGATATTAATTGGTCACCGAAGCACATTAAGGATGGCCGCTTTGGTAATTGGCTCGAGGGTGCCAAAGACTGGTCTATCTCTCGCCAGCGCTTCTGGGCTTCGGTCATCCCGCTTTGGAAATGCGACCAGTGTGGCGGATACAAGGTTATTGGTTCGGTGGCCGAGCTTGAAGAACTAAGTGGCGAAAAGATCACTGACTTGCACAAAGATAAAATTGACCCAATCACATTTAGATGTGAGAAATGCCCTTCGACAGGTTCAGGACAGGCTGGCACAATGAAGCGTATTCCTGACGTCCTCGACACCTGGTTTGATTCCGGCTCGATGCCTTATGCCCAGCTGCACTATCCTTTTGAAAACAGCGATAAATTCGAGACGACTTTTCCGGCAGACTTTATCGGCGAGGCCCAGGACCAAACTCGCGCCTGGTTTTATTATCTCCACGTCCTCTCGACTGCGCTAAAGAAAAACACTGCTTACAAAAACGTCGTCGTTAGCGGCATCATCCTAGCTGAAGACGGCAAGAAGATGAGCAAACGTCTGCAAAACTATCCTGACCCGATGGCAATGTTTGACAAATACGGCGCCGATATCGTCCGCTACTATATTCTGAGCTCTTCACTACTCCAAGCAGAGAATTTGAATTTTTCTGAAAAAGATATGTCGGAACTACAACGCGGCGTTTTTCGCATGCTTTGGAATTCATACAGCTTCTTCGTCCTCTATGCCAGTATCGATGATTGGAGACCGAATCAGAATACAGAATACAGAATACAGAATACAGACACAGCTTCTCCTGTCGGCAAAGCAATGGACGACTGGATTTTATCTGAATTAAATCAGCTTGTCGTGAACGTCAATAACCATATGAAAAAGTATGAACTGACTAAGACGATACGACTTTTCTCTCCATTCATCGACAATCTATCAAACTGGTATATTCGTAATTGTCGCAATCGTTTCTGGAAAAGTGAAGACAGCGGTGACAAAAATGCCGCTTATCATACTTTGTATGAAGTTTTGACAACTTTGACAAAGTTAATGGCACCATTTACGCCATTCCTGGCTGATGAAATTTACAAGAATTTAACCGGCGAAAAATCGGTTCATCTGACCGAGTATCCAAAAGCTAACAAAGAACTGATTGATGAGAGTCTATTAAACGACATGGCTCGAGCTCGCAAGATTATCGAGACTGGTCTGGCTATCAGAGCCAAAGCTGGCATCAAGGTTCGGCAACCACTGCTTGATGTTATTTATCATGGCAAGGAAAAGATCGACGGAGCTCTAGAGGTGATTATTACTAATGAACTCAACATGCGTTCAATCAGATTTGAGCCTGGTGATGAAAATAAAGTTAATCTAAACACCACCATCACTGATGATCTCAGACTTGAAGGCATGGCTCGAGAAATCATCCGCAATATTCAAACACTCCGTAAAAATTCCAGACTCAACGTCGAGGATAGGATTAAGTTGAATTACGAGACTAAATCTGAGTTGCTAAAAAATACCTTTGCAAAATATAGCGATCTAATCTGTCATGAGGTTTTAGCCACAAGCTGTCATTCTGAGAAAAACGAAGAATCTCAAAAGCTTAACGGCGAGGCTGAATATAATATCGATGGTGAAAATATTTGGATCGGAATAAATAAGAACTAGTTTTTAATTGGGCGGCCAGAAGTTCTGGCCGCCTGAGGATATCTGTCCGCTACGAACGAGGTCGCCCTAGTTGAGGATGAACGTCAGGCTTTCACCGTTGGCTGGTTTGATCATCTCCCCGGTGTCATAGTAGCAGACCCACCAGCGATCACCGGGGTCGCGCTTGCCGTCGTAGATCAGCCCTAGCAACTTGCCGTTTGACTCGACCTGCATCTCAAGCTGCTCTGTCTGGTAGTTCCACCTGGTGTCGCCATCGTTGTCGTACCAGATCATCAGGCAACAGCGCGCCTGACCGCCTTCTTCAAGATACGATGGCGGGTCAGGCAGACTGATGTCTTTGATGACCCACGGAGCACTGCCATCCCCGTGAAGATTTCGACACGCTTCCGTCTTGTACTTGCCGTCGGGCACCAACTCATCGGAGAAGACACCGAACGTCAGGCTCGTCGAGCTTGGCAGTGGATCGCTCGAGTAAGCCTTGAGGTAGATGACCTCACTCTCCGACTGGGACGATCCGTTGTTCGTGGTCGAAGAATTGTTCGACGTCTGGTTCGTCGTGGTGCCAGTACCACTGTTGTTGTCGGAGCTGGTGTTGTTGTGGTTGCCGGCACCATTGCTGTTGTTCGGCGCCGCCGAAACACCGCCCCCACCACCACAGGCGATGAGCAGGCCGCAAACCACCGCAATCACGATCCCGAGCAGAACCTGACGAGACAATCGCAACATCGCACTCTCCACCTCGGCTCTTGCGTCACCCCTATTGGCGACCGCTCACCAAGTTACTCATTTATTTTAATACTTTTTATGAAATAAAAAACGCCACCAGAGGACATTTCTCTGTATGGCTTAATTAGAAACTGACACGATTTACATGCTGTAACTCAAGCTTTAGCCTGTTTCCAGCCTAAAGGCTTGGCTACAGTCTGAGGCAGAGTCCAAGCTTTAGCTTGGTGAACACGGTAAACGGTGGTCTACTGCGGAATCAATCGTAGCACAAGCTTCAGCTTGGTGGAGGCCAGTTTTGATAAATTTAATTGCCGTTATTTCAGCACGATAATCCGCCAGCTAGCAGAGTGATCTACGGTGTTTTGCGTAAGTCGTGATAAATTGAGTAGTAATTAACTCTAATATTCGCGGTTAACGATATAGTCGGCAATGTCGACCAGGAATTTCTTGCCGTTCTTTTCCAGGTCTAAACCAACCATCGCTTTTTCTGCTTTTTCGGCCAGATCATGAGCTATCTTTTTTGACTTTTCTAAGGCGCCTGTATCGACAATAATTTTTTTTACTGCCTCAAATCCTCTTTTTGTTATCCACTTGTTACCAAGATTGTGCTCGATGATTTTTCGTTGTTTTTTGTCAGCAACTTGCAGGGCATCCAGAATTAAAAGAGTTTTTTTACCCTCTTTTAGATCTGAAATAATTGGCTTGCCGGTCTTCTCCGTCGAACCGAAGACGCCTAAAATGTCGTCCTGAATCTGAAAAGCGATACCGAGCGGCAAGGTATAGGACTCAAGTTTTTTAATCTCATCATCACCAGCACCAGCAAGAATCGCACCGATCTTGACCGGCCCATCAAAGGTATAGGGAACGGTTTTTAATTCCTGGACTTTGATGACGTCATCGTGAGTAATTTTTTCCCTTACTTGAGAAAATAAGTCCAGCGACTGACCATAATTTTCTAGAATGTAAATTTCACTCAAAAGTCGTAAAACTCTATTAGTGTGTATTTCATCACATTTGAGTTTGGAGATAATTTCATAGCTC
>Ga0172375_10012824_pt1 | contig 10475 bp, 9 predicted proteins | sample LakKiv1m_FD_114537 | JGI IMG/M metagenome (GOLD analysis project Ga0172375, IMG submission 114537) | Freshwater microbial communities from Kabuno Bay, South-Kivu, Congo - kab_092012_11.1m | ecosystem: Environmental > Aquatic > Freshwater > Lake | place: Democratic Republic of the Congo...
TGTTTAGGGGGGTTGACCAAAGACATTACTAATTTGGAAGTTGTTAAAATGATTTTGAAGATTATGGGAAAAGGTGAAGAATTTATTCAATATGTCAAAGATCGACCTGGTCATGATGTACGATATACTATTGATTGGACTAAGGCAAATCGGCAGCTAGGTTACAAACCAGCATATACATTTGAGCAATATTTACAGCAAACAATAGCTTGGTATACTGAACATAAAGATTGGTGGAAGCGGGTTAAGTCAGGTGCCTACCAAGATTATTATCAAAAACAATATGATGAAAGGTAATTTTTATGCAACTAAAAGACATCACAGCCGATTGGCTGAAAAATCAAAAATTTAAGATAGAAAAAGGCGCTACTATCAAAGGGGTAACAGTTAAAGATTTGACAGTCAATTTGGATGGCAGAGGAGAAGTGACTGAATTGTGGAGTTCGTCTTGGGTAGGGGAAAACGGAATTGCCATGGCAAAACATGTATACCAATCTTCCACGGATTTTAATGTCATTAAATGCTGGCATGCACATCAAATTCATACTGACCAGTTTGTTGTTACCAGAGGTAAGATTCAAGTTGGATTGGTAGATATCCGTCCAGACTCTCCAACTTTTTTACAAGTAAATTCAGTTTTTATGGGAGAACTTCGTCCTAGACTAGTGGTAATTCCTCCAGGAATTATGCATGGCTGGAAATCCTTATCAAAACCAGAAGTAAGAGTAACGAATTTTCAAACTGAAGTATTTGACCCAAAAGATGAAATTAGATTTGATTGGGATACGGTTTTAACTGAGATCTGGGAACCGAGGAATGGTTAACAAATTAACCTAATTATTCTAATTTCTAATTAACCTAAAAAAATTCCAATTCGATAATTTCTCAAAATTTAGGTCAATTAGGTCAATTAGGTCAATTAGAATTATGTCCTTTGCCATATTTTGTACCGGTAGTTCTGGTTTAGTTGCTTCAGATTTTAAGCGTTTGGTTTTATCCCAAAATATTTCTTTCACTGGAATAGATTTGCATGGAGAGAGTGAAGCAGTGGATATTACAGATAAAGCAAAGTTGTCTGAATTTGTAAGGAGCAAGCATGCCTGTTCCGTACAAGACAATATCAAGCCTATTCTGTTTCATTTTGCAGCCATTACGATAACTGGAAATAATTTAACTAGTGATCAGATTGATATTTCCAAAAAGGTAAATATAGACGCAACTCGGATCTTATTAGAAGTTTGCAAACAATTAAACATACCCATGGTTCATATCTCCACTGATTTTGTTTTTGCGGGAGGTAAAAAAGAAACTCCCTATTTACCAGATGACGAAATTTGTCCTGATAATACTATTTATAGCCAAACTAAAGCTGAAGCCGAAAAATTGGTCAAAAATGCAAGTAAAGATCAAAAAGTTGTGATTATTCGTCTCGCTTTTCCTTATGGTAATTTTTCTCACCCCAAACCAGGATTGGCACGCAAAATGGTATCGTGGATGGATAATAATGCCGAGGTTAAACTTTATAACGATCAATTTATCTGTCCCACTCCGATTTCCTATTTTTCCGATTGTTGTCTGCAAATCGCTCAGTTAATTAGTGAAGATAAATTAAAATCAGGCCAAGTCTTACATTGTGTGGGTCAGACAACTACACCCTATGAATTTGGCAGTTTAATAAAAGAGGTATTTGAGAAAAAGGCAAAATTAGTACCTACTTCGATTGGGGGAGGAGTAAAGAATTTAGTCCTCAATACAGATAAAACCGAGAAAACATTAAATATTTTAAAGCCACATCATCAAAATTCTATTCAGAGTTTAATAGACCAATGCTAAAATATTTCCATGGAATATAAAGATAAATTAAGACGTAATATTTATCTCTACTATCTTTCTAATTTTTTTTCAGCATTAATTTTTGTTGTGCCAATTTGGGTAAGCTTTGAAAGACATTTTATTAGTTTTGCCCAAATGGCTCTACTTGATGCCTTTGCTGTGGGGGTTACTCTCATATTAGAACTTCCAACTGGGGCATTAGCGGACTTGATAGGAAGGAAAAAGACAGTAATTATTGGCTGGGGGATGCGGGCGTTTGGCAATATGTATATTGCCTTTTCAGTAAACCCCTTGATGTTGATAGCAGGTTTTATCATTACATCAGTTGGAAACGCTTTGATATCGGGAGCTGACTCAGCTTTGCTCTATGATTCCTTAAAAGAATTAGGAGAAGAAAAAAAATATGCAAAAATTTCCAGCACAAACGCTTTGCTTTTTCAAGTTGGGTTGGCAATAGCAACATTAACCGGTGGCTATCTGTATCATATATGGACAGGTTTACCATATCTATTGTATGGACTTGCAGAATTAATAACTACCTTAATATTTATTTTAGCTCAAGAGCCTAAGATAGGATTTCAGAAATTTAATATCAAATATTACATTTCACAAACAAAAAATGGATTTAGAGAAATATTTAAAAGTAATTATGTGCGGAGTTTATCAATATTTTACATCTTAGTTGGGGGAATAACGTGGTCTTCGCAGTACTTTTTTATCCAAACATTTGCCACAGATCTTGGATTTAACGAAATAGAAAAAAGTTGGTTATTTGGAGTAGTAAGAATTATAAATGGATTGGTACTTTTTCGGCTACTAAGATTTGAAAAGTTAGTAACAAAAAATCGAGCATTTTACATTTTCCCGATACTAATGATAATAGCTTTTTTACCAGGAATGTTTGCGGGGAAATTTACAGGTATAATTATGATATTTATTGCAAGCTTTTTAAGTACAGCAAGATTTATTATTTTAGGCCAATATGTTAACGATGAGTATTGTTCTAAAAATAGGGCAACCGCTATTTCTACCTTAAACATGTTTGTTAATATAATTTATGTCATTATTGTAATGGGTAGTAGCTTGATCATTGATCGTTATACCTCAAAAGGAGTAAACACATTTTTGGGGATACTTTCTTTGTTGATAGTACTTCCTTGGGGAATTAAGTTGGCAAATATTAAATCATCTAGTAGGTAAAATTATTACGCCACTTTTCAATTTCCCCATGATTCCCAGACAGTAAAACTTCCGGGACTTTCCAACCTTTATACTGCGCTGGTCTTGTATATTGAGGAGCCTCAATATTTGTTGTTAGTTGTCCACCTACATCGCTATGCGAAGCATTTCGGGCAGGTGAGTTGTTGGTTGTTAGAGAATAGGATTCATCTTTGAGACTATCTTCCTTAATAGCACCAGGCAAAAGTCTAACAATGCTATCGATTACTACCATAGTTGGCAGTTCTCCTCCCGTTAGAACGTAAGGACCAATAGAAATTACTTCGTCAGCAATATAATCATGAACGCGATGATCAATGCCTTCAAAATGAGGAACAATCAGAATTAAATGTTCTTCTTTGGATAACATTTGAGCCTTTGTTTGAGTGTAAAATGAGCCTTTGGTATCGAGAAGAATGACCTTAGTTGTTAGTTGTTGATTGTTAGTTGTTAGTTTTAAATCAGAAACGGCGCGGTCAACGACATCAACACGCATAATCATACCTGGGCCGCCACCAAAAGGCCGATCATCAACACTTTTATAATTATCACTGCTCCAATCACGTAGATTATGAATATTAATTTTAACTAAATTTTTATCCTGAGCGCGTTTGACTATAGACTCAGAAAAGGGTGAGTCAAACATTTGAGGGAAAATGGTTAAAATATCAATTAACATATTATAGAAGTATTATATCAGTAATCGTTGAAATTGCTTTTATTTTTTACCTTTATTGCATAGATGTATGGCTATTTTTAACATTTTGACTCATATTTTATATTAACTTATGGTATATTTAACCAATCAATTATAATTTCAAAGGAGCAGCGGAATATTCGCTGATAAAATTATGAATATTTGTGTTATAGGTACAGGATATGTGGGAATTGTGACCACAGCGGTTTTTGCCGATTTTGGGAATCAAGTTTGGGGATTGGATGTTGACGAACAAAAAATTGAAAGAATCAAAAAAGGAATTCCTCCAATTCATGAGCCAGGACTGGAAGAGTATCTTAAAAAAGGCATTAATTCTGGTAGATTAAAATTCACCTCTGATTATAAACAAGCACTTAAAGCTACCGAAGCAGTTTTTATTTGTGTGGGGACACCTCAATCAGAAACTGGGGATGTAGATATCAAATATGTTGAGTCAGCGATTGAATCAGTAGCAAAACATATGACTCAGCATTTGACCATAGTACTTAAATCAACTGTCCCACCTGGAATTCACAAACATCTTAAAAAAATATTAGATAAATATACAAAATTAGATTATGAATTTGCATCTTGCCCAGAATTTTTAAGAGAAGGATCAGCAATATCTGATACTTTGCATCCCGCTAGAGTTGTTATTGGCGCTGATAGCAAAAAAGCCAAAGAAAAACTGTTAGAACTGCATAAACCTTTGTCAGGAGAGAGAGTTATTACCGATATTATCAGTGCTCAAATGATTAAATATGCCGCTAATTCTATGTTGGCAACCAAAATATCTTTTGCCAACGCGATATCACGAGTATGTGATTTGTTGGGGGCAAATGTAACAGATGTAATTAAGGGAATTGGCCTTGACCCACGTATTGGATTGCAGTTTCTTAATGCTGGCTTGGGTTATGGTGGTTCATGTTTTCCTAAAGATGTAAAAGGACTATATCATCTTTCTGAGAATGCTGGATACAAATTTAGACTACTTGAAGAAGTTGATTTAATAAATAACACACAAGTAAGTTATGTTCTAGATAAAGCGCGCAAAAAAGTTGACACATTTGCAGGTAAAAAAGTAGGATTGTTGGGACTGGCTTTCAAACCAGACACCGATGATATGCGGGACGCCAGGGCTTTAGTTTTGATCAATGAACTACTCAAAGAAGGGGCTTTAATACAAGCTTACGATCCGGTAGCAATGCAAACCACCAAAGCTATTATTGGTGACAAAATTACTTATGCTAGCAATGCTTACGAAGCTGCCAAAGATGCTGAGATAATTATTTTAGTAACAGAATGGAATGAATTTAAAAAACTAGATTTGAATAAAATTAAATCATTGATGACAGATAATATATTTATTGATGGTAGAAATATGTATGATTCAAATGAAATTAAAAATGCTGGCTTTGTATATATTGGCGTTGGTAAAAACTAGTTAAATATGAAAAAAGCTATAATTTTAGGCATTACTGGTCAAGACGGTTCTTATTTAGCAGAACTTTTATTGGGCAAAAATTACCAAGTTATCGGAATGGTTAGTCCTAAAAACGATATTGGACAGACAAATATTGAACACATTAAACATAAATTAATTTTAGAGTCAGGAGATTTACTAGACATTGATTCCCTAAAATCAATAATTGTTAGATATAAGCCAGAAGAAATATACAATTTAGCGGGCATTACCTTTATTCCAACTTCGTGGAAATTACCAGCTCTTACCTATGATGTAAATGCGATGGGAGTTTTGCGCATTTTACAAATTATTAGAGACAATAGTCCATATTCAAGATATTTTCAGGCTAGTTCAGCTAAGATGTACGGGTCGGCGGAAAATGAGTGTATAGATGAATCTGAATCATTTAAACCAGAAGACCCTTATGCAATTTCTAAAGTCGCAGCACATGAAAGCGTAAGACTTTTTAGACAACATTTTGGTGTTTTTGGAAGCTGCGGAATATTGTTTAATCATGAATCTCCTAGGAGAGGAGAAGATTTTGTAACTAAAAAAATAACAGCAGCAGCAGTAAAAATAAAATTAGGATTGCAAAAAAAATTAGCTTTAGGAAATTTAGATTCCCAACAAGATTGGGGTTGGGCACCTGATTATGTAAAAGGTATGTGGTTAATGTTACAGCAAGAAAAGTCTGATGATTATATATTAGCAACAGGGATATTACATTCGGTTAAAGAGATTTGTCAAATAGCTTTTGGGAAATTGGGACTAGATTATCAAGAATATATAATTAGAGATGAGCAGTTTTGGCGGCCTATTAAAGGTAAACAATATTTTGGGAATCCTAAAAAAGCTGAATCAATTTTAGGGTGGAAAAGAGAAGTAGAATTTGAGAAAATGATTGGATTAATGGTTGATTATGATTTAAAAAACATTAGTAATACTAAATAGTGAAAGGAAACTTATGAAAAAGGCGTTAGTAACTGGAATTACTGGCCAAGACGGCTCTTATTTAGCTGGCTTTTTGCTTACCAAAGGTTATGAAGTTTATGGATTAACACGGAGAACTAGTACCCAAAATTATGAAAGATTGAATGGAATAGTAGATAAAATTAAATTAGTTTCGGCGGATTTGATAGATCAACATTCTTTGACTCAACTGGTTAAAGATATTCAACCAGATGAAGTTTATAATTTGGCAGCTCAATCATTTGTGAAAACTTCCTGGGATCAACCAGTTTTAACAGGTGAGGTTACTGCTTTAGGGGTTACTAGAATGCTGGAAGCGATTCGCTTTGCTAAGCCCGATACTAAGTTTTATCAAGCATCAAGTTCTGAAATGTTTGGCAAAGTACAAGAAAATCCTCAAAAGGAATCTACACCTTTTTATCCACGATCTCCTTATGGGGTGGCCAAAGTTTATGGTCATTGGATTACGGTTAATTACTGCTAATCATAAAATATATTTGCCTGTAGCGGAATTCTATTTAACCATGAGTCTCCGCGTCGAGGTTTAGAGTTTGTTACCCGTAAAATATCAAACGCTGTAGCCAAAATTAAACTTGGAAAACAAGATAAAATACAACTAGGAAATTTAGACTCTAAGAGAGATTGGGGATATGCTAAAGATTATGTTGAAGCTATGTGGTTAATGTTACAGCAAGACGAACCAAAAGATTATGTTATTGGAACTGGAGAAACTCATTCAGTACGTGAATTTTTAGAAAAAGCTTTTGCAGTTGTTGGGATAAATGAATGGGAACAATATGTGCAAGCTTTGCACCCTGATTATGTTAGGCCTGCAGAAGTTGATTTGCTTATTGCGGATGCTTCCAAGGCAAAACAAGAACTTGGCTGGTCTCCCAAAACCAGTTTTGAGCAATTAGTTAAACTAATGGTGGAGGCAGATCTTGATTATGAATCAAAAAGATAATTTACGCACCATTATTATAATTCCTACATATAACGAAAAAGATAACATTGGACGTCTAATTGAATTTTTGGAAAATAAAATCTTCCCAAAAGTTGATAAAAAATTTGAAATGCATGTTTTGGTAATAGATGATAGTTCACCTGATGGAACATCTGATGTAGTACAAAAACTTCAAACTAAATTTAGTAATATTCACTTACTTATTAATAAACAAAAAGCAGGTTTGGGAGGCGCTTATCTTAAAGGTATGATACATGCAGTTGATAAATTGGGGGCTAATGTCATGTTTGAAATGGATGCTGATTTTTCCCATGACCCTAAAGTCATTCCTATGTTTTTGAGTAAGATAGATCAGGGATATGATTTGGTTTTGGGTTCGAGATATATTCATGGGGGTTCAATACCTCAAGATTGGGGTTGGCATCGCAAAATCATATCTATAGCTGGGAACTTACTTATTCGCTTAGTTATCTCCAAATTTGATATTCATGACTGGACGACAGGTTATCGTGCTATCAAAACTGAACTTTTTCAAGCCTTAAGAGACGAAATGAAACGTGCGGAATTTTCTGGTTACACCTGGCAAATAGGGTTTTTACATAAAACAGTAAGAAAAAATTTTAAAGTAGCAGAAGTTCCAATAAATTTTATTGATAGGACTTATGGTCAGTCAAAACTTGGTTTTGAGTATGTAAAAAATTCACTGTTTTACATATTTAGCATACGAATCAAGGAGTTGTCTCATATAATTAAATTTGGAATAGTAGGTTTTATTGGGTTTTTAATCAATTATAGTGCGATGGAAATATTTTATCGGGCTTTTAATATATCTCCTGATAATGCGGCAGCTTTGGGAGCAGAATTGGCAATTATTTCTAACTTTACACTGAATAATATTTGGACCTTTAAGGATAAGAAAATTACAAGTCTTAAGGGGTTAATATACAAATTTGCTCAATTTAATTTTACCTCACTTGGAGCAATACTAATTCAAAAAATTGGGATTTGGACTGGAATTCAACTTTTTGGACAAGGATTGTATCAGCTCTATTTTTTCGTAGCTCTTATTTTTGTCATGATTTTCAATTACACCATGTATACAAAAGTAATTTGGAAGAAAGATAAATAAATTCGATATTGCTTCATTGTTTCATTGTTAAAGCAAATATATTAGATATTTAATTATGATATCGTTTCGAATATTCATAAAACAATACTGGTTTATTATATTATTAACGTTAATAGGATCTTTTTTACGTTTGTATAATCTTAAACCAACCATCAGCTTTATGGGAGATCAAGGCAGAGATGTTAGGATTGTGAGGGACCTACTAACTAAAGCTGATCCGATTTTAGTAGGGCCAACAACATCTGTAGGTAAAATTCAACTAGGACCATTATATTATTATTATATGGCACCTTGGTTATGGCTTTTTAATTTTGATCCAGTTGGACCTGCGGTAGGAGTAGCATTTTTAGGTATTATTTCTATTCCTATTTTATATTTTATTACAAAATCCATGTTTAACGTAAATGTTGCTAGAGTTGCATCAATTCTCTATACATTTGCTGTAGTTGTTATTCAAAATACTCGTAGTTCCTGGAATCCAAACCCCATGCCTTTGTTTGCTATGCTGCTAATATATTCGCTTTATCATGTTTACATTAAATCTTCAAATAAGCATATTATATTAAGTATTTTATGGTTTGCTGTAGCTCTGCAAATGCATTATATGATTCTTTTAATCTCTCCGTTAATTTTGTTCATTTTGGCATTTAGTTATTACAAATCTATTAACAAAACAGCAACTCTTAAATCTTTGCTTTGGGGTAGTTTATTATTTTTATTATTTTTAACACCTTTAATAATATTTGATATTAGACATGATTTCATTAATACCAAAGGGCTTTTAGAATTTTTTCAAAAAGGACATCATTCACCTGCTGTTTGGTATCAACCGATACTTGATAGTGAAGGTAGAGTTCAAACTAGTTTTGGGGATATCTTAGGTCTTGATAAATGGAGAAATATTCGCAATCCTTTAGCTATAATATTATTTATTAGTTCAATTTCCTATGGTTTTGTTAAACGAAACAATAAAGCAGTACAAATTATCGTTTTGTATAGCTTGTTCGGGATAATCGGCATGAGTATATATAAAGGCGATCTTTTTAATCATTATTTAGGCTTTTTCTTTCCAATTCCATTTTTAACTATAGGTATATTATTAGTGAAAATTGCTGAAAAAGGTAAAATACTGGGCAAATTATTTGTATCTTTATCCATTTTATGGTTAATTGTCATTCAAGTTAAACAATACAGTATCTTTAGGCCTTTGGGGTGGCAAATTAATGATATTAAAAAGGTAGCAAGCGATATCTCTACTGATGCTGGTTCTCAAACCTATAACATACTATTGCTTGATGATACAAAAGACTATAGATCCATGAACTATCGTTATTTTTTAGAAAGTATGCCAATTCTGCCCGTAAATGAACTTAATTTTAGTGGAGTTAATACACTGTATCTAATTTCTCAATATCAGGATATAGGTAAATTAGATTTGCATGTATGGGAGTTAGAAACCTTTATTGGCAGTGAGGTTGATAATTTGCAAAGACCTGAAGATACTGCCATAATAACTGATAAAATTAAAAAACAGTGGCATTACGATGGTGGTCCATGGATATATAAAATTATCAGAAATTAGAATGCGATTATGGAACCATATTTATCAATTATTATTCCAGCCTATAATGAAAAAACCAATTTCCAAAAAGGAACATTGGTAGATATGAAAAAGTTGCTTACTAAGGTAAATTTTACTTGGGAAGTAATTATTGTTGATGATGGAAGCACAGATGGTTCTTTAGAAATGATAGAAAAATTTGTTAGTTCGAGTAAAGGTTTTAGGTTAGTAAAAAATATCCATACAGGAAAAGCTGGCACAGTAGCTAGGGGGGTAGAAGAGGCTAAAGGAGAATATATTTTATTTACAGACTTTGATCAAGCTACTCCGATATTAGAATTTGAGAAGTTACAACCATATTTAGAAACCGGCTTTGATGTAGTGATAGGATCAAGAGAAGTGGCTGGGGCTAAGAGAGAGAAGGAACCTTTTTATAGACATCTAATGGGAAAGGGATTTAACTTTGGGGTAAAGCTAATAGCGATAAGGGGTTTTTCAGACACCCAATGTGGTTTTAAGGCATTTAAAACTGAGATTGCTAAAAAATTATTTAAAAGATTACAAGTTTATAGACCGAAAAAAATTGCTTCAGCATTTACAGGAGCTTTTGATGTAGAGATATTATTTATTGCTAAAAAA
>Ga0172375_10012827_pt1 | contig 10474 bp, 6 predicted proteins | sample LakKiv1m_FD_114537 | JGI IMG/M metagenome (GOLD analysis project Ga0172375, IMG submission 114537) | Freshwater microbial communities from Kabuno Bay, South-Kivu, Congo - kab_092012_11.1m | ecosystem: Environmental > Aquatic > Freshwater > Lake | place: Democratic Republic of the Congo...
AAGACCCGCATCCGTGATGGCCTTTTCCATGACCCATGCCATATCCTCTTCGCCGTAGGGGTCAAAGAGGAGAGCAGCATCCCCTGCCACCTCTGGCATTGAAGACAGGTTGGAACAAGCCACTGGTATTCTGCACGCCATGGCCTCGAGGACCGGCATGCCAAACCCCTCGTACAGGGAAGGGAACACAAAGAGGTCTGCCCCTGCATATAGAAGAGGGAGGTCTTCCGCCGAGGCAAACCCGGTGAAGAGAATGTCGCGGGCATAAGGCGATTGATCTGCTTCACGATGGACGTCCTCCGCTCGAGACCAGTCGCTGCCGGCCAGGACCAGTTGATGGGGAACCCCGGTCCGGGACTTGAGCCGTGAAAAGGCCCGGATCAGGCGCACATGGTTTTTCCCCGGATGCTCGATCCTGGAGATATAGAGAACATAGGGGGAGCGAATCCGGTGTTTCGTGCCTATCTCCTTAAGGGAATCCCGCTGATCCCTTGGAAAATAAATGTCCATATCCACGCCATTGGGTGTGACCATAACCTGATCCTCTGGCACGCGGGCAAATTCGACAATATCCCTCTTGCTGCTTTCGCTGACAGTCAGGACCATTGTCAATCTCCGGATCAAGAATGGCAGGACCCGCTTGATGTAGAACATCCTGGCCGGATCATATTTCTCCTTTACATGGATGCTGGAAAAATCGTGTACGGTGCCTACGGTGGGGCAGGGGACGCTCAGGGGGAGTCTTCGGTTGCCTGCCGGCAGAAAAAGGACGTCGAATCCTCTTTTCCGGCACCATCCAGGGAGGGCCGTCTGGTGCCAGGCCAGGTTCACGAGGGTTCTGCGCAGTCCCCCCCCAAAGCAAAGGGGCTGCATGTTTGGAGAGGAAGGGACAAAGAGGGATCGCTCGTCGTCATAGACCATGACCTCGAAATGAGGTCCCCCGCTCATACCGGCAAAAGCGTGGAGGACACGGATGATGTACTGGCTGATGCCCGATTTTCCACCGTCCCCGCCAAAGGTGGTTACGCCGATCTTCATTCAATTCACTCCTGTTCTGAAATGAACCCGGTTCCCTACCAGAGCCTCAGCAAGTCCTTCAAATGCCAATCCGGCATCAGGTCGATGCCAAGAGCGGACTTGACTGCATACAGGATCAACAGGATGGCCATGGCAACCGGAGATAATACAATCAAAAAAAAGAATACGAGCGATGAAAGGGAAAGGCCCTGCTGCCGGATCGACTCCAGACGAACCGTGGAAACCCTACGGTCCCTCCCCATCAGGAAGACCAGATAGTAGCTCCCAAAAAACAGCGGGATATTGAGGCGGATATCCACCCGGTGCCCTTTTGACGTCTTGTCGCTCATGAGCGCCTCTTCAATGGCCGCCCTTTGGGCAGGGGTAAAGGAGGCGCGGATCTCGGGGCTGAGCCGCCGCATGACTGCATGAATATAAGGATCTTCCTTGCCGGGCTCCTTCATCTCTTGAAATCTCCCCTCAAATAAACTTCCAGGTCCGAGAGGTATCGGTCAAAGGCATATTGGCTGCGTATCCGCTGAAGACCCGTTTCCCCCATCTGAACTGCGAGACGGGTATCGGTAAGGATCGTTTCTATGGCGGCGGCAAGGGCCTCCACATCCTGTTCTGGCGCCGCGAGTCCGTTGATGCCGTGATCGAGCCAATCCGGTATGCCCCCCACGCCAAAGGCCACAATAGGCCGGCCGTGGTGCATGGCCTCGAGACCGATCATACCGAAAGGTTCAGGCCAGCGGGATGGCACCACCACGACCCTGGCCGTCGAATAGACAGACCCTAATGCATCGTTCGGGATCCATCCGCGAAAATCCACCTTGCTGTCAAGACACAGTTCCGTGCAGAGGGCCCTCAGGCCGGGCTCCGCATTGCCGGTCCCCACGATCGTGGCGGTGAAATCACACGTCAACCGATGCAGGGCCTTCAGCAGCAGGTCCACCCCTTTGCCCCGAATCAACTGACCCACATACAGGACGTGGGGGTCTTTGGGCAGGGGTGTGGGATGGATGGTCTTCATCCGTATGACAGGCGGCAGGGTATGGACCTTTTCCGGGGGGAAATTGTTTTGGAGAAGTTCCTCCCTCATGAAACGGCCTCCCACCAGGAGGGCGTCGAGTCCATAATTACGACGCATTTCCTTCAGTCTTCGGTGGATGTTGACAAAGGCGAACCCTGTCGAGGATGCAGGGCTTCTGGCAATAAATGCCCCATCGAGCCAGCATCGAAGACCCATTCGATAATTGCAGATGCGGCCGTTATAGAGAAAATACTTGTGTCGTCTCGGACAGCAGAGGTCATGGTCGTGGACCATTCGTATGACCCGCACCGGCTTCGGCAGATGCAGATACGGGTCTGTTGCAGGGACCTTGTGGAGATAGACAGCGTCGGGGGAGACTCGGCCCAGAATCCGGTCAATGAACAGGGCGTCGGCCTTGTCTGCATCGGCGCCTGCCTCGCGGCAGAGAAACGTCCCTTGAAACAGGGCCTTGTACGGCTCCGGATCACGTTGTGAGGTCTTCCCATAGGCCAGGTAGCACGCGTGGCCGTTGGCGCTCAACCCTGAGACGGTATCGGCGATGTTCTGTTCCACCCCGCCAAAATACCCGCATATCTCATTGACGAAGAGTATTTTCACACATGGCCTCCTCGTAGATCTTTACCAGGGACTGGGTAACGGCGTCCCAACTGTACCGGGTGCGGGCCTTTGAACTTCCCGCGATTGAAAACTCATGGGCCTTTTCCGGACGTTCCAGTAGGACCCCAAAAGCCCTGCATACCCCTGCCGCATCGTTCACATCAAAAAGGAGCCCGTCCCGGCCATCGCTGACAAATGAAGGGATCCCGCCCACCCGGGTCGCAATGACGGGAAGACCCGCTGCCCACGCTTCCAAGATAACAATGCCGAAAGGTTCGTGGATCGACGGGAGAAGAAAGACGTCGGCCGCGTGATAGGCATCCACCAGTTCCTGACTTTCGGCATCCAGACCGTCAATCACCGTAACCCGCCCCTGAAGACCTGCGGCGTCAATGCTCTGGGAAAGCTTCCGCATGTAGGGTTCATTGGTCACCGGCCCCACTATTACCATATGGGCATTGAAATTCATCCGGACGAGGTCGGGGAGCACCTCTACAGCAAAGAGCTGATTCTTTTGCGGATCAATGCGACCCACGGTCAGGATGACATACGCATTCAGGGAGATCTGATGCCGCCTGCGAAATTCCTCTCCGTCCCCGACGGCAAACCGGTCCGGGTCAACGCCGTTGGGAAGATGGAGCACCTTTTTTTCTGGAAACCGCTGAAGGGTCTGTCGCTGTTCCTCCTGTCCCACACAGAGAATGGCCGCGGCATCGTCCAAGACGCGACGGGACCCCACCCACCATCCGAGAATCTTTCCCCACTCGAAGGCCCCTTTCGTGGGCTCTGTCCAGGCGCCGGCCTCTGCATCGGGTACATCAAAGACGCCGCCGTGCAGGGAGACCACATAGGGAATGCGGCGTTTCATCGCCACATACCTGCCGATGCCCCCCGGGCGTTTGGCCGTGTGTAGGTGAATTAGATCCAGGTCAGGATAGTTTTTGAGTGCCCGCATCAATGCGAACGAGAAGAGGTTTCCCCCTTTTCGGTCCAGGAGCCGTTTCGCCTCATCAGATAATCCCAGATAGGGATAAAAATAGGGGACACGCCTGACCTCGACGCCGCCAATGGTCTCCCTGGCATGTTTCGCCAGGGCGCTGGGACAGACGATACCGGTATGATGGCCCATTTTGAGGAGGCGTTTGCAGGTCTCAAGGATGACGGTTTCCGTACCCCCCCAGTGGCTTCTGACGAATCGTCTCGGTACCTGAACAATGTTCATGCGGGTTTACCCTCGCTAAGGGCCTGCGCAGGAATAACTTGAACGAATCGGTCAGCCAGCCGTTCGCCCTGAGGTATCGAAGGGCGGGTTTGGGGGACCATGCTTCGATACCTCAGCATGAGCGGACTTTGTCGATGAGTTGTTCAAGTTATTCATGCGCAATTACTAAGGTTCAGAATGCAAGGTGCAAGGCAATCGAGCCACGAGCTGAAAGCTCATAGCACCCGGCATCGCATTCATCCTACCCATCCAATCATCCAGCCGACAGTGAGCAGCAGGGAGCAGGGGGCAGGGAGGATTGAGCACCTATCATCAGCATCCCGTATCCAGCATCAAGTATCTCCAGCGTCCGGCATCCAGTTCACACCCTGTTCAGATAGAGTTTGTCAACATCGTTGAGGATAAATCCGATGATAGGCGTCCCCGATCCGCTGATCCGCTCAATCTCCTTTTTTAACAGCGAGGCCGAACAGGTTCGGCTGCGCACCACAAAGAGGATAGCATCCGACAGCCCGGCAACCAGTTCGGCATCTACATATGGATTCGCCGCAGGGGAGTCTATCATGATCATACTGAAGGTCTTGCTGGTCTCTTCGAGCATCTCACGCATTCGGTTGGATGCCAAAAGATCCGGGATGACGGCCTGTTCCACGTGGGGAATGCACTCAACGCCCGGCAGCACCGTTGGCCAGATGATATCCCTGACATGTTCTGCTTGAAACGAGAGGTATTCACCAAGGCCGAGCAGGGGCTGATCCTTTTCGGAGATCAGGTATCGAAGATCGCGGTCGCTTTCCTCTGCCCGGACCTGGGCATCCACCAACAGCACCCGTCTGTCCTGCCGGCCGAGAACCGCCGCCAGGTTGGCGGCTACCATGGTTTTTCCCTCGCCTGCCTGGGCGCTGACGATCATGAGGCGGGCCCCACTTTGCGGAACATAGTGCAAAATGCGATGGGAGATGATTCGGAAGGGCTCGATCAGGGGGAACTCCATTTCGCTGGGGAACAGCTTGCCGCTATCCTTCTCATGGGGAAGGACGCCCAGAACGGGAAGGGAGAATCTCTGCGAGAGTTCGGCCCCGGACTTGATGGTGGTGTCAAAGAGCTCCAGACCGAGGACCAGCGTAAGCCCGATCATGTTCACTAAGAAGGCGACGACCACGGAGATCAATTTCCGGTTGGACTTATACCTGAAGAGAGGGACCTGGGCCTCTGAGATGACCGTAAAGTCCGAGGCATTTGATTCATACATCCTGCGGACCTGTGATAGCGTCTTTTCCAAATCCTTTTTCTCTGTTTCCCTTGCCGTCACTTCCCGCAAAAGCTCCGAGTATTGCCGCTGCAGATCGGTCAGAACGCCGAGCCTTGCCTTGACCCTGTTGCGCTCCTGGTCTAAATGAATGACCTTCTGGGTGAGGGAAACCGCTTCAAGCTCCATATACAGGGCCTTGAGCTGCATTTCCTGGTGCATGCTTCCTGCCTCAGGTTTAAAGCTCCCCTTCTCCGGGATCACCATCTTTTCAAGGAGGCTGAGCTGTCGCTTCCATTCCATTATCTGTTCCGTATCGAGGGCATTGACCTGGGCTTTTTCATAATCTGCCCGAATTTCCTCGTACTCGGCCTTGGAAATAAGTCCCTTCTCAAAGAGCTTTTCCCCTCTCTTGAAGGCCTGTTCATATTTGACCAGGTCCGCGCTATCGGCCCTCTGCACCTTGTCGTCGTGGATGGCCCTTCGAAGCCGCTCGATGCGGATATTTAAATCCGCCAGGCCCGTGGTTTGTGCGGCCGCTGCCTTCTCTTTGGCCTCCTGTGTCGCCATGACCTGTAACTTTTCTTCAAGACTGACCTTCTGCAATTCGAGAGTCTCTTTATCGACTCTTGCATTGGAAAGGAGGAGTTCCAGGGAGGTCAACTGTTCCAGGTTCCACTTGATCTCCAGATCCAGGTCAACGATCTTGTTCTCGGAGATGAATTGCTGAAGCGTCTGATCGGCCTTCTTCAACTGGTCCGTGACATTTTTGAAACGAGCCTCGAGCCCGCGCAGTTCAGTGGCCGCAGCATCCTTGAGAAGTTCGAGCTGTTGCTTGATGAATACGTCTCTCAGGGTGTTGGCGATAGCCGCGACCTTTTGCGCATCATCCCACTGGGTCTTTATAAAAAAAAGGGCGGTTTTCCTCTGCACATAAACCTCGCAGGCCTGGGCCAGGGCTTTGAGGGAGGTGGGCAATCGTAGTTTTTCTCTCACTTCCTCGAGATTGGATGGAATTTTCACCATATGGATCTGAGTTTCAAGGGGCGGGGTCTGAAGGATGCTGTCTTTCCCCACATCCCTGGGGTTGTACAGCATGACGGTTTCAGACTCCCAGATGCGGGTGCCGAAGCTCACCCCTGCCAACACACCCAGGGGAATCGAAAAAATAAAAAAAATGGCGAAAATTTTCCATCGACGCAGCAGACCGATGAGCAAAGTCAGCGGTTCAAAGGGGAGGCCGCCTGCGGGCCCGGGCGTGCCGGGAATCTGAGGATCCGCCATCATCTGCTCCTTGGTTTAAACACAGTTTTGGATGTTAGATTCTTAAACATCGACTTTAAGAGACGACCTCTCCCTGCTCTGTGCCGCCTGCCAAAGGTCAGCCTCCTTACGACCGATGCCTGCGGCGGAAGACGCGAGAAAAGATTTTATCCTTGAAGTACCTGCGTTCCTTGGCATTGAAGCCGATGATCCAGAAGGCGCCCCCGAAAACCATGACGCCCAGAATTTGCAGTATGGCCACTTCCAGCAGGTTGGTCAAGGGCCAACATCGCTGAACCCCTATGAGAAATGCCGCCATGAGAATTCCCGGCACGATACTGGGAAAAAGGGTGCTACGGTAAAAGTCCCAGTGGGACCTTCCATGAATCGTCCCGGCGCGGGTCTGGATCAACCCTGCATAGACGGGGACATACGCCAGGAATGTGGCCATGGCCACACCGGCAACGCCATACACATGAATGAGGATGAGAGACAACCCCAGATTGAGGACCTGGCATCCCAGTGTCGAGAAGGCCAGGAATCTCTGGTGCCCGCCCATGCTCAACACGCTTAGGGTGTTCCCGTGAATGACCGCGACCATGACAGCGGCTGTCAGCCACTGACAGACCGGAACGGACATTCTGAATTCCGAGCTGGTCCAGTTGATAATCAGGGGATCGGCCAGGAGCGCCAGACCTAACAGGAGCGGCGTAGCGAATGCGATGGTCAGTTTGCTGCCCCGGTACCAGAGCGCCCGAATGTTCTGTTGATCGTCGCCGCCGTGGAGTTCGGCCACCACTGGCGTCAGGGCGCTCACGAGGTGGGTGCAGAACTGCTCCGCCTTTCCGGACAGGCGCATGCCGATGGAGTATATGGCGACCATCTCAAGGGGCATGAACAGCTTGATAACGATGGCATCGACGCGCGTTGCGATCAGCCCGGCGATCTGGATAAGAGAGAAGTAAAGAGAAAAGGAAGAAAGCTCTCCCACCAGGGACCTGTCAAAATGTCTGGGATGGAGGCTCAGATCAGGCACGGTAATCTTCACATGGACCAGCATGGCGAACATGGGAAGGACCCCCATCACTGCGTTCAGGCCTGCCAGGACCCTGAGGTCTGGAATGCGACCCAGCACCAGGAGGACGCTGACAAAATAGGCCAGTCCTCCGAGGACCTTGTACCCGTTGGTCACCTTCATTTTCTGGTGACCCACCAAGACCCCGCGGAACATGCCCAGGGGCATATACAGGGATGAACGGGCGCCGATGATCAAAAGAACCGATCGGGCGGACGCGGCCTGATCCGCGGGAATGTCAAAGACCTGATTGAAAAAGAGGAGGCTTGCGCCCACTCCCCCCATCACGATGACCCCGAGTGCGATGTAGATCCAGAAGAGGGTGCAGACGATGTCCTGCTGCCGGCCGGTATCCTGCCGGCCCCTGGCGTCGGCAACATACTTGACCACCGAGGCCCCAAAGCCCAGGTCTGCCAGTTCAAAGAATGCGAGAAAGGACCAGATCAACGACCACAACCCGAAGGCATCGCTGCCCAGCGTCTTGATAATAAAGGGAATCAGGACCAGGAACGTGATGGTGTCGATGATATCCCTGACATAGCTGGAAAGAGTGTTCATCAGGATATAGCCGGAGCGATTCTTAGGCCGCAAGGATACACTTGTTGGTTGCTGATCATTCATTCGCTTTTCATCGGGCCAGATCACCTGGCGATCTGGATCGACTCCTTTTTCATCATATTGCCGATGGCTACCATGAGCCCGGATAACACAAAAAAGAGGTAGAGGACCTGGGTCTGACGGAAGATCCATTCCAGCAGTCCCTGGAGATGGAGCGTGCTGAACCCAATCAGAAGGCCCAGGAGGATCGACTGATAATACTCATCATGCGTTTTGAACAGCAACATCAAATTGTGTAGATAGAAGCGCCCGATAAAAAGGACAAAGATCCACATCCCGCCCCATCCGGTTTCGGCAGCGAAGAGTAAATAAATGTGATGGGCCGTGCCCAGCCGACTCCTTCCTTGCTTGCTTTCCCGGAATTCATCCAGATCATCTTCCGTGTTCAAGGCGTCCGGGTAAACGTACCAGTAGTAGTCCGTGTTCTCCAGCATCCAGGAATAGGAATTGATCCCGGTCCCGAGAAGTCTCTCCCGCGCCATCGCGCTGGCCGCATAGTTGAAATACTCGCGCGTCTGTTCAGAGGCTTCAGGTGCGCTTTGAAAGCGCTTGATGATCCGTGGGGCTACGGCGACGCCGACCATATCCACCAGGAGGAATCCGATGAACACGATCCCCATTTTGCGGGCCGTGGGTTTGATGAAGATGGAGATGGCCGTCACCGCTGAGAGCGCCCCCATCATGATCACCAGCGCGGCCCTTGATTTGGTGAAGACCACGCACAGCATGCCCGCAAAGAGGGCCATCATGGCCCACCGGTTCAGCTTTTTCGTAAAACTGCCCGACAGAATGAGGGCAAGGACGGTCGGAATAATCAGGTCGATGTACATGGCCAGGGTATTGGGATGGGGAAAACTGCCGACGGAACGGTTCACGACCGCCCGTGTGATGTATTTGTCGAAGAACACGATCCACCCCTCGAACAGGACCGCCGCGATCAGCGCGGTGATGACCACCTTTACATCCTCTCTGTCTCGGACGATATTGACCATGACTCAGTACAGGAGAAGGCCCCGAATGAATTTATGGATGGTAAACAGGCCGTAATAGGGCATTTTGGCACCGATGAGGGAGAGAACCGAGACCCCAATCAGCAGCGCCCACAGCGTCGAATTGGTGGGCCAGAGAATCAATTTCTGACCGCTGCCCCCCATGATGAGCCAGAAAAAGAAACCGAAAAACAAGAGATCGGGAATGGTAACGGCAAACCCCCGGTCCACGCCCCGGTAGGCCTCAAAAAAGACTTCCATATAGAAAGGCTTTTTGATGTGGCACGTGGTGAAGACCATGAGACCCAGCATGATGCGGCGCAGCCGTGGCAGGGCATAGAGCGCCCCGGTCACAAACGGGACCCCCGCAAAGAAGGTGACGATGCCCATGATGGAAGCGGCTGTCAAGGGTGTGCACCCTCCGTGTCAACCCGCCCGGCAAGGCGGAATGGGTAGTGGGTGGCCTGTATGGCTCCAATCAACGGCGAATCGCTGCTTGGGTGATGCTGCTGACCGATCATAGCGTCTTTCCCCAGAGACGTCAATCGTGTCGATAATCCGAAACCCTCCCATCGGTCTCACACCGGCGCAGATGGGAAGCGATCATGCCGGGTCCATGGAAGATCTCCACGCGGTCAAAGAATACCGCTACCTCAACCTCTCGGCCCGCATATCTCTTTGGAACAGCGTAGGGTATTCCCTCCACATCAACAACGCCGGGTGTTGCTGCCGCTGTTTTGAACTGGACGACGTTTTCAAATCGGGGGTTTGGAAAGGGGAGAAGACATAGCGCCTCCTGCCGGCACACGCGATCAAGTGCCTTCCCGCGCCCCACTGTCCGGGTGGAAGCGGACTCCAGGAGAGCGCGGTTCAGCTGGTCCAGGTCGTTCCACCTGTCTTCAGGACGAGGCTGTTGAGAGAAGAGGTCCCGAAGGCGGCCTTCGCGGGCTGTCAGGTCAGGGCCCTCATCGATCTGTCGAAAATCAGGGGTCACATGGTAAATACGGCAGAACTGCTCGAAGATGTGTCGCTGGGGACTGTCCACCTTGCCCAGTCGGTCTGCCATCGGACCTGAGAGCGCACGATAGATGAGATCGGGAAACACGCCGCCAAAGAAGTCGAATGCCCTCATCTGTGCATCCAGAAAAGAGGCCAGATTGTCACAGCGATAACAGAACATGACATAGCGACCGGACCAGGCGGATGTCATATAAAGACACATCACCCGATCCTCCTCAGCTCGGAGGGCCAGAGGGACAGAAATCCAGTCCACCACAGCCCCCCTTCCGCAACCCTCCGGAATGAACGGGGCCTCCTGTGACAGATACGTGTCAACGAGAGATCGATCCCCTTTGAACCCATATTGGGTGGTCAGACGATCATAAACCGA
>Ga0172375_10012828_pt1 | contig 10474 bp, 9 predicted proteins | sample LakKiv1m_FD_114537 | JGI IMG/M metagenome (GOLD analysis project Ga0172375, IMG submission 114537) | Freshwater microbial communities from Kabuno Bay, South-Kivu, Congo - kab_092012_11.1m | ecosystem: Environmental > Aquatic > Freshwater > Lake | place: Democratic Republic of the Congo...
AATTTACTTTTCCCTTTGGATTTATTGCTTAAGAGACTCTCGGCTGATAAAATTTTCTTAACTTCGATGGCGACCTGCTTGGCAGAATCTATCAACTCAACACCTTCTCCCATGACTTTCTTGATTACCGGCTTTAATAATGGATAGTGAGTGCATCCAAGAATTACCGTGTCGCATTTAGCGTCTTTTAAAGGTTTAAGATATGTTCTGGCCACCTGAGTAACCACCTCCCCTTCAAGCAGGCCTTCCTCAGCAAAAGGAACGAATAAAGGACATGCCACTGCCGTAACCTTTACTGTAGGATCAAGCTGTTTTATTTCAAGCTCATAAGCAAGGCTTTTTACAGTCCCTCTTGTCCCTATAACACCGATGCGTTTATTTTTTGTTGCGTATACCGCCTCTCTTACGCCGGGAGTAATTACCCCTACTATGGGAACGCGGAAATGATTTTTGATAACTGGAAGGGCAAAACTTGAGACTGTGTTACAAGCCACGCAGATTAATTTAACATCATGCTTTAAAAGAAAAAGGATGTTCTCAATAGAAAATTTTATAACTGTTTCTTTAGATTTAATACCATAGGGAACCCTAGCAATATCACCAAAATAAATAATATCCTCACCCGGCAACTGTCGGATCAATTCTTTAGCTACTGTCAAGCCTCCAACTCCGGAATCAAAAACACCAATAGGTTTCTTCACTCTTTCTCCTGCGCTATCACACAATCTTTTGAATAATTTGAAATACTATGAGCTATTGCCTGGGCAATTTGATCTCTATAATAAGAATTTTTCAATAAACGCTCTTCTTCTCTATTTGATAAAAAACCCACCTCTATTAATACTGCCGGCATCCGAGCCCCCTTCAAAACAAAAAATCCCGCTGATTTGGTACCAATGATCCTGGTATCTAAATCCGCATCGGCTGTGCGGCAAATTGCCTTGGCAAGTTCAACGGATTCACCACGGCTATAGGTATAAACCATATCCGTTAAAATTCCTTTTAAGTTCTTGGATAAATAAGTATATGAATCCCTATCTAGCGCTGAAAGTAAATTGTCAACATTAACCGAAGCCTTTCCCGAATTCACAGCATTAGGGGTACAATGGTAAACTTCAAAACCGTTAAGACTTCTGGTTTTATTAGCATTACTGTGAACACTTACAAAAAGTTGAGCCTTAGAACGGTTGGCTAGCTCAACTCTCCGCTCTAAACTGATAAAGGTATCATTTGAACGGGTCATAACAACTTCCACACCCTCATCTTTTAGCAATTTAGCTAAACGTTTAGCGATATCCAGGTTGATATCTTTTTCATTTGTTCCCGTCCTTCCAATTGCTCCTGGATCATACCCGCCATGCCCGGCATCTATAACAATCTTTTTAATTTTCAAAGTATAAGCTTTGCCAGAAGTCAGCTTTCCCCCGAACAAAACATCGATAACTTGTTCCTTAAACTTATAAGGTACAACTATTGTACCCTGATAATAATCAACTTTATGTTTAAAGTATTCAAGCTTGCCATCAACCACAACCATCGATTGACCGGCCATAAGATTGATTTTATGCCCGCCCTTCGATAAAATAATAGTCTTGCTAAATGTGTCATACTGCCAATTAATCCCTTTTTTTTCGCAGAGAGCTGCTAAAGACAGATAAGTGACACCATTAATACTATATGTAGGCAAGCTATCACTGGTAGGAACAGAAGCGCATCCAGCTATAAAAAAAACCAGCGCCAAAAAGAATGTTATAATTTTTAGTTTATTTTCCAATGGAAGCAGTATTTGAAACTGTTAATAAATTTTAATTTAGCCGCTAATCTGGCCAGGCGCCAAAAACACATTTTTCACGTTTGACACTACGCTCGCAACAGCATAACCTAATTTTATATTTAGGAGTGGCGCTGCACTCGCTGCCTCGCTTATCGCGAAGGCTTCCGCTCGTTGCAGCATCCACCAAAATTTTATTTGTCATAAAATTTTGGTGGAGGTGGGCGGAATTGCACCGCCGTCCCTAAGTACCCGAATAAAAGTCGCTTCATGCTTAGTTTATCTTTCATCCTTAGGCTTAACACTTCCGATAAACAGGACTCATTAAACCGCATCCTTTTAAGAATCTCACCCTGACTAAAAAGGAAATAATCAGAGCCAGCCCATTAGAGTGCTCTATTAAGTCCTATGGACGAGGACAAAATAGAGGCTTCGCGCTTAATTAAGTGCGAAGGCTGGTACAAACAGAGGTTTCGCCATCACTGGAGAAACAGCTGTTGCTGATAAACGGTTGTTTGCGTTTATGTTTTGCAAGGATTGTTAACGCGGCCAGCCTTGCCTCCGCGGCATGCTACTCTTACCCGACCTACTCAAGTCGATCCTATTCACCCCCCAAACATCCAAAGAACAAGCTTTGTCATTCTTAAAGCCCTGTAAGGGCGAAGAATCTCTTTTTAAGATTCTTCATCGCTTCGCTCCTTCAGAATACGCAAAGATACATCTATCCTATCTACGCCTATGTTTCAACGTCCTTCTCAGCGACAGATCAACTTCCCTGCGCTTAATATCTTCTCGCTTATCGTAGATCTTCTTGCCTTTACAAAGAGCTAATTCTATCTTAACTAAACCTCTGTCATTTATATATACCTGCGTAGGGACCAAAGTTAAACCTCTCTGGTCAACCTGGGCTTCCAATCTATTGATCTGGTTCCTGTGAGCCAGAAGCTTTCTTGTGCGCGTTGAAGCAACATTCAAATAGCTAGCTTCTGCGTACGCGCTTATGTACATATTATACAGTATTAATTCATTTTCTTCAACTATAGCAAAACTATCTTCAATTTTTGTCTTGCCATCGCGGACAGACTTAACCTCACCACCTTTTAGTTCGATACCGCACTCGATCTTTTCCAAAACATTGTAATCGCGGTAAACTTTTTTATTATGGGCAATAATTTTACTCATGGCAAAGGATTATATAAGAAATATAGGCTTAAAAACAAAGGAATTGTTAAAACACTCAATAAATGCCCAATCAAGATGCCCTGGCTGACCAACAAATCTTCTTTTTTATAATGACGGATAATTACCGACAAGGAAGTGGCAGATGGCACAGCCAGCTGCAGAATGATCATCAAACCTAGCAATCCACCAATATGAAAAAATAAAACCGCCGATAATCCTAATAAAGGCAAAATAAACATTTTAGCCAAAACTAAAAAACTCATAGCACTCTTATTCATTGAACGAAGGTGGATCTGCGCCAAATTACCGCCGACAACCAGCATAGCTAAAGGGACAGTACAATCACCGATAGATTTCAAAGGTTTAATTACAAAATCCGGAATAATCCTGTTTATGCCTAACAAAACAATCACCAAACTTGATAATGCCGCAATAACCGGCAGGCTGAATATGCTCAACCACCCAAACTTCTTTTCTCGATGAGATGAGAGCATATGTGAACCCCAGGACCACATAATTAAATCAAACCCAAGCATAAATAGAAAAATATAAATAAACATTTGCTTAGCAATTTCAGTTGGTAAAAGTGAGGCGGCCAATGCCAAGGGTAGATAACCTGAATTCTGAAACATTACCAAAGACAAAAACTGCCGCTTGTGATCCTGCCCCTGAATAAAACGGGAAAAAACCTCACCCACTAACCACCCTAATCCCGTCACCATGAAACTTAAAATAGGAAAAACCCACCAATCAGGATAAGCAGCAAAGCTAAAATCGCCAACAAAACGTGAGAAAATTAAAATTGGCAAGGTAACCTTAATAAGTAAACGGCTTAAAACACCTAAACCTAGCTCATCCAAAAGGTTTCTTCTTACCAAAAAGAATCCAATCCCGGATAATATAATAATTTCTACCACTGCCAAGCATATAGTTTTAAATGAATCTACAAACATGCATCCTCTCTTTATAATTGTTGCTAATTAAGGGATGTATTATACCAATAAAGATAACTAGCCGCAATAATAAATGAGCTTAAATATGATATCAGAATATTGGATTATCAAGCCTATAACCAATACCTCTATCTACGATTGACAGATTTAAAATACTGGAATATACTACAAGACTACGCGGAAGTGGTGCAATTGGCAGACACGTCGGTCTCAGAAGCCGATGCCGTAAGGCTTGAGGGTTCAAATCCCTCCTTCCGCACCAAGTTGTTCAATTCCTAGCGGAAGGATTCCGCACCAAATTGTTCAATTCCTAGCGGAAAGATGAAAATACTAACCTGAAATTTTCAGCCTCAAAGCTAAATCAAAAAGAGTGCGCACAAGGAAAGACCTCAAGAAATAGATCAATAGGAAAGCAATAATAGGTGAGATATCCAAACCAAATCTCATACTCGCAGGAAGCATCCGCCTAATTGGGCTCAAAAATGGCTCAGTCACATTTTTTAAAAACTGCACTATCGGATTATACGGGTCAGGATTGACCCAGCTAATCAAGGCCCTGATCAAAATCAGCCAATAAAGCACTGTAAGTATAATATTTAAGACACCTGCGAAAGCCGATATAAAATTAGCTAAAACAAACATTTCATTTCTCCTGGATAATTGTGCGTACCGGATAAGGTATAACTATCTCTTCTTCGGCAAAACGCTTTTGAAGCCTCTTGATAAATTCATGCTTTAATAAAAATTGGTTGGTAAATTCCCTGGCTTTTAACACCACGGTAAAATTAATGGCTGATTCACCGAATGTATGAAAACCGAAACCAGGTTCCTGCCCTGCCGCTCCCAGGTCATTTATAACAGACCTGGCTATTTCCAGAGTCACCTTTTCCACCTTTTCAAGGTCGCTTTTATAATGAACCCCTAAATTGATCGGCACAACTATTTCCTTATTTGGCAGGTAATAATTTGTAATTATTGTCTGAGTTAGCTTAATATTAGGGACAAGTATTACATTATTAGACAATGTTTTGATCTTTGTTGTCCTCCAGTTTATATCAATGACATACCCCTCATCTCCAGTTTCAAGCTTTATATAATCACCTGATCTTACCTGCTTATTGATGATTATATGAAATCCTGCGAAAAAATTCGAAAGCGTATCTTGTAAGGCCAATGCCACTGCCAAGCCACCCACGCCCAACGTAGCAAGTATCGGTGCTATCGATATACCTAGGCTGTTTAAAATTATAAGTATACCTACAGTAAAAACAATAATCCTGGCGATGTTTTGGGTTAAGGATGTAACAGGCATGGTCGATTCAATTTTGCCGGAATGCGATTTGATAAAAGATGTAGCTATATTAGATATTACTATGCTTACCGAAATAATACCTAAGACCAATAAGATCTTACCCGCAATCAAAACCACCTCCGCAGGCAACTCTGAGGTCTTGAGGGCAAAGTAAATCCCGAACATCACACACCAAATAATAAACGGATTCCTAGCAGAATGTATAATAATATCATCCATATCCGTCTTGGTTTTAGCAGAATATTTAAGCAATTTACTGAATAAGTATTTGCGTAAAATATATCCGCTTATCAAAATAACGAAAAATACAATAATCGGTTTTAAGAAAAAAATAATTTTTGTCAAATTTGGATCCAGGTTGCAATTAAACATTATTTATTTCCTCCTTGCCAGGCATTAAAACATTTTTTGTAAGCGGAAAATGACGGTTTTTTTGAATAATCCCAGCGGACTAAACCAAAATAATCCACTCCCGTGCCCCAATGCTCATTCGTATCCCTGAAAAAAGCCCAAAAAACCTTTTCTACTGCCGCAACATTAATAAGTTCCGTAAAAACATTTTTGACAAATTCAGCCTGCTCTTTTTCCGTCGGGTTTTGCCCCATCCACCAATTTTTTGTTTCTATATTCGCGCCGACTCCCGGACAGCCGATTTCCGTTACCCAAATTTTCTTATGGCCATCCCCATTTCTTTTCATGATCTTATAGGCCAATTTCGGATAAGTTAAAACTTTTTTCATTAAACTTGGATTTAGAGGAGTTTCAAAAATATGGATGTTCAAAATATCAAAATAATCTTTAGCACCATTATCATAAATCTTATTGGTACTTACAATTGGGCTGGCAAAACCTCCATTTAATATTTTACATTCCGGGTCGGCTTTTTTCGCGGCAATGTATACATCTTTCAATAAAACGCAGTAACTTTTTAAGCCATCCTGGTTTTTCCAATATGTAGAAGAATCCGGTTCATTCCAAACTTCCCAATATTTAATCTTATCTTTATATCTTTTGATCGTTTTTACAGTATAATTAACAAATGCCTGATTATCTTTGGGAGGGCAATTCCAATCTGAACAGGCAGCACTCCAATTGGTACTATAATTAAAAATCCCGAGGATGTTTATCTTTTCTTTTGAAAAAACATCTACGATTAAGTCATATTTAGCAAAATTAAATTTTTTTTCCTCCGGTTCAATATCCTGCCAGATAAAATCCATGCGCACCCAACTGACTCCAGCCTGACGCATCAAAGAAGCCACCTTTTCCAGCGATTTTCTATCCGGATATTTATATTTATTCCAAGAATGGTTCCAGGGCAAAAATTCCAATACTCCAAAGGGACTGTCTTTCCCATCACTTTTCATTTTAACCGATTCTCCTGCCAAGGTTACATTAAATAAAAAAATGGAAATAAAAAATATTACTCCAAAAATCTTATTTGTTTTCTTCATGTCTCTTTTGTTCAATATTTATATAATCTGAAAAATCTATTTTTTCGCCAATCTCCTGCTTTACAACCCTGATCCTGTCCGGCACATATGGATGGGTCCTGAAATATGACCTTTCTCTTAAGGGCGATCTTTTGTTTACTTCCTGCAGTTTTTCCAAAAAAGAGATCATTCCTCTGGGATCATATCCGGCAAGTTTTGAATATCGCGCCCCTAATTCATCTGCCAAAAGTTCATCTTCCCTTGAATAACCCATCATCAACTCAGTAAAAGCTGCATTTGCAGCAGTTGAAACCCCTCCAGCATCTCCTCCCTGGGAAGCGGCAACAGCTGCCAATATATTTAAAAAAGAATACGCCATAGAACCCTGCAGCCTCTTAATACTATGCCTGGCTACAATGTGCCCAACTTCATGGGCGATAACTCCCGCTAATTCATCATCATTAGCCACTTTATCAATCAAACCCCTGTAAATATAAACATAGCCTCCGGGCAAAGAGACCGCGTTAACTTCATCTTCATCTATAACATTAAAATAATAATCAATCTCTTTTCTATCGCAAACTGCTGCAATTTTCTTGCCGATTTTTGCCACCCGATCCTGCATTAGAGGATCCTCATTCATCTTTAATTCTTTTTCGGCTTGTTTTGCGATATTTTGCCCCATAGCTACTTCCCGGTCAGTGCTATAGTAAAAAGTTTCCTCTTGCTTTGTGACGATATTGTATTCGGTTGAACAACCCGACAAAAATGAACATGATACAAGCAGGCCTAAACACAAAATAAAACTAAAAATTTTAACACCAAGTTCTTTTAGCATCAGATATAAACGCCTTAATGGCAGCCCTACCACATTATAAAAACATCCTTCAATGCGCCTGATAAAAAATGCCCCTTTACCCTGGATATCAAAACTACCGGCTTTATCAAGCGGTGAGACCTGCGAAAAATAATTATTTATTTCTTTTCCACTTAACTTATCCATAAACACACGGGTTTTTTCATAAGCAATTTTGTTTTTATTCTTATCTTTGTCAATCACAACAATGCCTGTATAAAGCCATTGTGGTTTACTGGAAAGAGTTTTAAGCATTTGCCGGGCGTCTTTTAAATCTTTAGGCTTACCGAAAACTTTGCCATTCTGGACGACTATCGTATCCGCAGCAATAACTATCCCTGTTTTTACCCTTTTGGCTACATCTTCAGCCTTCAAAAGCGCATTTCTCTTGACGATGGTTGCGAAAGAAGCGCCAACCATCCGCTCATCTTTTACTCTGCTTGGCAAAACCTTGAACTTTAAACCAAGTATAGTTAAAAGTTGTTTTCTTGCTTTAGAATCAGATGCTAAATATATTTTCATCATTTATTAGGGACGGTTCTCACTCAATCAGAGAAGCGTCCCCCTGGGGGACAGTTTTGTGTATACCTAAAGAACCATCCCTGAAGCTGCACTCTCCCCGGCCAAATAACCGGTAGAAAATGCTGCCTGCAAATTAAATCCCCCGGTATCTGCGTCGATATCAATCATCTCGCCGGCAAAATATAAACCTTTTACGATTTTGGATTCCATTGTTCGCGGGTTAATATCTTTTAAAGAAACCCCTCCCCGAGTTACCATCCCATCTTCAATGGATTTTAAATCTTTAATATCCATCCTAAAGCCTTTAAGAAAATTAACTAAAGACTTCCTTTCCGCCTGAGTGATGTGGCTAACTTTTTTTTCGGGATCCATTTTTAGTATAGCTATAGCCAGATCGATCAATCTTTGCGGCAATAAAGTTTTTAAGGTATTTTTGATATTTTTACGAGGGGATTCTTTAAATTCCCTTAAGAGCCTGGACTCCAACTGAGTCTGATCCAAAGCCGGCTTTAAATCGATCTCTACATAAAGCTGAGGGCTATTCTTTAGCCAATCCCCCACTTTCGCGCTTAAAGAAAAAACTAAAGGCCCTGAAATTCCATAGCTGGTAAACATCAATTCGCCAATTTCAGATTCAAATGTCTTTTTAGGATCCTTAATCCTTAACCTGATATTTTTTAGTGTCAGGCCCTCTAAAAGTAGAGGATACTTCTGTTTAACCTCCCATGGAACCAAGCCAGCTCTTAAAGGCACAATATTGTGACCTAATTTTTGGGCAAATTTTATGCCATCTCCGGTAGAACCCGTAAATCCATAAGAAACTCCCCCTGTTGCTAGTATAACTTTGGGTGAATTAATAATTGAACCATCAGCTAGTTTTATACCAGATACCTGGCCATTCGAAATTAAGATGTCTCTTGCTGCCCTATTGGTAATAACTTCCACGCCCCGTTTAATCAATTCTTTATTTAAAATCTGAAGCACGCTTGCGGAACTGTCAGTCACCGGAAAAACCCTCTCCTGCCTCTCAACTTTTAATTTAAGGCCTCTTTTTTCAAAAAATTCCATCAGCTCCTTATTAAAGAATTTACCGAATGCATCCCTCAAAAAGTTTGCGTTACCGGGAAATCTTTCTAAAAAACTATCCAGATCACAGGCATTGGTAAGATTACAGCGCCCCTTACCGCTTAAAAGAAGTTTTTTGCCCAAAGTTGCATTTTTTTCCAACAAAGTAACGCTAGCTGCGCACTCTGAACTGCGGATCGCTGCCATGATTCCTGCCGGACCACCACCTATAACCAAAACTTTGTTCTTATGCATAAATCTATCTTTCTAAACTCTTAATTCCTCAATTTTAAAAATTGATTCCAAACGCACACCAACATTGGCTAAATTTTCTACAGCACCTTCTTTTCTGTCCACAATAACAATAGCGCTGTCAATAACCACGCCAATATTATCCAACGCTTCCTTAGCTTCAATCAGCGCTTTCCCGGTTGTGGCCACATCATCGACGATAACCACCCTGCTGCCTGGTTTTAATAATGGGCCCTCAACTTGCTTTTGCATACCATGGCCTTTAACCGCCTTTCTAACAATAAATGTTTTAAGGGGGAATTTGTTGATATGGCTTAAGGCGGCTAATGAACCCACAATTGGGTCAGCTCCCAATGTCGGCCCGCCGATAGCATCAATTTTCTTATCCTTTACTAATTCTAAAATTATACTTGCTACTAAATACGCGCCCTCCGGAGTAAGAGTAATCACTCTTCCATCAAGATAATATGTACTGGTTTTACCGGAAGACAAAACAAAATTACCTCTTCGCAACGCTTCTTTCTCTAATAACGCTGCCAATTGTTTTTTAAATTCGATTATATTCTTATTTTCCATAGTTTACCTTCCTTTTTAATCTAACAATATATTGATTGCCTATCTGCCTGAGCAATTCAATATTAAACTCATCTTTAAGGCGGTCTATATCCTCTAAAGCATTCTTTTTAAGAAGGCAGTAAGTAACCAGTTGCTTACGCACAAATTCCGCGACTTTTTCATCAGAATTTAAAAATGGTATTGGATGAGGGCTAAAAAAGCCTTTTCCCGGAACATCTATTACCGCCACTTCTTTATCCGTGTAAAATCTGCTGCCTCTTGCAAAAAACTTGGAACAAAGAATAGTGCCACTCACTTCATAATTATTCATCAGATAATTACAGGCATCCCGCGAAGAAACAAATGGCTCGATATGCTTGGCAGTCGCCGGAACAATGCTAAACATTATCATTATTACTGCAACCAAAGCATAAACACTTTTAAGAATCTTTTTGCGGGATAAATACATAAAGAAAACAATTACTAAAATTCCCAGCAAAAATGCCAAAACAAAAATCGGTATCCTGCTGCCCACATAATTCATTATATAATCCGACATTACAAACGAAGAAA
>Ga0172375_10012829_pt1 | contig 10474 bp, 11 predicted proteins | sample LakKiv1m_FD_114537 | JGI IMG/M metagenome (GOLD analysis project Ga0172375, IMG submission 114537) | Freshwater microbial communities from Kabuno Bay, South-Kivu, Congo - kab_092012_11.1m | ecosystem: Environmental > Aquatic > Freshwater > Lake | place: Democratic Republic of the Congo...
AAACAAAGATGGGTCTCGGAAGACCTCAGACACCTCCATATACATTAAACTCTGCCGTTGATAATTTGTTAAAGAATGAATTTGATTTGTTAAGAGAGAACGGTGAAGCTCATGAACTGATGAAGAAGTACAAAATCAACGCGATTCCTTTTAAACATAAAGATCTTCAGCAATGGCGAGGTGAAGTTACCATGTACGAAGGTGCTATGGCTTTGGACGAAAAATCAAACATCTTGGTAAATGGATTAGTAGACGATATTTGGATTGATGATAAGGAAGAGCTAAATGTTGTCGATTACAAATCTACAAGTAGCTCAAAAGAGATAAGTCTGGATGATGAGTACAAACAATCCTACAAACGTCAAATGGAAATCTATCAATGGATCTTCCGTAAATTAGGCTTTAAGGTTTCCAATACAGGTTACTTCGTCTTCGCCAATGCAATGAAAAATCTACCTAAGTTCGACGGCAAACTGGAATTTGAAATGTCGATACTTTCTCATACGGGAAACGATAGTTGGGTGCCACTTACTTTACTTGAAATGAAGGCCTGTCTCGAAAGTAGCGAGATCCCAAATCCTTCTCCTGAATGTGATTATTGTGACTACAAAAAGAACTCAGTAATCTACACCACCAAGTGGAAGACTGACCATGGTTTAAAATAACCGCATGGATTTGAAGGATTTTTCTTACGAACTACCAGAAGAATTAATAGGGCAAACAGCAATTGAGCCTAGAGATTCTTGTAAATTGATGGTTTTGGATAAGATAAACGGTACGATTAGTCACCGTGTTTTTAATGAACTCCCGAAGATTCTCGATAAAAATTATGTTTTGGTTATCAATGACACGAAAGTATTTCCGGCTAGGATATACGGTAATAAGGATACAGGCGGGAAAATAGAATTATTACTTTTAAAACAACTTGGTTTAGATTCGTTTGTAGCTCTAGTCAGAGGAAAAGTTAAGGTTGGTCAAACGATGATAATTACCCCAACTCTTAAAACAACAGTTATATCCAAAAGCGAAGAAGGGGAAGTGACCATTAAATTTAATCTTTCCGGAACAGATTTAACTAACTCGCTTGATGAGATAGGCAAGACCCCGCTACCTCCATATATTCATTCTGATGTAGAAGAGTCCAAACTCAGACAACAGTATCAAACTATCTACGCAAGAGAGAAGGGGAGTGCTGCTGCACCTACGGCAGGTCTTCATTTCACTCCAAATTTAATGGAAAAATTAGCTCAAAATGGGGTTCAAATTGAAAAGGTCACTCTTCATGTTGGTCTTGGTACCTTCAAGCCAGTAACAGAAGAACAGATAATTGATAAAAAATTACACAAAGAGACCTATCAGCTGGATGAAGGTGTGGCTCAGAGATTAAATGAGGCTAAAAGAAGCGGCAAAAAAATAATCGCCGTAGGCACTACTACTTGTCGTGTTCTTGAGACTTTGTCTGACGAAACTGGTTATCTGAAATCAGGAAAAGGGGAGACAGACATATTCATTCAACCGTGGTACAAATTTAAATTTATTGATGGAATGATTACCAACTTCCACCTACCGCAAACGAGTTTATTAATGCTTGTATCTGCCCTAATTTCAAAACCGAACTCCCCTACTCCATTTAAAAATTTTTCCGAAAGTCTTATTGGAAAAGCATATTCGGAAGCTGTCAAAGAAAAGTATAAGTTTTTTAGCTTTGGCGATGCGATGTTAATTCTCTAATTCCATCTTCTCGCGCATTTTCTCAGCCAATCTGACCATGAATCTTACGTTGTGAATAGAAGCTAGTCTGTAATAGCTCAGCTCTTGTGAACGATATAGATGTTTCAAGTAACCTCTGGTATATCCTGATTGACAAGTATAACAATCACAGCCTTCCATAATCGGGTTTTTATCATTTACAAACTTAAAGTTATCAATGTTCAGTCGGCCTTTTGGATACTCGCTCTCAAAATCATTTCCTCTTAGTTCTCCATGGTACAAAGCTCCGTTTCTGGCCAGTCGGGTCGGTGCAACACAATCACACATGTCGACTCCGGCTTTAAAAATATCAACAATATTTTTTGGATCTCTTCCCAGTCCCATGGCATATAAAGGCTTATCCCTGGGTAATAAATCTCTAACCCAATCAACAATCTCCAAAGTTTTCTCCATGTTGTAGCCGATCGTTTCTCCACCAAGAGCAATGCCGTCAAAAGGTAAACTTGATATATACTGTGCTGCAATTTTCCTTAAATCTTCAAAATCACTTCCTTGGATTATTCCGAACAAGGCCTGATAATTTCCTTGCGAACTGGTCTTTTTGTTTGATTCCCATCTGTCAATGCATCTTCTTGCCCATCGATTTGTACGTTCCAAGGCATCTTTTGCATATTCATATTTAGTTTGATCCGGAGTACATTCATCAAAAGCCATAATAATATCTGCTCCCAAATCTCGCTGAATATCCATTGAAATTTCCGGAGTCAGTCTTTTTGTTGTGCCATCGAGGTGAGATTTAAAATTTACACCTTCTTCATCTATCTTCGACAAACTTTCTTTATTGGCTCCAAGCCCCAAAGAAAATACTTGAAAACCACCACTGTCAGTCAACATGGGTTTGTCCCAGTTCATAAAGTGTTGGACACCACCCATTTCATTAATCAATTCTTCACCCGGGCGTAAAAATAGGTGATAGGTGTTGGCTAAAATAATTTCTGCTTTTGTCCCTGTGATATCTTTTGCGTCGAGAGCTTTTACTGTTGCCGCAGTTCCGACCGGCATAAAAACAGGAGTATTAATTTCACCTCTATCGGTACTCATTATTCCGGTACCGTTTTTATTTTTTGTGAATTTGAAAGGCATGGGTATTGCTTATAAATCAACTATTAACTCGAAGTCTTCGGTCAATAATGGTGGGACTCCTCTCACTTCTGTTCGAGACCTATCTCGCCAAAACTGTTACAGGTTTGGCTCCGACTTTCGATTCCCACCGGTTTTTATAAAATCTATACGCAAGGCATAGATTTTATAAAATGAGCCGAAGGTGGGACTCGAACCCACTACCTACGGTTTACGATACCGTCGCTCTACCAGCTGAGCTACTTCGGCTTTAGGTATATTTTACCTGAGAATACATCAAAAATTACTAAAGCAAAGAAAAAGCCACCATCAAGGTGGCTTATACAACTAAATTCTGAGAACCTCATCCTCTCGAACATTAAAACTCGTTTCCATCGCTTTCATAAACATCTTTCCTTCCGGAGAATAATGATAGATGCTAAATCTAAGCATCGGTCCATTGCTCCAGAAATAGTTGATGATGGCACAGCTCTCGGTTGCACCCTCTCTACGAACAAAATAGTTTGTGGAAATTTCCGTATCGGCACCGAAAACTTTATATCCATCCGGCAAGATTAGCCCAATAAAATCGGCAATCTTGCTTCTGACAACTCTCTCAAAAGATAAATTAAAGTACTTATTGGGAGTAGTTCTCATCAACACCTCCTCTTCAATTGGTACAGAACCCAAAAAATTATTTACTGTTTTGATATCTCAGATATTGATTTCTGAAAGGTCTCAAAATCATCCAAGTATTGATTTAATAGTTGAAGTGTTTTGATATATCTTTTGGGATTATTCTTCTCATCCCAGGGCAATTCACATATAAAATCCATGAGCCAACCCAATTGTGGGTTCACTTTTTTCAATAAATCTGGAGTATTTCCAGAAAAATACATATTTGAGACAATTACACTCAAAATACTTTGGCTAATTTGTCCGTTAACAAAGTCTATAGCGGCTGCTTTAAAGATCTCTTCTATCTTGTTTTCTTTTATTACATTCGGAATAACATCAAACTCTTTAAGGTAATAGAAATAAGACTCTAAAGGAGTTAATTTATTTGGGAAGCTAAAGTATCGATATGTGTTATTTGTCATAGTCTTCATTAATTAATTATACAAAAATGGGAGCCTTCTGGCTCCCAATAGCATCTACCAAGAAGACCAGGTATCTCCTCCACAATTCCGGTCTGACATATGTTCCGATCCTTCGACATGGTCACCTTTAGAGTCGGTGTCCCAAGAAATTTGACCACCGGTTTCCGAATAAGCAGTATTGTGTTGCCCTCCATACTCGTTGGGGTTTGAGACGACCTCATCTGCACCAAGGTCAGCAGGGTCAGGAGTATCTCCAGGTCCGAAAGTATTTTGCGACATTTAGCCTCCTTTGGGAAAGTACGATTCTGATTTTTAAATCAGTTTAGCGAGATTATATGCTTCGACTTAAAATAGTTCAAGAATTAAGACAAATAATCAAACCAATTGTTATCTCGTCACTATTTCAAGCTTGGGATAACGATCTTTACGTCGGAGTGGATAACATCTGGATTACCAAATGTTTTAACATTTGCCCAGTAGATCTTGGTCCATTGAAATCCATCTCCATAAGCACGGACTGCAATATTCCAAAGAGTGTCTCCGGATTTTGTCACATATTCACCAACATCAATACTTCCTTTTGCAGCAACTTCTTCTTTTGCTGCGCATGTCGCACACTCGGCTGGCTTTTCTGTTTCGGTAATTTTTGTGGTCTCAACAACAGTAATCTTTTTGGCTTCGACTTTGGGAATAACCAACTCCATACCGGCAGTAATTACACCTGAACCTTTGATATTGTTCTCTCTCATGATATCAACGTAATTGTATCCGGACTTGTAAAATCTTTCGGAAATATGCCAAAGATCATCACCTTTAACAACTGTATATTTTGCAATTATTTTATCGTTGTTTACATCATCCGCCTTATCAGTCGTTGTTTGACCTTGTTCATTCAAAAGCATTCCTTGCCACGTTTTTAGATTTGAAGTCCTAAAATAGTTGAAAATTAGACCTGCAATAACGATAACCACAACGCCACCCATGACGGTGCTTATGGTATTTTCGTTCATTTTAAAAAACTTTAGGATATTTTTAATCCTTTTTTCTGCACTCTGTCCTTTGCTCATAACTACATCTTATATAAAGAATTATCAATGTCAATAGGGATTTGGGAAGGGGCTCGAGTATATTTTTGCTCAAGGTTTAGTTTGAGAAGTGGCTCGACTGCCTGGGTTGGCTCGAGGTTCGGTAATTTGGGAGGGCTCGCCACTTAGTAACTTTCTGCTTAAAGTTCTGCGTGGCCTGGCTCGGAACCGTCGTTCCTGCGCCTTTCGAGCACTGAAGTCCCCAATAAAAAACCCTCCACAAGGGAGGGTTTTTCTATTGCGGGGCTGAAGGGGCTCGACTGCCTGTCTCACCAGGTTCGTCACGAAACTGGTTCAACTGTTCTCACCCCTTTCTAACAAACTAAAAGCCCCACCATAAAGGTGAGGCTTTTACTTGCGGGGCTGAAGGGGCTCGAACCCTCGACCTTCCGCGTGACAGGCGGACGCTCTAACCAACTGAGCTACAGCCCCAGATTGCATGTTCTGAGAACAGACCATATTTTATCAGAATAAGCTATAATAGGCTAGTTAAATCATCTTAACTTTTTTACAGAATGGTTTCAAAGTGATGATGGCTTTGGAAGAATCAGAAAGGAGCCAGAAATGGCTGTTCGTTTATACGTAGGGAATCTTCCCTATAGTGTTACTCAACAAAAGCTCCAGGAGATTTTCTCTCCCTTTGGTGCTCTAGGTGAGTGCACGGTTATTACCGATAAATTCTCCGGTAGAAGCAAAGGATTCGGCTTTGTCGAATTCGAAGATGCTGAAGCCGCTAAGACCGCTATCGAAAAGGTAAACGGTACAGATTTAGACGGTCGCAACGTTATTGTTAACGAAGCCCGCCCTAAAGAAGACCGTCCAGCCCGTAGTTTCGGAGGACGCTAATTTAGCAAATTCTTGGTCACATGACCAATAATCAGGAAACCGCCCAACTCCTAAAAAAAGTTGCGGCGGTTTTCCGTGTATTTGAGGGGTATTCCTTTAGGGTTCGTGCTTATGAAAATGCAGCAGTTTCCATAGAAAACCTTAATCAGCCACTGGAAGAAATCTGGCGTGACGGAAAGCTTGATAGTGTTCCGGGATTGGGTGAAAACCTGGTAAGTCATCTTTCTGAATATTTATCCACCGGAAAAGCAAAACATTTTGAATCTCAGTTTAAAAAAGTTCCTCAGGGGATGTTTGCATTAATGAACATTAGAGGCATCGGGGCAATCACTGCATACAAAATTGCTAAAAAATTTAAACTTAACGATTCAGATAAAGCCATTGATCAGCTTAAATCTTTAATAAAAGAAGGAAAACTAATCCAAATAAAAAGTTTCAAAGAAAAAACAGTCGATAAAATTACTAAGGCTCTTGAGACGAAAGCTACCGGAAAAGGGAGGCTTTTGCTATCAGAGGCTTTAGCCATTGCAGGAAGGTATCTGGATTATTTGAAGACATCCCCTTTGGTGATCGAAGCAGAGACGTTAGGAAGTCTCAGGCGACGTCTTTCGACCGTAGGAGACATCGATATTGCATTAAGTACCAAGGATCCGGACGGAGCCATGAAACACGTTCTAAATTATCCCGAAATCAAGGCTATTATTACAAGCGGTGACAAAGTAAGCCATGTTAAGTTAAAAAATGGTATTGAGGTTGATATAAAAATATCACTACCGGAAAATTGGGGTAGTCTTTTACAGCATTACACAGGTTCAAAACTTCATAACATAAAGTTGAGAAGTCTTTCAAAACAAACGGGATTGTCGCTATCCGAATATGGTATTAAAAAAGGTAAAAAGACAATCGCCTTCGATAATGAAAAATCTTTCTATAATTTTTTGAAATTAGACTATATTCCTCCCGAAATCAGAGAAGACAAGGGTGAAATTGAGGCAAGTCTCAAACACAAACTCCCAAAAATAATCAGTGAAAAGGATATAAAAGGGGACTTGCATATTCATTCTGACTTTTATTTTCCAAGCTCTCATGATCTGGGTGTCAGTGCAATGGATGAAATTGTTGGGTTTGCTATAGAAAATAACTACGAATATATCGGCTTTGCGGATCATAATCCAAAATTTATGGGGCTTAGTGAAAAACAAAAATCCAAGATCATTGATGCTCGGAAGCTATACTTACAGGATAATTTTCGTGCCTGTGAAAAGGAGATGAAAAATAGAACACTAAATTTACTCATTGGTATGGAGGTGGATATTAGGCCGGATGGTAGTCTTGCACTATCCGATTCTTTAATGGAAAAACTTGATTACGCTATCGTTTCTATCCACAGTAGCTTCGATATGACCCAAGAAGCAAACACTAAAAGAATTTTAAACGCATTAAGTCACAAAAAAGCTTTAATTCTTGGTCATCCAACCGGAAGACTTCTGAATGAAAGAGAACAAATCTCAGTTGACTGGGAAAAAATCTTTGAATTTTGTTCAAAGAATAATAAGCTTGTCGAGATTAATGCTTACCCCCAAAGACTTGACCTCCCTGACGATCTAATAAGACTAGCTTTAAACCACAAAACAAAACTAATAATAAATACTGATAGTCATGCTGCAGATCAGTTAAGTTTTATGAAATATGGTGTCTGGCAGGCAAAAAGAGGTTGGGCCACAAAAAGGGATGTTGTAAACACCTTTTCTTTTGAGGACTTGCGTATGTTGTTATAATTAATTGATTAATAAAATACATTTAAACTTATGCCGTATATCATTCTTGCGATAGTCTTAGTTTTAGCTTTTTATGCAATCTCACTCTACAACTGGTTTCAAACAACACTCACTAGAATTACAGCTGCAATTCAAGACATTGGAAATCAGTTAAAACGTCAATCCAGTTTGATCCCAAATCTCGAAAGCTCCGCAAAGGGCTATCTTAAACACGAAAAAGGGATATTTGAAGATATTGTATCTGCCAGAAAAGCTGTTGAAAAAGCTTCAGGTGGAAATAACCTAAAAAATATTGAAGCTGCTTCGGATGCTGTTTCCAATCTGGTACCTAGACTTCAAGTCTTGGTTGAAAGCAACCCTGAAATAAAAGGTGCTGAAGTGATTACTCGTTTAATGGATGAGCTTAGAGATACCTCTGACAAACTTATGTACGCCAGAAGAGTAGTCATCGACCTATCTGCAGACTTCAACCAAAAAATTGTAACCTTCCCCTCAAACATAATTGCGAACATGTTCGGATTTAAAGCCCAAAAAGGGTTAGCTACACCCACGGAAGGTGCTCATCTTTCCGTCTCCGAAAAGGAAACAGAAGATACAAAAGTTAACATTTAAGTTTTTTCTTGAAGAACTATTATAAGTTGGTTGATGCCAACAAGACTAAGAGTGGCTTAGTGATTTTCGGCTTTATTGTCTTTATTACTATTGCCACATATTTAATTGCCTACGTACTGGGATTTGATCTCAGCGCTGTCGGCGTTGCTTTGATAATTTCGGGGTTGCTAAGTTTTGGGAGTTTTTATTTCTCCGACTCGATAATTCTATCCATCTCAGGAGCCAAAGAAGCAAACAAAAGACAACACTTTGATTTCTATACCGTCACTGAAAATTTGGTAAGAGTAGCCGGAATTCCAATGCCCAGACTATACGTAATCGAAGATACGGCTATGAATGCATTTGCCACCGGCAGAGACCCGGAACACGCGGTATTATGTGCTACAACCGGTCTTCTGGAAAGACTCAATCGAACGGAAATTGAAGGAGTTGTGGCCCACGAACTAAGTCATATAAAAAACTACGACATAAGATTAATGGGAATAGTTACTATTCTTGTTGGACTGATTACTCTGCTTGCAGACATTCTTCTTCGTACCAGAATAAGGGGGAAGTCAGACAGGGATGAAGGTAACCTGGGAGCAATTATATTTATTGCCGGAATTGTCATGGCACTACTTTCACCGCTGGTGGCAAGAATAATTCAACTCACCATTTCCCGTAGACGTGAATTTTTAGCCGATGCGTCGGGAGTGTCTTTGACAAAATACCCTGAAGGACTCGCAAGCGCATTAGAAAAACTGTCTGCAGATACTGAACCACTAGAAGCGGCCAACAAAGCCACTGCACATCTTTATATAACCAATCCTCTAAAAAATCATAAAGACTCCATCTCTTGGTTCGCAAATTTGTTCAATACCCACCCTCCAATAAAGGAGAGAATTAAGGCGCTCCGAGGACTTTAACTTTTAAATAATTTCAAGTGATAGATCCAACTTCTACAATAAAAGATAAGACATTTTTGGAAACCGAGGTGAAAGGGGGAGAATTTAAAAATACAAAAATAATCAATTGTCATTTCAACGGACTTGATCTCAAATTTACCAATTTTTCGAACTGTATCATTGAAAACTGTGATTTTAGCGGCTCACTTTTAAGTAGTTCATCGTTTGAAAAATGTAGAATTGTAGGCTCAAAAATGAGTTGGATAAACTTTTCCGATGTGAACCTGATCGAAAATTTGTTTGATAGTTGTTTATTGGAAGGTTGTACTTTCAAAAAGCAAAATTTATCAAAAACCTCGTTTATCTCTGTAAATCTGTCATCTTCTGTGTTTGACCAATGTGATCTCTCAAACTCGATTTTTGAAAAAACCGATCTGGAAAAAACTGTTTTTGAATATTGCAAACTTAAACAAGCAAATTTTTCCACTTCGACTTTAACCGGTACTAGCTTTACCGAATGTAAAATTCAAAAAACAATTCTCGATGTAGACGGATTCATTTCCATTGGTATTTCCAAAGGATTTGTTTTGAACTCTTAGCACTCAACTTGACGGAGTGCCAGTATCGTTGTATTCTTTATTTCATGGAAGATCAAACAAATAACGAACAGGGTTCATTTCTGGACAAATTTACGATAAATCTTACATTACAGGCAAAGGATCACAAACTAGATCCGGTCATTGGTCGTGATGTGGAAATTAGAAGAGTAATGCAAGTACTGTCTCGACGTACAAAAAATAACCCGGTTTTAATTGGAGACCCCGGAGTCGGAAAGACTGCTCTGGTAGAAGGATTGGCAAATCGAATCGCAGATGGAGACGTGCCTGATTCGATAAAAAACAAAGATTTGTTAATTCTTGATTTGGCCAGTATTCTTGCCGGTACAGCTTATAGAGGTGAGTTTGAGAAGAGAATGAAAGGCTTAATTGATGAAGTAAAAAAATCTTCAGGGAAAGTGATCCTTTTTATTGATGAAATTCACACACTCGTTGGAGCCGGCGGTGCAGAGGGGGCTGTAGATGCAGCCAATATCCTCAAACCTGCGCTGGCAAGAGGGGAGTTGCATCTCATTGGAGCAACCACACTTGATGAGTATCGAAAACACATTGAAAAAGATGCTGCTTTGGAGAGACGTTTCCAACCGATAATTGTCGAGGAACCAACTCCGGAAGACACGATTGCCATATTAAGAGGAATCAAAGAAAAGTACGAACTTCATCACGGACTGCGTATAAGTGATGACTCGTTGATTTCCGCAGTTGAGTTATCTATAAGATATT
>Ga0172375_10012831_pt1 | contig 10472 bp, 18 predicted proteins | sample LakKiv1m_FD_114537 | JGI IMG/M metagenome (GOLD analysis project Ga0172375, IMG submission 114537) | Freshwater microbial communities from Kabuno Bay, South-Kivu, Congo - kab_092012_11.1m | ecosystem: Environmental > Aquatic > Freshwater > Lake | place: Democratic Republic of the Congo...
TGGTGCCGAGTGAGGGATTTGAACCCCCTTGATGGTTAAACGGATTTACAGTCCGCCCCCTTACCAAATCGGGCTAACTCGGCTATTGTTAAATGTTCTTTAGTTATGGGCTGGGAATTTGCCAGTTAGTGTAACTTATGCACTGCATAGCACTTACCGTAAAGTCATCCCCGCCATCTTACGATGACGCCTAACAGCTCATTCTTGATTATATACCCCAACCTCGATAACGAAAATGGGTAAATGAATGTCTGTCGCACATAATTGGGTTGTGAGCAGACCGCCTTGAGCTACAACTATACTCAACTATTTCCTTTTGTGGCTCTTACTCACACTTTCGTTTTACGCTTTTTGCTGACAAGTTGTATCTTTGCTAAAGCAACCCTAGTTTATAGTCATTACGGACTTAGTTATAGGCTGTTAGTTGATTATTCTCATTTATCTTTTGCCAGACAAAAGCACCTATATACTATTTTTTGATTATCAGATTTGTGAAACCGAAGGCTAGAAGCCAGATGATGAGGTTGTAGATTAAAAACATACTACCACCACCTGTTCGCTAGCCAAAAAGCCTTTGCCCCTGCCCACCCACCATATCTTTGTATGGCATAGTTGGTGAACCACTTCGTCTGACAAACTCTGTCTGATAGTGAACAAGGCATTTTAGAGCAAGGGAGTGCCTGCCCTAGCCCACACGCTCCAGATGATGCGTTGATAGCGTCTGTTCTATTCCCACTCTCTTTGAGAAAGATGAACTCCATAGCTCCTGAAACGCTCACAGGTGTTGTCTGTTGCGTTTTTACCATCTTGGCTGATGCAAACCTTACCTGCCTTTTTGCTTCCAGCTGGTTCTTCAGTTCCTTAGTTTTGTTTTCAAGTTTCTTTCTGTCCTTTATGGACTTGTTGAGTCTTTTTTCTTGAGCTTCATTGAGCTCCTGTTGTGTTTTTGTTTGTTCTTGTAACCGATTGGCTTCCTTTTCCTTCTCCTTGAGTTCTTGGGCGTTGGTGATTGTCAGTGTTATTAGTAGTATTCCAGCTATGACAACGCTTGCGTTCTTTAGGTTTAGAATAAAAATCCTTTCTTTTACACAATAATACTTTCCTAGACTCCAGAGCAACGGGCAGGTGGAGAGAGGTGAATAACTCCCCTGCCCAAAACTCTAGGGTCTAGGTAGCCAGATAACCGACAGGTCAGAGAAACTTCTCTTTATCCCTGCGAGGAACCCAGCGTATATTTTATTCCTCAGATTTGGGAGATATCTGTCTAGATATCGTTATCCCCAGCGTCTGAGATATTTTATTAATGTACTTAGTCTTGCTTACTTCGTTGAATATTCTTTCTACCTTCTCTAGCTTTGTTTTTTTATCTTCTTTCCCGTCTATGGCTTTTAGACTTTCTACCTTCGCTTTGTTTATCGCTTTTCCGTATTCTCTGATAGAGAAGTCTAGTATCTGGTCTGCTTTATACTTTAGTGTGTTAGAATGAGATTCTAGCTCCCATTTACCCACGAGGTATCCGCAAAAACCTCCGATAGATAATAAAAGCACTATTTGTATTAAATTCATATTAGCTCCTTCCTTTTTTCATATATTTTTCACTTAGTGTTTGTTGTGAGCCATACTGCCCTGTCCAAGTGGAACCGTTTAGAGACCAATCCTCCATAGTCGCATAATAGGTATCGCCAGTGTCCGTCTCGTGTATCTTTATCCCAGCGAACCCCTTTCTCTTCAGTTCTAGAAATAAAGGTCTTTGTAACGCATATCCTTTGACTAGATTGAAATAGTGTTTCGCTCTTATCACCTCTTTCAAGAGCACTTTTTGCCCATCCTCCTCCGATAAATAACCTGCTTTTACTCTTCCCCGTATGGGGACTTCTATATAGACAGCTTCCATTGTCTATCTCCTTTCTTGGGTACAATTCATTTAATCTTCTCTCTTCTATTATTATATCATTAACACTACCATATCTGTCTAGTGCTTTTATATAATCTGCTTTGATTCTAGGCGTTACGTCCACTGGTAAACCCTCTTTCACCGACCTTAGCCATACAACTGAAACATACATCACCATTCTCTGTATGATACTTCTGTCTTATAGTATATAACAGCTCGAATGGTCTCTTACAACTAGCACAGTAAGTCTTTTTCTGTCCCCCTATTCTTGTACTCTTAGCTAGTTCCTCTATACAGCCCATACAAGTATCCCAGCCATACTCTATAATTTTTTCTTCTCCGCAGGTATCACATATAACAAATCTTTTTCCCTCAGACTCTAATCTTTCTCTAACTTCTTTTTTAGATTTTGCTAATCTTTTCTCTCTTTGTTTGAGATATCTCTGATGATTATATTCTTTTAAGTTCATTTCTCCTCCTTTTCTCTTATGTTAGCAGAATTACAATAATATGTCAATACTTTTATTATATTAACTATTGTATCTACTATTTATGAGTTCTTGTCAAGCTATCTTTAAGCATACACCAGCCTTATGTTGCATATTGTGGGGCGTGGGGTGTATGATAACTTTCTTGATATCTGGGAAGTGGGTTGTTGCTAATAAGGTTGTGTCTCCCTTATCTTAGTATATATCCTATCCTTAATATCTTCAGAGGTATGCTGGTGTTTCTCAGAGCTAGGATTTATGGGAACATGCAACACCTAGTTGAGTTTTTGTCCTCCGTTGTGCGGAAGAGTTTATAGAGTTCTCCCGAAAGCTCTAGCGAAAGTTATATTTGCTCCTTGAATATAATACATAATAATAATAAGTCAAGACCTTTATTGTTTATGCTTCTACCAAGGGATATCTTGATAATTGACTTCCTCGTCTTCTCCTGAGTTCTCTATGTCTTTCTTGAATTGTTGTGAGTCATTATCTATTTCTATATTATCATGGGGGTTGCCTTCTAGAATTTGTATTGCTCTTTTTACAACTCCCATAGCTGTTTCCAGTCTTTTCACCCTTTCTTCTAAGAAGTCATTCTGTTTGGGGTATTTGAATGTGGGGTTGAACTTACCTTCTCTATCTGGTATGACCACTCCCTCTACTTCCATGCCCTCTGTCCATTGTGAGAAGTCTTCAAATGTAGACATATCCCCTCTAGACGTTTTTAGAAAGTACATCTGTTTCCCTGTCTTAGTTGTGTGGGGTTTTACTCCCAGGATTGTTAGTTTTTCCATTGTTACTTTATCTCCTTCCTTTCATTTTTATCTCTAACCTTCGTGATTACCTTTGATAACTTGTGTTGATTTATAAGCAGGGCTTCTCTTATAGGCTCTCTTAACGGCTTGGATAAGAGTGTGTTCTGTTGGATTAAGTTTTTCAAAATCCTCTATCATTATTGGCTTACCCTCCGCGATAGAATTACACATCAGTACAAGTTTTTCTATGCTAATTTTCCCTTCTTTTCCGTCTTTCGTCTTTAGGAATGTTTTAATATCCCTAACCACATCATTCATAGCCAAGACGAATTGTTCCTCGCTTATTTTCAGCTGTTCTTCTAGCGAAGTCTCAATCGGCAGTTCTATTGACCTTGAACTGAAGAAGTCCACAGTTTCATAGTTTCCCAGATTGAGCTTCCTGCTAAAACTTCTTGCTATTGTTATGTTCTCGTTCGATTTCGTTGACATATTCCACTCCCTTCTCTATTAGTTTGGTGTATAACACATTGTTAGACCTGAATTTCATTTGGTAGCGTATATCTTCCACCTTCTCTTTCAGCTCTGGAGTTAGGAATATGGCTATTCTGATTTTATCTTCAAATTTCATTTTCGTTTTTCCTTTCTCTACATATTATTCTCTTCATACTATCACATCTCGCCATCATTGTCAATGCCCAATATTTGTAACATTGTGTAGGCGTTGTTCCTAGCACCAGAATAATCTTCAATACCATTTTCTTTCATTACTGCGTTCCCGTTGTAGATTTCTGTTGCCAATTCACATAGATATTCTACCTGTTCTTTAGTGAATATAATACTATTTGAACTCAGCCTCTCTTTGATAGCATCAAAATATCTCGTGATAATCTCTGATGTTATTTCTCCCTCTCTAACCATATACAGCATATCTATTTCTATTTTAGACAACAGAGTGTGCATGTCTTTATTGTTTTCATTTTCCATTCTTACCACCCCCTTTCACTTCTTTTTCTAATAGCTTTTCTACAAACATGGCTATCTTTTTGAACTCTTGCTCGGTCTCTGCCATTGTTTTAGCTACACCCCAAGTGTACCCAGCGTAGAAAGCCGAACATACTACTACTATTACCATTACTACCGATATGATGTCTCTCATTGTTCCTCCCTTCTTGTTAGTTCTCTCTCTATTTCTAGAATGAGACTTAGGTTGCTTCTGCTGTCCCCCACCCCATTCACAAGGTCATTGTATAATCTGTCCCACTCTATTGCCAACACTGTGGTCGTCATCTCACTTACCAACATCTTGCCACTCCTTTCTTTTATTTAGTCTCTCCATATTTAGCCTCGCTATCATAGTCGTGCATGTCTCCGTCATTTCTGCACACAGCATTTTTCTTTCTATCCTTTTCTATATCCTCTCTAATATTCTCAACCACATCCATAACGGTATAGTTTCCCATCCCCCCCAGATAGTCCATCACACTCCTCTGTTCCGAGACCACCCACTCTCTCTCTTCTTCTGTAAGCTCTTCATGTACGCTCTCTATAAACTTGTCGTTTTGTCCATCGCTCATGTTCTGCTCCTTTCCGTCGTTTCAAGTTAGTTTTTTGTTCTAAACTCTTTTAACACCGATATTATATCGTCGCAAGTTTGTACTTCGCTGTTGACACTTGTTAGTACCAAACCCTCATTTAGCCAGAATACTAAGTCGTGGTATATTTCATTGAGAAGGTCATTTCTCCTCCTCTCTGACAAATTTACTCATAATCTCTCCTTTCTTTTGTTTAAACTGATATCGAAACCTTTCTTCCATCTTTGTGTTTTGCTTCTAAAACTAGCTTATATCTATTGTTGATATAATTTGTAATAACAAAACCGTTTTTTTCTAGTGCCTTTTTATTGTTAGTGTGTATCTTGTTTATGTTTTCCATTTTTCCTCGCTTTCTTTTATTTTGTACAATTATTTAGATAATACTCTGCCCCCATGCCTTGTGTCTGTCCTTCTGTAAACTGACACATCTTCATCCTTTCCAATGCTTCCTGCTTCACTGCTCCTTCGAATATGATTTTTACTCCTACATATACAAGTATCGCTACAAGCAATAGCCCGACAATGTTTTTGTAAAAGTCTTTTCGTCTTTTGTTTCGGTACTCGTTCAAGTCTATTTTTGCTAACATTTTTCACCTCCTTTCCTTTTGTTATTTTCTAGTTGAAGTCGTCTGAAAGTTTGCCCAAATTAGTCCCAATCTCTTCCAGCCACTTTTCTAGTTTTTTCTTGTCTTTTTTCCGCACCACCACTGAAGACGATTGACTAAAGATGTTTGAAGTTATACCAAAAACCCAAAAAATATCAATCGGTGGCACGATTTTCCCCTCTTTTAAGTCTTCAAACAAGTCTCCAAGACGGGCTTTACGTGATGTAGTTTCGTCTGGAACCCCCGTAACCCATCCATCCGCAACGGCTTCAAACCCGTCCTGAAGTTTCCAGTCAGTATAGCCACGCCATGCATCAGTGGAAATCCACTCTATTTTTTTTATCGGTTCGGGAAGGGATTCCCCTGGTTCTGAAAAATTAAAGTCTTCATTAAACAACGTTGACTCATTCCCGCCTGGACCAAACTTCTCAACACGACTAGCATATTCTATCTGTTCGCTATAGCAAGAGTCGTGAACCTGCTTTCCGCTCAAGGTATACCACGTATACTCTAGGTCTTCTTTTTCTATTTTTTCATCACATATTTTACACTTCATTTTTTCCTCTTTTCTAGGCATTTTATAGTGGTGCCTAGCACTGATATTTTAGTATGCTGATATTGGTCTTGTTTGATTCTCTTCATAACTTGTTTGTTCCCAGTCCTCATCGTGAAGTGGGTTGGTCAAGTTATGGTAATACTCTTTCAGAGTATTTTCCAGGGTTTCCAGCTTTGCAATCTCTTTTTTGCCAAGATTGTTCTCTTGTAAATTGTTCGCTGAGCAAACACTTCCTAGCAATCCACCGCCAAGATAGTTTTGGTATGCTGATACTCTGGCACCATCTATCCCAAGAAACTCCTCAGCATCTATCTCGATACCTCCGCCACGATACGATACTTCGCAGCGTAAAGTATTTTCTTTAATATATTTTTCCATTTTATTCACCTCCTTTCCTTTAAATATAAAGTGATTCTATCTTATAGCAATCGAAAATTGCTTTTTGGCAAAACAATCTTGCCAGAGTTATAGCTTTTTCCTTGTTATTGACGTGGATGCTCAGGTCAAGGTAATGTATTCCCTTCTCTTCATCAAGCCAGTAACCGTAAAAATATGTTTTTAGGCTGAGCTTTTTAGCAATTTCATCTATATCTGCAATGTCTTTTCTAGAGACCTTTTTCTTTTGGTTGTTTGTTAAGCCTACAAAATAGCCTCTTTTTAAGTAGATAGGCTTATATTCTAGACCTACCTTTTTAAAACTCACTCCGTCTTTATTTTTGTCTAGTAATTTCGCTAGTTTCATTTTTTCCCTTTCATTATTATTATTTTAGAGCTTTTTTGTCAGGTAGAAGCTCTAAACTACCAATACTTATATAAAAGACTACAAGCTACTGCTTGAATGCTTGACCAAAGCTACTTGAAAAAGTGCCGTCAAGTTTTTGTCTCTATAAGTATTCAGTTTTCAATTTCCGCAACCAATTTTTTGATTGGTCTGTGTCCATAGTAGCATACATTGCAAACCTTGTCAAGACTTTTTTATAAAGTCATAAAATCAGGCACAAAACCTTGACAAAAGAGTAAAAATATGGTGATAAAAAACACCACAAAAACTTATGAATAAAAGTATATTATAAAACATTATAAAGATATAACAAGTGTACACATGTATAGCATACAAAACTAAGCCATAAAACCACCAACAAAAACTATAGTATTATATAGAGTAGTATTATAGATAAAAGACTTCCAGGCCCATACTAGCATTATATAAGATATAACATAAGGATAGAAGTCCCTCATATAAGTATATTAAAGGGGTAACAAAACAAATATATTAAGCAGAGATAAAGAATAAAATATATAGAGATATGAGCACGGGGAGGGCATAGTTTACGCACAAAGCCACCCGTTCTTATAGACTGGGGCGACCTTATATCCCCCCCACTAATTAACATATAGTTATAACGATATATTTAGATATATCTAGATAGTTATAACGATATAGTTATAAGTATACTCTACTGCTATTATATAGTTATGAACAAGACCTATTATTTTAGAGACGAAGAAATAATCTTTATAACCGACAAAGGTGGTGGTACGTTTCTTCGGTCGCTTGTACAAAGAGAGATGCCCACGAGTACAAAAAGTGTTGTGGGTAATGACGTGGGTGTCTCTGTGTGTAAGAAGTGCGGGCATATCCTTATGGAGGGTAAGTGTATAAATAAGGAGTGTAGATGAAGATTAATGATTATAAGTGTGAGGTATGCAAGTATGGATTCGAAGAAGTTTCTGTCCCTGGTGTTACTGTGGAGTGCCCTCAGTGTGGGTCTACTAGTGTGGTTAAGCAATTTCCAGTTTGTGCTACGCCAAATACTATTACTGGAAAGATAACGAAATGATTGTGAGGACAATAAATGCTTGAGCCTAAATGTTCTATATGTAAGGTTATCAAGAAGGAGATAGAAGCAAAAGGAACCTCTAAACTGCAAAAGCGTCTTAATAGGTGTAAGAAGTTTAATCCACAAGGTGAGTCACAGGCGGCTATTGCTAGGGAGTTTGGGTTTAGTGTTATATCTCTATCTTTGCATTTGAAGAAACACCAATCCCCTAGAGGACTTGACAAAATCAATGAAAGGTTTGATATCATACAAAAGAAAGAGGTGATTACCCATCAAGAAGGCAGGGCGAAGATGATAGAGATAGGTATGCAAGCCCTTGAAGATGGTAATATGAAGTTGTCTGGAGCTGTTCTTAGGGGGGTTTTGAAGGACGAGATGGATTACGAGATGAAGAAGGAAGACAGACAGATAGAAGTAATGAAGTTATTATTTGAATACGCGTCAGGAGACAAAAAAATTGGAGAACCCAGCCGTATCGGAGAGCCTAAAGAGGGTAATAGTTGATGGTAGACATGATGTAGTTCTGTTCTCTAGAGAACTATTAGGCATCGAGCCACACCCAGGACAGCAAGAGTTTCTTAATAACGGGATAGAAAAGGTTAATGTTCTTGTGCCAGCTAATCGTTTTGGTAAAACTACTGCTCTGGCAATAAAACATATCCACCGTGCTTTCTATAAGATAGGAGTCCCAGAGGGTAATTATTTGGGATGGGCAGGGGCAGAGTATTTAACGGCTGCCCTAGCACCATCTTCACAGCAGGCAGAGGTGGTATTAAGAACTATTAAGCAAATCCTTACCAGCTCTTTCTCTATTCGGTATGATGGTAAGAGTAAGGTGAATAAATGTTTGATTGGCTGGTTTGTAAAGAGAATAAGCGAGTCTTTCCCAATGATTATAGAATATATCAATGGGTCTAAAACGCTAATTCGTTCCACAGAGACCGACAAGGCGGCCTCTATTGCGGCAAAGGCATTTGGCTACATAGGATATGATGAAGCCTGTAAGTCCTTGCATTTAGAAGAAGAATTGAAGTCTACTTTGCTACCAAGGTTGTCAGACTTTAATGGAACTATCGACCTAGTGGGAACACCTGATGCTGCTTCTGCTTCATTTGTCTATTTCCAAGAACTGTATTGGCTTGGTGGTGGAGACGGAAATCCAAAACAAGACCACTATTATTCTCAGGAAGGTTCAGCCCTGGATAATCCCCACCTTCCCCCAGGATATTTTAAAGAGATGACAGAACTATATAAAGGAGACCCAAGGCTAGACCAGGTTCTGCACGGAAAGTTTATATCTGTTGGGGATAAGGTGTTCGACCACAAGTCAGTTTTAGAGGCTGCTACCGAGATAGATGAGTATATACCATTCGAAAGCAACCATAGGTATATAATAAGTGTAGATACCGCTATAGGTAACGATGAGTTGGTATTACATGTCATAGACTGGACTGAAAAACCATTTAAGGTATGTAGGATACAGGCAAGTAAGGGAAATTCCAAGTCACCACAAATGCACTTGCAGGACATGGTAGACATATTCGGACATTATAATCAAGAGCAGACTTGCGATGTTATCATAGAAACATTCAGTGGTGAGGCATTAAGGTATTATTACGACCTGCCAACACACATCAGAATGAGGACAAGATGTTTCGGTAGTGGTAGGCCAATGGGTATCATTAAGAAACAAGGGCAAATAGATAGGAAAGAGGACATCCTGATAGCTGCCAGAAAAGTTTTAGATAATCACGATATAGTATTTAGTAACAAACATAGAAAACTAATCCAGCAACTTGCAAACTATACGCAGAAAGACGAGAAAATCCAGACAGACTGGACAATATCATTCTGTTTAGGGGTGTGGTATGCAACAGACGGCCGACCTAGTACCAATGTACTACAGGCAACAAGTGTGAACTGGTAGGAGAAAAAATGGCACTTTTGAAGAAAAGTAGGAAATCAAAACAAGAAAAAGCATTAGAGGAAGAGTTAAAGCTTAAAAGAGACAAAAGAGGGCAACTTGCTGGGCTAATAGAATCCAAAGTCAAAGAATTAGACGGCGAGATAACAATCAGAAATAATTATATGAACGAGAGAGATAGTCTTTTGAACGATTCTGATTATATTATAGACGAACTCAACATACAAGAAGGCTTTGACCAAACTAAATATAATATACTCCCCCGTGCCAACGAGATACATACATCACAGGTTATGGGTCGTGGCTTTGGCATCTTAGCCAAATATAACAAGATAGACCTATCAGACCTCGAAAGAGATTCTGAGGAATATAATTTATCGAAAATCCAAAATAAAAAGATGGCTGCACAAGCGGCTGCCACCAAAAATATCCTGTTAGAAGTTATTAAACAAAATGGAGGTATGTCCCTATTCCAGCTAATGGCTAAAACGGCTAGCGCATCTGGTACTGGTCTGATAAAAACTTGGTATGATAAGAAAGAAAAACAGTATAGGATGGTTCCGATGGAATCACCACAGCTATTTATTGCTGGGTGGTCTGACGACAATTTTAGGGAGAGAGATTTCGAGGTTTTATATTCTAGAATATCATTAGACTCAGCGAATAGATTATATAAAGATAAGTTGCTTAGTGGAGAAGAGTTCTCGGCAACAGAAGAGAACGAACAACAGATAGATAGTACCCAGTCACAGACAACCAGAAAGATGTGTAATAAGTTTGTATTCTCTGGGATGATGCCTGGTATTAATAACGACAA
>Ga0172375_10012833_pt1 | contig 10471 bp, 7 predicted proteins | sample LakKiv1m_FD_114537 | JGI IMG/M metagenome (GOLD analysis project Ga0172375, IMG submission 114537) | Freshwater microbial communities from Kabuno Bay, South-Kivu, Congo - kab_092012_11.1m | ecosystem: Environmental > Aquatic > Freshwater > Lake | place: Democratic Republic of the Congo...
AAGGACGGATCGTGATCAGCAATCTCATCAACCGCGCTACCGTGCTCCTGAATTATCCCATTGGCGACCTCGCTGTGATGTCGGCCGAAGCGTGTCCGTGCGGGCGCACGTTCCGCTTGCTCTCCGAATTGGAGGGACGCATCGAGGACATCCTGCCGTTGGCCGATGGCCGGCAGATTCATCCGCGCGCCGTCTGGCAGGTGTTCAAGGGCGACTGCGAAGTGCTCCAGTACCAACTCATCCAGCACGAGCTGCGACGTTTCACGCTGACTCTGGTGACCGTGGACGCGGCGGCGTTCCGTCGCGCCGTCGAGCGCGCCTTGCCTCAATTGCGGCAACTGCTCGGCGCTGACGCGATCATCGAGACGGAGCAACGGACGGAATTGAAGCGTGGTTCGGGGAACAAGTTCCGCGCGGTCGTCTCACGGTGCGCGCCCACTGCGTCAGGAACGGAAGCGGGTCCCGCAACGACCAGACCGCCTCAATCACCGGTCGGCGATACGGCGCGAGAAACTCCCGCAAACCGATCGGATCGCAACGACGATACACCGTCGAATACGCAAAGTCAGCGTGCAGGTTGACCCAAACACCGGGCCATCCGTTGGGATGGGCTGACTCCGCACGCCCTTCAACGTAGTCGGACCACGCCATCCATCCCAAATCCAAACCTGCCCGACGCAGCAACGAATTCGGCAGGATTGACCGGCCATTGATCTCCAAGAAACGGAATCTGCCGTCCCGCTCATCCCGCTTGAACTCTGCCTCTGCCATGCCGCGAAAGCCGACACGACGAAGCATCTCGACGGTCGCCTCGCGCAGACCCGCTTCCTCTGGCACGATTTCCGCCACACGGGTCACACCGAAGAACGGCGGACTCTGGCGCAGCTTCCGCATCGTGAGCCCTGCGCTCGGTTCGCCCTTGCCGTCCATGTACACGCAGTAAACGTAAATGTCAGAATCGCGACCGGGAATGTGCTCGTACAACAAACACGGAACATTCGCCTTCGACACCTGCGCCACGAATGACTCCAGTTCTGCACGGTTGCGGGCGACGAACAGTTTGCAGCCGAAACGCGGCGCAAACTTGTATCCCAGCACCGGTTTTACGAGCACAGGAAATCCCACGTCCGGAACCGGCGCTTTCGCCTCACCATAACAGCACGGCATGGTCACCCCAACCGATTCCGCCAACCCCTGCATCTTACCCTTGTCGAGAAAGTACTGCGCCACATCCCACAAGGGTGCCATCACGCAGTGCGTGCGCGACAGTGATTCCCGATGCTGCGCCAATGCAGCCAGAGCCTCGTCGTTCGATGGCAACAATGCCCAACCTGCCCACTCCGCTGCCCGGCGATCCAACAGTTCCAAAAGCGACTCCGGTCGTTCGTCCACGTCAAGCGCGGCTCCGCTGGAGACAACACAGCACGAGCGGTGCGCGATGTCGTACGCTTTCGTCGCGATGACCGCCGTCGGAATCCCGCGCGCCGACAACGCGCGCACCAAGCCGAGACCGTTGATGTAGCCACCGATAACGATGACGCCGGGCGCTTTCACTGCCACAACATCACATCTTGCGCCGGCCCGCGAGCGATTGCGAGAGCGTGACTTCGTCCGCCGCCTCCAACGCGCTGCCCGCCGGCAGGCCAAGCCCGATGCGCGTGACATTTGCGCCGAGTGGACGGAGTTGTTCGGCAAGGTAATGAGCCGTGGCCTCGCTTTCCACGTCGGCGCCCAGCGCCAGAATCACTTCGGTCGGCTTCTCCTGCTTCACACGTTCCACCAGCGCCGCGCTCCGGATATGTTCCGGACCGACACCATTGAGTGGCGAAATCCGTCCCATCAACGCGTGATAGACGCCTTTGTGCGCTCCCGCCTTCTCCAGCAACAGAATATCGCCGGGACTTTCCACGACGCAGATCGAATGTTGGTCGCGCGTGGCGCTCGAACAGATCGCACAGGGATCCGCTTCCGTGTAGCTGCCGCACCGCGAGCAGTTGCGGATTCGCGCCTTCGTATCGAGAACGGCCTGCGCCAATTGACGGCTCACTTCCGGCACCGCCTTCAACAAATGCAGCGCAATCCGCTCCGCGCTGCGTTTCCCAATGCCCGGCAACCGCGCCAGTTGCGCAATCAAATCTTGAACTGGTTTCGGATAATCCATGACAGTTATCTACACATTCCCAACCTCGAACGCAAGCGCGACGCCCCCACCCGTCGAGCACGACATCACTTGCCCGCCGAAAACAATTGACTTGCGACTCGATGCGGGAATTGCGTAGAAAGCTTCATTTGAAATGAAGCGAGAAATGTGTTGTGGCAACAGATTCGGAGGAACTCCAACTGTGGAACGCATTGTCAACTCAGTGGCGCCGATCCGGATTTGCGATCTGGGCGGCTGGACGGATACGTGGTTTGCCGAGTACGGCAAGGTGCTGAACATTGCCGTCTATCCCTACGTGCAGTGCCAGATGTTTGTGCGCAAGGCCCGGTCGCGCAAGGGTTCGCTCACGATTCACGTGGAGAACTACGGCGACCGTTACACGATTGACCCCGCCGCAATCGAGTACAGCAAGCACCCGCTGCTGGAAGCCTCGGTGGACGCCATGGAAATCCCGCGCAATCTGAACATCGAGGTCACGCTCTACTCCGATGCGCCGGCGGGTTGTTCCACCGGCACTTCCGCGGCGGTGTCGGTTGCCCTGATCGGCGCGCTTGACGCGCTAACGCCGGGGCGCATGACCCCGGGCGAAGTGGCAGCCAAAGCGCACGAGGTCGAGACCAAGTACCTCAAGCTGCAGTGCGGCATTCAGGACCAGATTGCAGCGGCCTATGGCGGCATCTGCTACATCGAAATGACGCGTTACCCGGACGCGCGCGTCTCCCCGGTCAACCTCCCAAATTCCATCTGGTGGGAATTGGAATCGCGCCTGACGCTCATCTTCCTCGGCAAGACGCACAAATCATCGGACATCCACAAGAAGGTGATCCGCGAATTGGAAGGCGCCGGGAGTTCGTGCCCCAAAATCGAGGCTTTGCGGAAGCCGCCTGAGAAAGGCAAAAACGCGCTCTTCGCCGGCGATTTCCGCGCGTTGGGGCGCGCCATGGACGAGAACACGGCTGGACAGGCGGCGCTGCATCCGTACTTGGTCTCCGATGTGGCGCGTCGGGTGATAAAAGTGGCTCGCCAACACGGGGCGCTTGGCTGCAAAGTGAACGGCGCCGGTGGTGACGGTGGGTCCGTTACGATCCTGAGCAATGCTTCGCGGAGCAAGCGTCGGGCTATGATCGCTGCGATCGAGAAGATTGACCCGACAATCAAGCATATCCCCATCTATCTAAGTCGGTACGGGCTGCGGGTGTGGGAGAGTTGAATCTCTCACTCGTTGTGGCCGGTCTCCTGACCGTGCCACGATAGCTGACCGTAGGCCTGCCGTAACGGCGCGGTCAGGAGACCTGCGCCGAACAGAGGGGCGTGTTCCCGCGCAAGGCTTGTCTCCCACGAATGCGCCCAAGCTCAATTATCCGATTGATGTCCGTTTCCCGCTGGTGTTTCGACGCAAGGTGGAAACGTCCGGCATTTTGGATTTACTCACCGTGAACGCCGATCTGTTCTGGGGAGGACGGAAGCAGGACACCCGTTCCACCGGTGCCGACCATTGGTACCGATCACAGCCACGCTAATTGCGCAATCAAATCCTTAACTGGTTTCGGATAGTCCACGACAGATATCCACCTGTTCTCGCCGCCGAACGCAAGAGAGCGTTGACTTCGCAGCCGAAACAAAACCGGAACATAGACTGACCAGATCAATCCGCTTCCATAACGAGGGCTTCAAATCGGCTGACCAGTTCTGCAATCTGCGGTTTGTAGAAAACCTGCGCCAACCGATGCGGAGGCGGAATCTGTTCGACACGTCTCTTCCAATGCTTATCAAGTGCGGCAACCTGCGCATGTGCAACCGCCATCACAGCATGACAAAAGTCTGGCCCGTCGCCGTACTTCAAATGAAATCTCTTTGCCTCGTGTGCGAGAATTCGAAGCAAATGATGTGATACGAAACTCACAGGCCAGCGATCATCGAAGGGAATCGCCGGGAAGTCCCTGTCCAATCCTTGCGGGTTGCTCGCATACGCTGCCACAATTCCTCGCAAGGTGTCGTCCGAGCGGTCTCTCCATGAGATCATGTCGTTCCTCTTCTGCAGCGACCATTTGATCACCGCACCGAGCTGAAAGAAGGCATCGGACAAATCGAGAATCTTAGAGCCGTTCGGAGACAGCTCGGATGCACGTGCTTGGAAATAGGCTTTGAGAAATGTATCAGGCACCGACGCTTCGCGCCCTCGTCCAGCCTTTTCAAGACGAGAGACTTCCCACGCATTCATTGCAAGTGGTATCCAATGTGGTCCGATAGCGTCCAGAAAGCTCTGCACTCGCGAGCATGAAGACACTTGAAGAACATTTGTCCATGAAAACAAGAACGTCCCGCGTCGATGCAAGGCGGTCAAAAATCGTTCACGCAGCCCATCGTCTTTTCGCGCCAATTCCGTCAGTGAATCGTTGTCAAGGTAAACATTGATTCGATCCACCGAATCAGCAACACAAGTCACCTTGTCATCTTGAATGGTAAGGCGAATCATCGCTATTGAAACCAAATCCTTGCTATTCCCAATCCCCCGCGCAATGTTTGTTTACAATCCCAAGCCCGGCGGCAGGTTCATACCGGCGGTGAGCTTGCTCATCTCGTCGTTCTGGGTCTTCTTCGCCAGTTCGAGCGCGTTGGCCACGGCGCTGACAATCAGGTCTTCGAGCATCTCGACGTCGTTCGGGTCAACCACCTTCGGGTCAATCTTGATGCGCGCGATGGTGCCATCGCATTTGGCGACCGCTTTCACCGCGCCGCCGCCGGAGGTCGCCTCGACTTCGCGTTGGGCGAGTTCCGCCTGCACCTTTTGCATTTGTTCCTGCATCTTCTGCGCTTGTTTCAGAAATTTGCCTAGTCCGGCCATGATTATTTTCTAACCTCCACGATGGTTCCTTTGAACACTTCCAGTGCTTTCTTGATCAACGGATCATTTCGAAAATCTGTCGTCCCCGACGGCTTTGCTTGTGCGTTCTTTCCCGATTTCGGCGTCGCCGGGGTGGCGGCCTCGTTCACTTCGAACCGCAACGTCACGTCCATCCGCAGCTTTTCCTTCAGGCGCGTCTGCAACACCTCGCGGTTGTGCGGTGTGTCCACAAATCCGCGTTGCGCCGCAAACTCCGGGTCGAACCCGACCGTCACTACGTTGCCTTTCAACCCCAGCAGTTTCGTCCCCACAAGGTGCGCTTTCGCCAGTGGCGTGACCTTCCCCAGATGTTCCACTGCATCCGCCCACGCTGCCTCGATGGAAGCGGTCGTGGTTGGTGTGGGAGCGGCATTCCTGCCGCGATCTGTTGCTGCTGCGGCCCCGGTCGCGACAGGAATGTCGCTCCCACGGTCCCCAAGATGTCCCTTCAACTCGTTCAGCTTCTTCAGCACCCCGTCAATACCAATCATCTCGCGGGTCTTGACGGCTCGCACCAATGCGATCTCAAGGAACACACGCTTCGAGAGCGCGTACCGGAGCCGTCCTTCCGCCGCTGCCAACGCATCCATCATCCGCAGCACTGTGTCGGAATCAATCCGTCCGGCTTGCCCGCGCAACAGCGCCAACTCGGCGTCCGGCGCCTCCACAAGTTGGGCAGCCTCCGCGCCAAGCGTCATCACCAGCAAGTTCCGGAAATGGTCCAGCATGTCAGCGAGCAACCGCTGCAAATCCTTCCCGGCGTCATCCAATTCCTTCACGGTCAACAGCGCGGCGTTGGTGTTGCCGTCAATCAAGGCATTCGTCAATGCGGCTAGTTTGTCGTGCGCGACGAGGCCAAACACCTGTAGCACGTCCTTTTCCTCGATCTTGTTTCCGCAAAATGAAATGAGCTGGTCGAGCGCGCTCTCCGCGTCGCGCATCCCGCCCTCGGCGCCACGCGCGATGGCCGCGAGCGCCGCGTCGTCCACTTTGGCCTTCTCGCTTCGCGCGATTTCACGGAGATGCTTGACGATCAGCGCTGAGGAGATTCGCCGCAGATCGAACCGCTGGCAGCGCGACAGAATCGTTGGCAACACCTTCTGCGGCTCGGTCGTGGCAAAGAAGAACTTCACGTGCGACGGCGGTTCTTCGAGTGTCTTCAACAGCGCGTTGAACGCCGCGTTGGAGAGCATGTGGACTTCGTCAATGATGTAGATTTTGAACTTGCCGTGCGCGGGCGCGTACCGGCAGGTCTCACGGAGCTCGCGGACTTGTTCGACGCCGTTGTTGGAGGCGCCGTCAATCTCCAGCACGTCCAGCGACCGGCTCTCGGCGATCTCGCGACAGGAATCGCACTTGTCGCATGGCGCCGTCGTCGGTCCTTTGGCGCAGTTCAACGCCTTGGCGAAGATGCGGGCGATGGTAGTCTTGCCGATGCCACGCGGCCCGACGAACAGGTAGGCGTGGGCAAGGCGGTTTTGTCCAATAGCGTTCTGGAGCGTGGTGGTCACGTGCTGCTGACCCACCACCTCCTCGAACTGTTGCGGGCGCCATTTGCGCGCCAAGACTTGATATTGATCTGCCATATGCGTAAAAGGATGAAGTAAGAATTAAGAAGGATGAATTTCTCTTTCTTCCTTCCTAATTCCTCCTTCTTACTTCAAAAGTGGTCGTGCACCCCGAGTTGACGAGTCACGTCGGTTTGCGCGCGGCGGTTGAAGCTCCCGTCAGGCTGCCCGACGGCACATGGAACATCAAGCGTACCGTTGCTGTCTTCCGACCCTGGCGGGGTTAGCAGGCAACCATTGCATCGGACCCGACGTTCAACGCCGCCCCGCCGTTGCTTGCCCACGTGGCCGCCGCGTCGGGGGATTCCGCCCAGCTAAAGCGGGTTGCTGGTACAGGGAACCGCTACCTCCCCGCGTAGCACGACCAAATGCCAAAAAACTATTGCCCAACTAATTCCCAATCACTGCCACCGGCTCCCAATTGCCGGCCAACCAGCGTTCAATATACAAACGACTCTTCTGCTGTTTCAGTGCCCGTTCCACGCGACGCGCCTCGCTCGTAGTCGGATACTCACGCCAGCCGACCATTGCCCACGGTCGCAACCGCGCCGTGGCTTTCACCTGCCCGGACGCATGTCGCCAGTATCGCCGCAGCAGGTTCTCTGTCGAACCGACATAAAACCTGCCGTTGCGCTCCGAGCACAACACATACACAAAGCCACTCATTCCCAAACAACCAAACTGGAGCCAACGGTCGGGTTCGAACCGACGACCTGCGGTTTACGAAACCGCTGCTCTACCGGCTGAGCTACGTTGGCTTCTCAAAAACCTGTTTCCTATTCACTGCCCAGAACCGACGACCTCCCCGAAGCCTGTCACAGGCTTCGGGGTGCTCTACCGGCTGAGCTACGTTGGCGCAAAATGAACGCGACGCATTATGCCACGACTTCGCCGCTTGGCAAGCATCAGGTTGCGCGCGCAGTCTTGCTCAGAAACGTCGCGCAGCTTACCATGCACGCCCATGACTGGCTATCTCGCGCCGGAGGGTTTCTTGGATGAGTTGGTGACTGAACTCCGTGATGTCGCCGCTGTTCACGGGCGACTCGTGCTCGCGGAAGGACCGCCCCGGCCTTCGGCTTGGGCGGCGAACGTGTGGAATGTTCCAGTTTTGTTCCGGACCGTCTCCATCACGGATGCCGCGCGGAAATTGCGGGCGATCCAGCGCGATTGGGCGCTGTATTCCTTCCATCTTCATCGCCGGGCGCAACTGATCGCGTCGCAGTTGCCGACAGTGGCCGTGAGGCCGTCGGCGTTTCCTGCGCCGGTGCCGACGCGGCCCATCGGTTCGTGGACGTTGCTCGACGAGCAAACCGTATTGGCGTCGGCGCAGTGTTCGTGTTCGTGGCCGAATGGAGAAATCGAATTTATCGAGAACCACGACGCGCCGCCGAGTCGCGCGTATCTGAAACTGTGGGAGCTTTTCTCGCGACTGCAAACATGGCCGCGAGTTGGTGAACGATGCGTGGATCTCGGTGCGTGTCCGGGCGGTTGGACGTGGGTGCTGCAAGGTCTCGGCGCACGGGTGCTGGCGGTGGACAAGGCGCCGTTGGCGGCACGTGTTGCCAAACTGCCGGGCGTGGAGTTCCGTAGCGAGAGCGCTTTCGGCTTGAAGCCGGAGCCGGTGGACTGGCTGTTCAGCGACGTGATTTGTTATCCGTCGCGGCTGTTGGAGTTGGCGCAACGTTGGCTGCCGATGGCGCGGAACATGGTTTGCACGGTGAAATTTCAGGAAAAGACCGATCACGCCGTGGTGCGCGAGTTCGCGACGATTCCTGGGTCGCAACTTCTACATCTCCACCACAACCGGCATGAGTTGACGTGGTATCGCTTGGCGGAAAAACTGTAGGGGCGAGGCATGCCTCGCCCTTACTGTGAGTTTCGCGAGGCCCTCGTTGTGCGCCGGTCCCTGACCGCGCACTAGGTCCGGCCGAAGATCTCCAGACTTTCCGGGGGACCTGCGCCGAACCTGCCGTGCTCGTGTACCGACTTCAGTTGGCCGGACCGCGTAAACGCGGGACACCAACGTTCGGTTACGGCGACAAGCGGACGCGGTAGAAGAAGGCGGGGGCGTTCGTCGCGCCGCCGGTGTGAACGTAGTTGGTCACGCTCTCCCCGACGCCGGGGACGTAAATGACCGGGCTGAAATCGGCGAAACCGGTGCCGGGAACGGAGTTGGTCTGTACCACGTAGCTCTTGCCGCCGACGGCGGTCCAAGTGATACGGACATTGTTGCTCTCACACGACACGCTGGTCACGCGCAGACAGGAGCAACTGTTCGTCGGGCTGGTGCCGGCTTGCGACTCCTGCAGGTTCGACATGCCGTCGCCGTCGGGATCGCCGTCGGCGGTCAGCACGATGCCGTTGTTGATGAACGTCGAATGGAAATTGGTGTTGCCGTAGATCACGTCAATGACTCCGTTGTTGGTGACGGCGCCCCAAGATTCGATGATACCGCCGCCGGTGGCTTGGAGGGCAGCGTTGTTCTGGATGGTCAGCCCGTTGGCGGTCGTTAGCGCACCGCTTTGCACGATCAACGTCCCCCCAACACTGAAGACGCTGCCGTTGCTGACGGTGCCGCTCCCGACCCTGAGGGTGCCGCCGTTGAACTGGACGATGCTGTTGGTGCCGTTGTTGGCGAGGAACCGGTCGACGACGACGGTACCGGCGTTGAAGATGAACGTGCCGCGACGGACATCGAGGGTTCCGGTGGCGGCGGCGTTGGTGGCGTAGAGGTTGCCGCCGGAGATGGTCAGCGCATTGCCCGTGGACTGGGCGTCTTGCCCGATGACGATGTTGGTAACGATCACGGTGCCGCCGTTCGCGATGGTCAGACGGCTGGCGTCACCGATAAAGCCGACATACAGGAAGGTGCCGATGCTCCAGAGCGAGCCGGAGCCGGTCACGAGCACCGCGTTGCTGAGCGCCTCCAGATTTTGGCCCATTGTGCCGTAGGTGGCGCTGAAGACTTGCCCGCCATTGGTGATGGTCAGGCGGTTGGCAAAACCATAGTCGCCGACGCGGAGGGAGTTGTTGCTCCAAACGGAGCCGATGCCGGTCACTGTCACCGTGTTGTTGCTTGCGCTGATGAGGTTGCCGATTCTGGCGTTGCCGGACCAGACTTGGCCGTTGTCGGCAATGGTCAGACTATTGCTGGAGCCGCTACCGCCGATATACAGGCCGCTGCTGTTGCTCCAGACCGAGCCGGCGCCAGTCACCAGCGCGGCGTTGTTGTTCGCGCTCTCGTTGTTGCCGATATAGGTCAGCGTGCTGGCGAGTTGTCCGCCGTTGGTGATCGTGAGGTGGCTGAATGACCCGGTGTTGCCGACTCGCAGCGTGCCGTCGAGGACGCCGCTGCCGCTGACCGTCAGCGCCCCGCCGTCCATGTTCACGATTGGCGCGCTCAGGCTCACCGCGCCCAGAATCGCCACGCTGCCGTTGGCGGAAATCTGAAGGTTGTCGGAGAAACGGTGAGTGCCGCCCGTCAGTTCAAGGTTGACCGGCTGTGTGCCGCCGACGACATAGACGCTGCCGTTGGAAACGGTGGTGCTGCCGGTGCGCAGCGTGCCGCTGTTGAACTGGACGACGCTGTTGGCGGCATTGGTGGCAAAGAACCGGTCGGCGACGACGGTGCCGCCGTTGAAGGTGAACGTGCCGCGGCGCACGTCGAGCGTCCCGCTCAGAGCGGGATTGGTGACGATGAGGTTGCCGCTGGAGACGGTGAGGACATTGCCGGTGGAACCGCTGATGGCACCGAGCGTCACGTTGGTGGCGAGCACGGTGCCGCCATTGGCGACGGTCAACTGGTTGCCGGAGCCGTACTCGCCCACATAGACGCTGCCTCGATTGGCCCAAACCGAG
>Ga0172375_10012834_pt1 | contig 10470 bp, 11 predicted proteins | sample LakKiv1m_FD_114537 | JGI IMG/M metagenome (GOLD analysis project Ga0172375, IMG submission 114537) | Freshwater microbial communities from Kabuno Bay, South-Kivu, Congo - kab_092012_11.1m | ecosystem: Environmental > Aquatic > Freshwater > Lake | place: Democratic Republic of the Congo...
GCAGGAGATGATGAACAAGCGTTTTGAAGTTCAGAGGGAAAATCTTAAGGGAGCGCCGGATGCAGCTAAAATAGAGAGCCTCAAAGCTGATATAACACAGCTGCAAGCAAAAATTTCGCAATTTCGCGTGCAGAACGGGCTCCCTGAAAAAGGGAAACGGGACGGTGAATGTTTCAAAATGAATGGCGGATGCAACAAACCTGGAGGTATGGGTGGATGCAATGGTCCATGTGGACAGAAACTGTAATTTTTTTTGAAATATAACCAACTGCATACATCATAAAAAATCATGATCAGATTTAGCATAATAACAATTCTCTCTATGCTGTTTGCCCTCCCTGTATATGGGGGTGAAAGGGAACATGGGAGACGTCATAAAGGTGAGCTGTGTTGCAACCAGCCAAACGGGTCACCGGAATGTGACACGCAAAACCGTGGCAGGTGTGGCAAGCGCAAGGGGGATTGTTATGGAATGCGTAATCCTGTCCATTCATTGGATGAAGCCCGTCTCCGATTATTGGAATATTTTTCAGATCGGAAATTACAGCTCTCTGAAATAAGAGAAAAACGGTGGCGATTTGAAGCAGAATTGCTCGATCCCTTGGGAAATACGGTAGACCGTGTAATGATTGATAAACGTTCCGGGCGTGTTCGCTCGATCTATTGAGGAGTGACGTGCAAGCATCTGTGCTGGTTGTTGAAGATGATCATAAACTATCACGAATTGTCCGCGCCTATCTTGAAGGCGCGGATTTTCGTGTTTCTTCCGCCGCTACTGCTGCAGAAGCGATGCAAAAAGCAGAGGAGGAATTGCCTCTGGCTGTTATTCTTGATCTTGGTCTGCCTGACAGGAGCGGCGAAGAGTTATGCCAGGATTTAAAGGAGCTTGGCGATATACCGATTATCATGCTTACTGCCAAATCATCGGAAGAGGAGCGGATTGCCGGTTTTGCTCTTGGAGCTGACGATTATATGGTAAAACCTGCCAGTCCCCGCGAATTGGTGTACCGATTAAAGGCGATTCTAAAACGGTATGACCATACTGTCACCACAACTACCAACTTGTCATTCAACAATTCTGCACTTGTGCTTAATTGCAAACGTCACGAAATATTTTTACATGGGGAGTCGGTGCAGCTTACGCCGACAGAATTCAAGCTTCTGACGGCTCTTGCATCAACCCCTAGCCGGACTTTTACTCGTGACGAACTGGTTTCAAAAGTGCTTGGCTACCAGTTTGAAGGATATGAACGAAGCATTGATGCCCACATCAAAAATCTCCGCCAAAAGCTCGAACATGACTCAAAATCCCCGCAATTTTTAAAAACTGTCTATGGAATCGGATATCTGTTCTGCGGAGAGCGGGATGCGCTGTAATCTTCGTTGCAGGCTCATGATTCTGTTTATCGTTGTATCAATATGCGCTTTGTCAGCTGCTATGGTTGTGCGTAGCCTTATTATCCATGATTTTAAGGGATATATGGATGGTGAAGCTGAGGATCGTATTCAACGTGTTATTGGACAGATGGAGGGGAGCTATGACCGCCATGGTGGGTGGCAACGTGATGCTGTGGCTAAAGAACTTGCCTGGGTGTTGCAGTTCGGTTTTGAATCACGATTGCACGAACATTCCGGCTTGGAGATTCTTGATACTGACTCTGCGCTCGAAATGCTTACCCCTCTTGCGCGTAAACGGATTATGGAAACCAGCGACTATGGCGCGGAAACGGCTGGCACACCTTACACAAGTTACCCTCTTTTTCTGAAGGGAAATGAAATCGGACATATTGACCTGCGCCAGATTCACCATGTAAAAGAAGAGTTTTTTATAACGGCATCAAACCGCTTTTTGCTGATTTCCACCGTGATACTTGGCGTTGTTTCACTTTTCATAAGTATCATAGCTTCCAGAAAAATCACAAAACCGATTCAGGAATTGACCGCCGCTGCCCGGGATATTGCATCAGGAGATCACAAAAGGCGTGCGGAAGTTTTTGGTGATGATGAACTTGGAGAGATGGCGATCGGTTTCAATCAAATGGCTGAAACGATTGAATCCCAGGAAAAGCTACGACGCCGTCTTCTGTCAAATGCAGCTCATGAGTTGCGCACCCCCTTGGCAATAATTTCCGGAGAGCTTGAAGGGATGATTGATGGAGTTTTACCTATAAACAAAGAAGCGTTGCTCTCTATGCAGGAAGAATCTAAAAGGTTGACAATAATTCTAAACGGCATTGATGAAGTCACTCGGGCAGAATCAGCGTTTGCACAACTCCAGTGCGATAAATTCCCGTTAAAAACTTTTTTGCAACCGATAATTGCCCGTTTTGAAACGCTTTTTTCTGAAAAAAAGTCCACTCTTCTTCTGGACTGTCCCGAACATATAATAATTTCTGCTGATCCAGATCGTTTGAGTCAGATTATTATCAACCTGATTTCAAACTCTCTAAAGGCAATCAGTCATGGCGGACGAGTCGCAGTTGTTGCAACAGTTGATTCAGATTCTGTTTTGCTTTCTGTCTCAGATAATGGCATTGGAATTTCACCTGTCGATCTGCCATATATTTTTGAACGTTTTTATAAAGGAAGAGGAGATGGACTTGGAATTGGTCTGGCGATTGTTAAGGAGTTGGTTGCAGCGCATGGGTGGCATATTGCGGTAAAAAGCATACCTGGGAAAACGGTTTTTACCATAAAAATTAGTGACCAGCTTTCTTGATAATCTGCTAATTGCCTTCATGAACAACGTGCTGTATAGTTGCAAAACAATTAACCATGGTATTGGAGGATAAAATGTTTAAAAAGCTTATTGCCGTAATGTTTTTATTGTTGCTAACTGCCGGGATAGCTTGTGGGGGAGAAAAAAAGAATCCTGTTGTGGAGATGGAAACCAACATGGGCAGTGTCAAACTGGAACTTTTTGCCAAAGATGCGCCACTTTCTGTTCAAAACTTTCTTGATTATGTTAAAAGCGGATTCTATGGCGGCACTATCTTTCATCGTGTTATCCCGGGATTCATGATCCAGGGTGGCGGCTTTACCCCGGACTTCAAGCAGAAACCGACAAAAGGTCAGATCAAGAATGAGGCTGCCAATGGTCTGAAAAATGATCGTGGCACTCTTGCCATGGCTCGTACCGGCATTGTTGACTCGGCTACGGCACAGTTTTTTATAAACGTCGTTGATAATGGTTTTCTCAATCATCGTGACAACAGCAACCAAGGGTATGGGTATGCGGTTTTTGGAAAAGTGATTGCAGGAATGGATGTTGTGGACAAAATCGCCGCAACCAAAACAATCAAGCGCGGATTTCCTGATGTGCCGGAAAAAGATGTCATCATAAAATCGGTCAAACTTATCAAATAGCGGAGCAGGCAATGCCTCATACAGAAAAACTTGTGCAATGGAGATTCGAGCAGAAATGCCAGAAGGCAGTTGAATCGCTTGGAAAAAATGGTTTCACCGCGATCTACTGCCCAACTCCCGACGATGCAATAGCCGCTGTTTTGGCAGAAGCGGCTGATGCTTCCACGGTTGGCTTTGGCGGTTCCATGTCGGTTGCTTCCCTTAAGGTTCAGTCGCTTCTTGAGGAGCAGGGGAAGGAAATATTAAATCATGGAAATCCGGCGTTTACTCGCGAGCAAAAAATGGAGATTATGCGTCGCCAACTCACCTGCGACCTATTTCTGACTGGTAGCAATGCACTGACGCTGAACGGAGAACTGGTCAATATCGATGCTACCGGCAATCGTGTGGCAGCTATGTTTTTTGGACCTCGCAAGGTTGTGGTTGTGGTTGGACGAAACAAACTGGTGGATGGCACGCCATTTGATGCCATAATCAGGGTAAAAAACCAGGCGACACCCCCCAATGCAAAGCGCCTTTCATTCAACACTCCCTGCGCTCGCACCGGTTTCTGTTCTGACTGCAATTCACCCGATCGTCTTTGTCGTATCACAACAATAATAGACCGAAAACCACGCGCAACTGAAATGGTTGTCGTTGTGGTCAATGCGGAACTCGGTTTTTAATCAATTATGACACCTCTCATGATCAGAACATCCCATACTGGTCGTGAGAGTTTTTTTTAAACCCTTCCATGAGTCGTACATTTCTCGCCGAACTTCAAGATTTTTTGTTCCCGCCACATTGTCATCTTTGTTTAAAGTTTATCCCTGATGCAGACCCTCTTCATATTTGCCGGGAATGTATGGAGTCATTCGTACCAGTTACCTCACCATATTGCAGCATCTGCGGAATACCTTTTGCCGGTGTCGGTGAAAATCATTGTTGTAGCGGCTGCATGACAAAGCGACCGGCGTTTGATATCGCGCGGGCTCCATTTGTATATGAAGGTGGAGTAAAAGAGCTTCTTCATTCTTTCAAATATACACCTAAGCCGCACCTGAGAAAGCCTTTGGCGCTTTTGATTACCAATGGATTGGAAAAATGCTCGGGAGAAGTTACCCCTGATATGATTGTACCGGTGCCGTTGCACAGAAAAAAAATACGCCAACGTGGTTTCAATCAGGCAATTTTATTGGGGGAGATGATTTCAAAAGATTGGAAAATCCGTCTTGAGAGAAATGTATTGCAAAGGATTCGCTGGACAGAACCACAGGTAAATCTTTCAGGAGATGATCGTCGCAAAAACGTCATAGGCGCATTTGCCATCGCACCTGGTATATCATTAACAGGAAACTCCATACTTCTGATTGATGATGTTTTTACAACAGGAAGCACATTGAATGAATGTGCCAAAACCTTAAAAAATGCTGGTGCAGAGAAGGTTTATGCAGTAACGGTTGCGCGAACGGTCTGAACAGATTAAACAACAAGGCATTTGTGTAGAATATGGGCTAAAAATCGGCATTTTTCTTGACAGATACACTGTGTTACAGTACATATTTTTCAATATATATGGTTTCCAGGAGGAGTTATGCGTTTATCAACAAAAAGCCGTTACGGTCTGCGTGCGCTCTTTGACATTGCCTATAATTGTGGAGAATCATCTGCGCAGATTCAGGATATTTCCGAACGACAGAAAATTTCCCCACGTTATCTGGAACAGATATTTCAGAATCTCAAAAGAGCTGGTTTGCTGAAAAGTAAACGGGGTCCACAGGGTGGCTACACACTTGCCAGAAAACCTGATCAGATAACCGTACTGGAAATATTGAACGCTACAGAACAGGATGTTCTGCTGGTGGAATGTGCCGGGACAACTCCAAAAAAGAAGAAAAGAAAATCGGAATGCCCTTTTGAGGGGCAGTGTGTAACCCAGACAGTGTGGGAGGAAGCAAACAGTATGTTGAGCACGCTTTTTGGCTCAATGACACTTCAAACCCTCTGCCAAAGAGCGACTGATATGGGGATCAAAAAAGAGATTGATCCAAAAATCATGTATTATATTTGATCCCCTCGCGAATGCTCTTGATTACAATGGCAAAGCAGAAAAGCTCCAGATGCAAGGTTTGCGAATCTTGGGGGACTGAAGCGTAGTTACATTCTACGCTTCAGTGACGATAGAAGGGCGTAACGAAGCAGCTGGACTTTTTGCAAAGCGATCATATCTCAGCAAACTATTCACCAAGATAGGTGTAGCCAAGCAGTGTTCGATCCAGCAGTTCAATAAAGTGACTGCTCTCCTCAATGGATATTTTTTTCAGCGCAACGCTTTTTTCAAGGTTGTCCCGCACATGCTTCAAAATTTCCGGTCCCTTGTACTGTACATATTTAAGAGTTTCCCAGGTGGCGTCACCATTGATGACGGTGTCGATCATATAACCGGTTTTCTTGTTGAAGGTTATGTGTACTGCGTTGCTATCGCCAAACAGGTTGTGAAGATCGCCCAGGATCTCCTGATATGCGCCGATGAGGAAAAAACCGAGGTAGTAATCCTCATCCTTTTTCAACTTGTGCAACGGCAACGATTTGGTACGACCGTTTTCCCCCACAAAACTTGTAATCTCCCCGTCGGAATCGCAGGTGATGTCGGCAACCGAAGCCATCACATCCGGTTTCTGGTTCAAACGCTGAATCGGCATAATCGGGAAAAGCTGGTCAATCGCCCATGAATCTGGAATAGACTGGAAAAGCGAAAAATTGGCAAAATATGTCTGACGCAGGTGCAGCTGGAAGTTTTGCAACTCCTCTGGTATCGGCTTGATTTTTTCTATAATGCTGTTGATTTTGCGGATAATCTTGGTGTAGAGCCATTCAGCAATGGCACGGTCATTGAGGGTAAGGTAACCGAGATTAAACAAGCTGACTGCTTCGTTTATCAATTGCAGAGTGTCGTGGTAATCTTCGCGCAATGAATAGCGATCAATGCTTTTATAAATATCAAGCAATTTCTTGACTGTCGGCGCAACCTTCTCCATTCCGGCAAGCATCTCTTCAAAATCAGGCATCAGATTCTGGGTGTTTGTATGCAGAACATTAGTTACCATCAGCGAATAGTGGGCAACCGTTGCACGACCTGATTCGGAAATAATGTTTGGACAATCAACGCCAGCTTCGTCACAAATATTCTTTATCTGGTAGATAACATCATTGGCATATTCTTCTATGGTGTAGTTGACGCTGGAAAAATAGCTCGATTTTGAGCCGTCATAATCAACACCCAGACCGCCGCCGATATCGACATATTCAATATTGACCCCCATCTTGCGCATCTCGCAATAGATACGCGCCCCTTCTATAAGCGCCATTTTGATTTTGTCTATCTTCGTTACCTGGCTGCCGATGTGCGAATGGAGGAGTTTGACGCACTCCAGCATTCCATGTTCTTCCAGAAGGCGAATTGCCGCAATGATTTCAGTCATACGAAGACCGAATTTTGCATCCTCGCCCCCCGATGTTGCCCACTTGCCAGTCCCTTTTGAAGAGAGTTTGACACGGATTCCAAGCTGCGGTGTAATACCTGTTTTTTTGGAAAGTTCGATGATTTTTTCAAGCTCAAATAGCTTCTCTACCACAATGGTGATGTTGTAACCGATTTTGGTGGCATAAAGGACGGTTTCAATATATTCAGCATCTTTGTAACCGTTGCAGATAATCGGAAGTCCGTTACCTGTGGATATGGAGATCCCCGCCACCAGTTCAGGCTTTGAACCGACTTCCAGTCCGATATTATATCGCTTGCCATAATTGGCAATCGCCTCTACAACCTGACGCTGCTGATTAACTTTTATTGGATAGAATGTCTGATATTTTGCCGGATAGTCATTTTCGGCTATGGCATTCTTGAACACCCTGTTGATGCTTGCAATCCGCCCCTGCAATACGTCCATGAAGCGCAACAGAATCGGAGGCTTGATCTTACGTTTTATAAGGTCATCAACCAGCACGCGAAGGTCAATGGAATTTTTGGAATTGGATGAAGGGTGAACACAGATATTCCCTTTTTTGTTGATTGAAAAAAGGTCTGCACCCCAGTTGTCGAGGTTATATATCTTTGCTGAATCAGCAATAGACCATCGTTCCATAGCCACACCTGCCTCAAATAGATTCTGCAGCGGTTGCAATTCTTTGGAATTGCGGAGAAAAAGAAAACAGCCAAAAAGCCGGCATCAAAATGCAAACTGCATTGGCTGCTGTTGATAATTCATCATCCCGACTTTCGGGATGAGAACTATCTACCATAAGTTATGACTATCGGACAAGCGCAAACGCAAATGTTGTTGTCATGGTAGAAAAAAAACTCCATCCAATCCGTGTTGATAGCAGATTTATTGCTGTCAATCCAATTTGAATTTACGGTATCATGTTTGCCTTGACCTTTTAAAAACCGTCTTGTATGTTTGGCAGAAATTTATACGGCGATGGAGTTCGCCATAACCGCTTTCTATCGAAGCTGATGACTCCTGCTCTTCAAAATCGAGGGCAGGAGTTTTTTCGTTTTCAGGACTATTTAATTTGAGGTGCATAACTTATATGAAAACAGCCGCAACTATTGCCTTATTCTGTGCTGGTGGTGGTCTTACCAGATACTACCTCTCCGGTTGGGTTTACAGCATACTGGGTCGAACTTTCCCTTACGGCACATTTGCAGTCAACATAATCGGCGCTTATTTCATCGGTCTGATTATGGAGCTTGGGCTTAGAAGCACGGCAATTCCTGACACTATCAGGATTGGGTTGACTGTCGGATTTATGGGGGGACTTACCACATTTTCCACATTCAGCTATGAAACCTTCAAGCTTCTGGAGGATGGGCAATTTGTTGTCGCATTTGCCAATGTAATCGCAAGTGTGATTGTTTGCCTTCTCTTTACCTGGCTTGGAATAATGACAATACGCACAATTTCTTAATGGAGAATTAAATTATGACAAAACTTACCGGAGAAAATGTTCTGATGCGGATTTTTATCGGCGAGCATGACCGATATGAGCATAAACCGCTTTATGAAGCTTTGGTGGAAACATTCAGGCGCGAAGGTTTTGCCGGTGCAACGGTGATTCGTTGTATAAGCGGATTTGGGGCTCATAGTGTTTATCATACCGCCAAGCTTCTTGACCTATCTGCAGATCTTCCGATCATTGTAGAGGTGGTTGATTCACAGGAGAAGATAGATGCCATAATGCCAAAAATTGATGCAATGATGGCTGGGGGGATGATAACCCTCGAAAAGGCGACAGTAATTCGTTATTCGGATAAGAAGGAAAAGTGATGGAGCAGGGTAAGAAAATCTTTGGCTTCAGCAAAAATGTCTTCTACACAGGCTTGGTCAGCTTCTTTATGGATATAAGCTCCGAGATGATATATCCGTTAATGCCGCTTTTCCTTGCAAATGTGCTTGGTGTCAACAAATCTATGATAGGCGCTATTGAAGGTGTTGCAGAGGCTACAGCAAGTATCCTAAAGGTATTCTCCGGCTGGCTCTCTGACAGATTGGGGAAACGAAAAACTCTTATGGCTATCGGTTACGGGATATCAACCTTAAGCAGACCTGTTGTAGCGCTTGCCGGAAGCTGGCAACAGGTTTTTGCATCCCGTTTTATTGATCGCCTTGGAAAGGGGGTAAGAACAGCGCCGAGAGATGCCATCATTGCCGAGGCGGCTGAAAAAACTCATCTTGCCAGAGCCTTCAGCTTCCACCGTTCAATGGATACAGCCGGTGCTGTAGTCGGTCCTGCAATAACACTTGGGCTTCTTGGGCTATATAACAACGATTATCGCAAGATATTCTGGTTTTCCATAATCCCGGGGATTCTTGCTGTTGCTACAATTATCATCTTCATAAAGGAGAAGAAAGCTGCAGAGGGTGACAAGGCTGAGCGACCAAAATTGACACTGAAACACTTTGACTGGAAGGTAAAGTTTTTCATATTCATTGCGGCTTTATTTGCCCTTGGCAACTCAAGCGACGCATTTCTCATATTAAGAGCAGAACAGGTCGGGGTTTCGACAGCAATGATTCCTGCTGTATATCTTACATTTAATCTTATATACTCCATATCTGCAATTCCTGCAGGAATCGCAGCAGATAAATTTGGAAAAAAACGGCTGATTTTAATCGGCTTCATTCTTTTCGCTCTGCTATATTACGGATTTGCAATTGCCAGAAACAGCATCGATATATGGCTTCTATTTGTCGCCTACGGCATATTTATGGGGTTGACCGAAGGGATTCAGAAAGCTTTTCTTGCCACAATAATTCCACCAGATTTCAAGGCGACCGCTTTTGGAGTATATGCAACAGCCATTGGGATTGCCACGCTACCTGCAAGCGTCATAGCAGGGGTATTGTGGGATAAGATCTCTCCATCAGCCACATTTTACTTCGGCTCAATAACGGCAGCCCTTTCAGCGATACTGTTTGTCTTGATGATAATTATTGAAAAGGGGTGCGTTGCAAAGCAGCCTGTTTGAAATTTTGCTTATTGCATTCGCGCCTGGTTCATCCACAAAGCATCTTCCCTACATCTCTACACGAGTTACAACCCCTTGCAAACTGTTACCAACATGGCAAGCGGAACTTTCCATCTTTTTTTGGTGTGCGCGAATATCATGCTCATCATAAAATATTTCAGAGCGATACGAGCTATTGAGCTTGACTACATTAATATTGATTCAGCGCTAACTAGTTTCCATCCGGAAACTCCGGATGTGAAACTGTTCGTTTTCCTTTTGGAAAGCGGGTAGACTTTTTGCAAATCCATAAAGATTGACGCGTTACAAGCAAAAAGAGTATAGAATTACCTCAAATAACCAGAAACAACGCGCCGTTATGAGGAGTCGTGTGTATGCTCACCACCTTCCGCATTATTCTTGTTATTGCCACCCTGGTTTTATCACCCATCGGAACATCATTTGCGTCCCACGAAAAAATTACTATTGTCATGGACGATAACTACCCTCCATACGTTTTCAAAGACAAATCCGGCGAATTGAAAGGTATAACAATTGATCAATGGCGACTCTGGGAAAAGAAAACCGGTGTTGTCGTTGAGATAACTGCCACC
>Ga0172375_10012836_pt1 | contig 10469 bp, 10 predicted proteins | sample LakKiv1m_FD_114537 | JGI IMG/M metagenome (GOLD analysis project Ga0172375, IMG submission 114537) | Freshwater microbial communities from Kabuno Bay, South-Kivu, Congo - kab_092012_11.1m | ecosystem: Environmental > Aquatic > Freshwater > Lake | place: Democratic Republic of the Congo...
ATGCTGGAGCCGCCGTAGCTCAAAAGCGGCAAGGGCAGGCCGACCACCGGGGCCAGGCCCATATTCATGGCGATGTTAATAAACACCTGCAATGCCAGTAGAATTGATATCCCGTAAGCAAGCAGTTTGCCGAATGAATCCTGGGTCCTTTTGGCGATAATAAAACCCTGGCGGATAAGCAGGTAATACAGGAAAATAAGCAGGCTGCTGCCTAAAAAACCCCATTGCTCGGAAAACGTGGCAAAGATAAAATCCGTATGCGACTCCGGCAAAAAATACAGCTGGCTCTGCGTGCCGGATAGCCAGCCCTTACCCAGGAAACCGCCTGAACCGATGGCTATCCGCGACTGGATGACCGTGTATCCGGCGCCGAGAGGGTCAATATTCGGGTTAAGAAAGACCAGGAGCCGCTCTTTCTGGTAAGGCCGCAGGAAATTCCAGAACAAGGGCAATGGCGCAACCAGGAGGATAAGCAGCACAATAATATATTTTAACCGGACATCGGTCAGATAGAGCAGGGAAACAAAAGCCAACAGGATCATCAGCCCGCTTCCCAAGTCCGGCTGCTCGATTACCAAAAACATGGGTATTGCCACAAATATGAACGGCAGGGCTATGCCGCGGAAGATCCCGAATTTCCTGGAAAGCAGGGATATGTCGCTTTCGGATTTACGGCTGAAATACCTGGCCAGGAATATTATGACCGCAAGTTTCACGAACTCCGAGGGTTGAAAATTAAACCAGGCAAACTTAAGCCACCGCTGCGCGCCGAGCCTGATGATGCCCAGGGAAAAGACCAGGAAGAGAAGAAACAATGCCAGGCCGTAAATAAAGTAGCTGGCGTCCCAGAGCTTGCGGTAATTAAAACCCGACATAAGAAAGAAGCAAACCACACCCAAAGCCAACCAGAGTATCTGGCGTTTATAGATATCCTGCCAGAGGGCTCCCTCCTTCTGGTAAGTGCTGCTGTAAATGGATAATACCCCGATCAGCGCGATGACCAGCGCGATGACCAGGATCCTGATGAATGAATTTCTCATATTAATCCTTGTTTGTTCATCTCTTCAATGATCCGCCTGGCAATGACGGTGGCCGCATGGCCCGGCCCCCCGTTCTCCAGGAAAACGCAGATCACGTATTTTGGTTTATCATACGGAAAAAAACCGACGAACCAGGCATGGGTCAGGCCCCGGGAGACCTGGGCAGTACCGGTTTTACCCGCAACCGCCACCGGCAAAGCGGACAAAACATTGCCTGTGCCCTTTTCATCGGAGACCACTTCACGCAGGCCCTTACCTACTGCCTCAAATGTGCTCTTCTTAAAAGCTACCCGGGAAAGCCTCTTTTTTTTCGCTTCAAGATCCAGGCCGCCGACCGCTTTGATAATATATGGAACGGGCAAATACCCCTGGTTAGCGAAAACCGCCATCATGGCGGTTAACTGCATAGGAGTGGTCAGGCAGTCCCCCTGGCCGATGCTTAAATTAGCCGTATCCCCGTCAAACCATTTCTGGAATTTATTTATCTTCCTCCACAAAGGAGATGGGATAAAACCGCCTGTTTCATACGGAAGGTCAAATCCCGTCGGCCTGGCCAGGCCTAATTTTATGGCGTAATCATGGATATTCTGGCCGCCCAGGAGCAAGCCTGTCCTATAAAAAAATACGTCGCATGAATGGGAGAGCGCCTGAATAATATCCTGCGCTCCGTGCGTATCCCAACAGGAGAATTTTCTGGCGCCTACCATCATTGACCCCCGGCAAATAAAATTCGTGGAAAGGTTTATCTTTTTCAATTCCAGCCCCGCGCTTGCCACAACCGCCTTAAAAATAGAAGCAGGCGGATAACTTGACTGGATCGCCCGGTTGATCAACGGAGAATCCGGGTTATTGAACAAGCTGTTAATGGCGGAGGTGCGCCTGTTCACGAAAACAGAAGGATTATAATCGGGATAATTGGCCAATGCCAGGATCGCCCCGCTTTGCGGATCCATCAGGATGACGCTGCCCTTTCTTCCGGACAAGGCGCTCTCGGCGATCTTCTGCATCCGGATATCCAGGGTAAGCTGGACATCCTTGCCGTTCACCGGCGGCTGAAAACCCAGGACGCGGGTAAATTTACCGCGGTGGTTCACCTCTACGGATAGCCCTCCCTCCTCCTGGCGTAAATAATAATCGTATTTCTCCTCTACCCCCCCGAAGCCCACGATATCTTTGGTCTTGTACCCGTAATCTTCCAGCTTAGTCAGGCGCCAGCGGTCGATCTCATTCACATACCCGATGACATGGGAGGCGCTTGATCCATGGGGGTAATAACGCAGGGGTTTTGGCTGGATAATGATACTCGGCTCTTCCGCCTTATACTCCTCCAGCACGATCGCCTTCTTCGGATCTATGTTATCAGCTACGCCGGCGGGTAAACTGGAGGAAACAAAATTTTTTCTAAAGGCGGCTTTTAACTCTTTCTCTCCTGTTCCCAATATACGGCTGACCGCGCTTATTGCCCGGTCAACCTGGCTGGACTCCTGGGGCAGGACCATCACATCATATGAGATCTTGTTCCCGGCTATGACCTCCCCGTTACGGTCCAGGATATTGCCCCTGGCGCCTGACTGGGGTATCAGGCGGATACAGTTACTCTTGCTAAGCCGGCGCAGCTTGGCGCCCTGCAATACGTTCAGGTTCAATAACCCCGCCAGCAGGACAACAAACATCAAACTGATAAAATAAACGAATAGCTTTCTTCTTTCCATAGGCAAAGGTTAGGCCGTTATCTTTTTGGCAAGCTTAAAGACAAAAGGCGATAATGCCGCCGTATAAAGCGCTCCAACGATCAGGTTGCGCAGGAAAATTCCGGCAGGTATGTAATTCCCGATATTGATGGTCTGCAGCCCGATTATGATGTTGTTCAGGAATGCCACGATCAAAACTATTGTATAGCGGATAAGATCATGCTCCGTAGATATCTGCCTGCCCAACAGCCGGATCGCGCCCGCCCAGCCGATGAACAAAACCGTGTTTATCCCGAAAGATTGCGGCAGGAAGACATCCTTAAGCAGGCCGCACAGCACCCCGAATACCAAGGCGCTCTTTAAATCCAAATAAAAAACAGCGGCGATAACAAAGATCAAAAGCAGGTCAGGGCGGGTGTGAAAGAAAACCAGGAATTCCGGCCAGCTCAATTGCAGCAGGGCTAAAACCATAACAGTCGCTAAGAGCAGCCACTTTTTCATGGGATGATGACCAGGGCCTCTTCTATCGCCGAGCAATTTACCGCCGGTTTAATGACGGCGTAACGGTTAAGCCCGGAGAGATCGCTCCCCACATTGATGACCTTGCCGACCAAGAGCCCTTTAGGATAGATCTGGCTTAATCCGGATGTAACTACCAGGTCGCCTACGGCAATATCGGCGTCTTTAGGAAGATAGCGCATGATCAGGTTTGAGCCGAGCGTGCCGTTAACCAATCCCTCCTGGCGCGAACGCTGCACGATAGCGGAAACCCCCAAACTGGGATCATTGACCAACAATATCTTGCTGGTGTTATCGCTTGCCTCAGCCACCCTGCCTACCAGGCCCTGCGGGCTGATCAGGACCATCCCCCGCTTTATGCCGTTATTTTTTCCCTTATCGATAGTGGCGCTGGATGACCAACTGTCCGGAGAGCGGGCGATTATCCTGGCCGGGACCAGGCGCAGAGGGGATCTCTGTTTGAAACCAAGCATGCTTTTAAGACGGTTATTCTCCAGAAAGATCTCCCTGGAATCAAATAAACGGCTGCGCAAGGCCTCTGCCGCGCCGCGTAATCTTTCGTTTTCAACCATATTGCGGTGGTAGAAGATGAGTCCCCCGATCTCCCGCTTCAACAGGCTGACCAAGGAAAGCTGCGGCTTGAAAGTTTTTTGTACGGGATTTTTAAGATGGATCAGGGAATAGGATAAAAAAAGTACTGCCGAGAGGATAACTGTAAAGTTGATTAAGGTTTTGCGGGGTAACTTAAGCACATTGAGGAGCCAAGCAAGGATTAACTACGAGTTTCGGTTTTAACTGATACGGTAACTTTCTTAAGATACTGGATCTCGCTGAGCACTCTTCCTGTCCCGTTGGCAACCGCGGTGATCGGGTCTTCACTTATATGCACCGGCAATCCGGTCTCTTCGGAGATCAATTTATCCAAACCTCTTAAAAGGGAACCTCCTCCGGCCATGACAATACCGTGATCGATAAGGTCGGCCGCTAATTCCGGCGGGGTCCTCTCTAAAGACATTTTCGTAACTTCCAGTATGGCCCGCAACGGTTCCTGCAGGGATTCGCGGATCTCTTCGCTGGTTATGGTCACGGTCTTGGGCAAGCCCGCGACCAGGTCTCTTCCCTTAACCTCTATGCTCATCTCTTCTTCCAACGGATACGCTGAGCCGATCTTTATCTTAATGTCTTCGGCTGTGCGTTCCCCGACCATAAGGTTATAGGTTTTTTTGAGGTATTCGATGACCGCCTCATTCATCTCATCCCCGCCGATACGGATGGACTTTGAAAAAACTACGCCTGCTAAGGAAATAACGGCGATCTCGGTAGTCCCGCCGCCTATATCAATGATCATATTGCCGATTGGTTCCTGGATAGGCAAACCTACCCCGATAGCCGCGGCGATCGGTTCTTCGATCAGGAAAACCTCGCGGGAACCGGCGCGCTCCGCGGAATCCTTTACCGCGCGCTTCTCAACCTCGGTAATTCCGGAAGGTATGGCGATCACGATCCTGGGCCTGACTAATACCCTGCGGTGATGGACCTTCTTGATAAAATACCGAAGCATGGCTTCGGTGATCTCAAAATCTGCGATAACCCCGTCTTTCATGGGGCGGATAGCGATGATATTTCCCGGTGTGCGGCCGAGCATGCGCTTGGCCTCTTCACCTACGGCTAAAACATGCGAGGTCCCGCGCTCAATAGCCACAACCGATGGCTCGCAGAGAACAACCCCTTCCCCTTTAACAAAAACCAGGGTGGTGGCGGTTCCCAGGTCGATCCCCATATCGTTGGAAAAAAGCCCTAAAACAAAGTTGATGGCTTTAGTAAGCTGCTGCTTGAATTTTCCCATATTATCTCCGGTTAAGTCAATAGTGGAATTCTAACAGAGTTTAAAGTCCGTGTCAAATAAAAACTTAAGTCAAAAGGGTCCTTAAGGTGGCGATAAAACCGGGGAAGGATTTGTTAATACAGCTCACATCATCAATTTCCGATCTGCCTTCTGCAGCCAAGGCCGCTACCACCATGCTCATAGCAGTGCGATGGTCCCCGAAACTCTTGAGCTTACTTCCCTTAAGCCTGCCTTTGCCGTTTATAACGATGCGCTCTCCTGCCTCGGATTTGAGCACCTGGATATCCGCTCCCATCCGCTTTAAATTCCAGAGCATGGAGTTGATCCGGTCGGTCTCCTTGACCCTTAATTCTCCGGCGCCTTTGATCACGGTGCGGCCCCTGGCAAAACAGGCAGCGACCATTAAAACAGGCAGTTCATCGACTAAAGTTGGTACTTCGTTAGGATTGACTACCGCAGCTTTAAGTCCGCTGCCGGTTACCGTAAGGTCAGCCAGCGGCTCAAAGCCAGCCAGCCTATTTTTAGAATATCCTACTTTGATTTTAGCTCCCATCCTTTTCAGGACATTGACTATCCCGCTTCTGCCGGGATTAAGCCCGACGCTGCGGATGACAACATTAGAGCCGGGAATGATCGATGACAAAACCAGAAAGAAAGCTGCCGAGGAGATATCGCCGGGATATAAATTTCCCCCGGGCTGATCAAATCTTTGCCGGGGTTTAAGATTATGCTATTGCCGCTTACAGTTATTCCGGCGCCAAAGGCCTTGAGCATGCGCTCGGTATGGTCGCGGGTCTTGACCGGTTCGATAACCCGGGTTTTACCTTCGGCATATAGCCCTGCAAGGAGGAGAGCACCTTTTACCTGGGCTGAGGCAACCGGCAGCCGGTAAGAGATACCTTTAAGTTTATTCCCGGAAATTACAATAGGCGGATATTCATCCCCGCCCTTCTTTTTAGCGGCGATACATGCGCCCATCATACGCAAGGGCATATTCACCCTGGCCATCGGCCTGGCTGAAAGGTATTTGCCGGCAGTAAGCGTAGTCGTAAATTCCTGGCCGGCTAATGCCCCCAGGAGCAGGCGCATAGTCGTTCCGGAATTAGCCGCGAACAAAGGTTTTTTGGGCTCAAGTAATCCACAGAGGGACCTGCCTTGGACTAAAACCTGTTTATTGCCGGCCGATAGCTTTACACCTAAAGCAGACAAAGCAGCTGCGGTGGCAAGCAGATCGTCAGAGGCGGGAAAATTTTTTATTTTTGTTTTACCGCCGGCTAAGGCGCTTATGATCAAGGCGCGGTGGGCTATGGATTTGTCGCCGGGAAGGGTGATCCTGCCGCGGGGAACAAGATGCTCTTTTATGACAAAAGGCATGAACCCAACACTCTTTCTAACGGGGTTCATTTTGCCTTTTGCGCTACGATATCATTTTCTTTTATTATATCCTTCATATCCTCGGCGAAGCCGGCAGCAGACATCGATTCATGGACCTTTTCAACTTTTAATTCGCCGATAGCCTTTCCCCCGCGAAGCACCGAGAATAGATCATCTATTTTGACGCCGTCCTTAGAGCCCAAATTGATCACCGCGAAATTATAATCCTTATTCACTACCATCACCTTGCCCTCAAGCACATTTGCTTTGGGGCTGGCTGCTTTTTTATCGGGCTTTGAGTCGATGGCCGCATCCGCTTGCGCCCCCTCCTGAGGAGTTTCGCCATTGACAACTACCTTGCCCAGCTCCACCCCGTCTGAACCTGCCTCAAGCTCTTTGAGCTTGGCTTCCAGTTCATCCTTCTGCTTTTGTATCAGCTTGATCTGCTCTTTCATTTTCAGGCCTTCGCTGCCGGCCTGATTGAGCCTTTCCTCTAAATCCTGGCGCGATGTTTTCTGCTGCTCGATGTCCGCCTTAAGCTGCTCTAACTTATTTGAAGCATCCAGCCGCGATGATTTCTCCTGTGCCAGCTCTTTGCTCAAGGCATCTATCTGGCCTTTGACCTCCTGCAATTCAAGCTGCAGACGGGTGGCCATTTTCTTGGAATCCTCAAGCTTAAGTTCGGTCGCGCGCTGACGGACCGTCAATTCGTCAACCTCCCCCTGCAAACGGACGGCTTTAGCGTGTTCATTTTGATAGGAATAGAATGCTCCCGCGGCAATTGCAAAAGCAATTACAAGTAAACCGCCGAATAATATGATCGTCTTACGATTCATTCTTCCTCCTTGGGATAATTTCTTACGCTTCTTAACCTTTAATATAACATCGGTTAGGTAAAAATCAAGCACTTTATAGTTTTTTATTCAGCGCAGTCCTGCCGAGTTTACGGGGCAGGACAAGAACCTTAAAAATTCTTTTTAATGAAATCGCGGAACTCTGGCGGCAGCGGACTTGAAAAATTAACTAATTCCCCTGACCCCGGATGCAGGAAGCCGATCTCCTGGGCGTGTAAAGCCAGGCGGCCAAAAATACCGGCCTTCCCATACTTGCTATCCCCCAGGATCGGATGCCCCAGAGAGGCAAGATGGACCCTCAATTGATGCGTCCTGCCGGTAAAAGGCCTTAGTTCAAGCAAAGAAAAATCCCTGCCTCTTTTTAATGTGCGGTAATGCGTCTTGGCATATTTGGAGTTTTCCGCGAAGCTCACTGCCATATTTTTTCTTTTTAACGGGTGCCTAGCGATAGGCAGCTCGATGACATCCTCGTCAAATTCCGTCCGGCCCATAACGATGGCGATATATTTGCGCTGGATACTATGCTGGGCAAATTGATGGGCAAGTTTTAAATGGCTGTCATTATTCTTGGCAATAACCAGAAGGCCGCTGGTTTCCTTATCCAGGCGGTGCACTATTCCAGGACGGTTCTTATTGATATCGGAAAGATGCTTAAAACGGCTAAGCAAGGCATTGACCAGGGTATGCTCGCGGTTACCCGGGGCCGGATGCACCACAAGCCCGGATTGTTTATTGATGACCGCCAGGTCATCATCTTCGTAAATCACCTCAAGGGGTATCTGCTCGGCTTCAATTCCGGAGCTTTTATTTTCCGGTAATGTCACCCGGATCTCCTGGCCGGCTTTTACCTTATGATTGGGTTTGGTAACGCTGGATGAATCCAGTAAAATCCTGCCCTGGAGGATAAGCTTCTGGATAGCGGTGCGCGATAGCCCCAGGTTATTACGCGAAGCGTGATCCGTTAATAATAGATCCAGCCGCCTCTTATCCTGCTCCTCCGGGACCCGGAAAATCAATTCTTCCTGCACAATAACTCCCAGCTTAATAAGACCACACCTATGGTTATCGCCGAATCCGCGATATTAAAAACCGGCCAGACACGGAAATCCAGGAAATCGATCACGAAACCAAAACGCAGCCGGTCGATAAGGTTGCCTACAGCTCCCCCCAGGATCAGGCTCAATGATATGCTGGAGAGGCGGGATTTTTTCTTGTCTTTAAGGTGGTAAAGGATAAGCGCTATGGCAAGCAGGGAGATGATCACAAACACGAAGAGTTGGTTTTTGAGTATGCCGAAAGCAGCCCCGCGGTTATGCACAAGGGAAAGGTTCAGGAAATCCTTGATAAGTACCAGCGGGTTATTCAACTGCAGGAATCTGGCGGCAAGAAATTTGGTAAGCTGATCCAGAAAAAGGACGCTGATAATGATGGCGGGGATCATCTGATTAACCCTTCTGAATTAGGGTTACTATTTCTTTTCCTTCTTTTCCTGGCACTTGATGCAGAGCCGGGCAGAGGGAACGGCTTTGAGCCGGATCTTGGTGATGCGGCCTTTGCAGACATCGCAGATGCCGAAAGAGCCCTCCTCTATCCTTTTGAGCGCGTCATCCAGCTCATAGAGGGATTTTCTTTCGTTGGAGGCCAGGCCCAGCGAGAACTCGCGGTCGTAATTATCGGTAGCTACGTCGGCCATATGATAGGTATAGCCGGAGGTGTCTCCGGAGGCCTCTTTTTGCGATTTCTTCAAGGTGTCTTCGGATATATGCTTAAAATCCTCAAGCACCTCTTCTTTCTTCTTAAGGATTATTTTCTTAAAATCCTTTAACTCTTTTTTGGTAAGTTTGACGGCCTTCTTCACTTTATCTCCTTAATAGCCTTCAGGCAATTCTCGCACAGTAAAGGATGCTCTTTGTCTTTCCCTACCTGAAGCGAGTAATTCCAGCAGCGCACGCATTTTTCTCCGCCGGCTCTGGAAACCTCGAACTGAATATCAACCTTGGAACTCTTATCCTGGCTTACCTCAACCCTGGAGACCTTGAATATCTCGCAGAGTTCGTACTTTAAGCTTTGTAAGAATGTATAACGATTGGGGTCATTTGTCAATATATTTATTTGCGCGTCAAAGGAACTTCCAATATCCCCTTTTCCCCGCAGCTCTTCAAGGGATTTGGCGGCCAGAGGAAGATACGATATGACTTCTCCCAGGCGAAACGCCGGATCATCCCGGCTGATTTCAGCATCGGGCTTCGGCCAATCCAGAAGATGGACGCTTGGGACAGCGGCGGAACCTTTATCTTTGGGCATATGCCGCCAGATCTCCTCGGCGGTAAAAACCAGGATAGGAGCCATCATCCTTACCAGGATATTCAGGGCCTCAAATATGGCGGTTTGAGCAGCGCGCCTTTCTACGGATGCGGCCGCGTAAGTATAGAGCCTGCCCTTTACCATATCCAGGTAATACATGGAGAGCTGCTCATTGCAAAATTCATAGATGGACTTATACGCTTTATGGAATTCAAAAGAATCGTAGGATTTTTCCACATCCGTTAATACGGATTGGGCTCTCTGGAGTATCCATTTATCTATACTCCTCAAATCACCATAGCTGACCTTGTCGGTATCCGGGTTGAAATCATATAAATTGCTTAAGATAAACCTGGCGGTGTTACGGATCTTGCGATAGGCCTCAACCATGCGCGATAAGATCACCGGTGAAATGCGGATATCCTCGTTATAATCGCTTGAGGCAACCCAGAGCCTGATGATATCCACCCCCGAGTTCTTGATTATATCCTGCGGGTGAATGACATTGCCCAATGACTTGGACATTTTTTTGCCTGCGCCGTCTACCACGTGGCCGTGGGTCAGGACGCTTTTAAAAGGCGATTTGCCGTCGATGCACATTGACGGGATAAGCGAGGACTGGAACCATCCCCGGTGCTGGTCAGAGCCCTCCAGGTATAATTCGCAAGGCACACCTCCGAGCTCTTTACGCTTTTTAAGCACTGCCTGGCTGCTTACACCGGAATCAAACCAGACATCCAGTATATCCATACCCCTGGAAAAATCTCCGCTGCCGCAGGAACAGATAAGTCCGGCGGGAATAAAATCCGCAAGCTCCCGCGTAAACCAACAGTCCGTTCCC
>Ga0172375_10012837_pt1 | contig 10469 bp, 7 predicted proteins | sample LakKiv1m_FD_114537 | JGI IMG/M metagenome (GOLD analysis project Ga0172375, IMG submission 114537) | Freshwater microbial communities from Kabuno Bay, South-Kivu, Congo - kab_092012_11.1m | ecosystem: Environmental > Aquatic > Freshwater > Lake | place: Democratic Republic of the Congo...
AGGGCCCGTGGCCCCGAGTATCCCGATTTGCATCGTCCAACCCTACTCAGGGCGTAGTACCGACCCGCTACCGGACCACCGGCCGGCGACTTGTCGCCCCGGATAGGCTCATCTATGTGAGAGAGTCGGACGTCAGAGCACGCCGCTCATGGGTGCGGGGCGCCGCATGGCGCGCGATCCTGCTCGTCTTCGTGATCGTAGGGGCGTGGGTGACCATCGGGCACGTGTACTCGTCGGTGCGCCCCTTCCTGCGGTACCTCACCATCGCGTCGATCGCGTTCACCCTCGGGAGGCTCTCGGGCCGCAAGGCACGCGCTGCACGCTGAGGGCGCCTCTCGCTCCCCTCGGCGCGGCCGGAGCGCGTCAGATGATGCAGTCGGCTCCGAAGGCAACGCGCAGCTCCGCGAACAGCCCGTTGCTGGAGTCGCAGCAGAAGTCGTCCGAGAGGCGTAGCACCGTCTGCTTCTCCGGGCTCTCCAGGTGCACGAAGAACGTCGAGCTGCCAGGGTGCGAGCGTAGGAGGTCGCGCAGCTTGGCGACGCGCTCTTCGGTGAACGTCCCCACCTTCACCTTCAGCCGCACTGGCGGCCCCGCATCAACGTGCAGCTCGGGCCGCGTCACCTCGATCGCCATCAGCTTGTGCGTGTCGTCGCGAGTATCGACCCGACCTTTGACCGTCACGATCGCGTCGGCCTCGAGGAGGTGGCCTACTTGCGCCATGGTCTTGGGGAAGACCGTCACCTCGACAGCATCGGTAAGGTCTTCGAGGAGGAATGTGGCCATCAGGTCGCCGCGCTTGGTGTACTTGCGGGCCAGCGAGGCAACCACGCCCCCTACTACGCGAACCGAGCCATCCTCGAGATCGGCCACGTCGGTGATGCTGCACTCGACCAGGCGGCGGAGCGCGCTCTGGGCGCCCAACAGCGGATGGTCGCTGACGTAGAGGCCGAGCATCTCCTTCTCGGCCCGGAGCTTCTCCGACTTGTCGAACTCGATGTCGGGAATCGAGATCCGCGGATCGAACGCCGGCGCACCGGAGTCGCCGACGGCCACGTCGAAGAGGCTGAACGTTCCCTGGTCGCGCTCGCGACGGCGCTTCACCGCAGCGTCGATGACCTGCTCCAACACCGTGAGGAGCCCCCGGCGCGGTTGGCCCAGCGAGTCGAAGGCCCCCGCCTTCACGAGCGACTCGACCGTCCGCTTGTTCAGAGCACTCGGATCTACGCGCTCGCAGAAGTCGTGGAAATCGACGAAGTCGCCGCCCGCTGCGCGCGCTGTGACGATCTGCTCGGCCACTCCTTCTCCGACGTTGCGCACCGCCGACAGGCCGAAACGGATCGCTCTGGGAATTGCGGCACGCACATCTCCTCCAGCCGGCTCGCGCGCCGCGTCGACCGCCTCGACGGAGAAGTCACTCACCGACGTGTTGACGTCGGGAACGAGAACCTTTATGTCGAGCGCGCGGCACTCGGAGAGGTACACCGCCGCCTTGTCGAGGTTCGTCTTGACGCTCGTCAGCAGCGCGGCGAAGTACTGGACCGGGTAGTTCGCCTTCAGGTACGCGGTCTGGAACGCGACGTAGCCGTAACCCACCGAATGCGACTTGTTGAACGAGTAATCGGCGAACGGCTCGATCTTGTCGAAGTAGGCCTCCGCGAACTCACGGCTGTGCCCGTTGGCGAGGCAGCCCTGAACGAAGTGGCTGCGCTCCTTGGTGATCAGCTCCCGGATCTTCTTGCCGGTGGCCTTACGAAGGTTCTCGGCCTCCTCCAGTGAGTAGCCGGCGAGTCTCTGCGAGACCCGCATCAGCTGTTCCTGATAGATCATCAGCCCGTAGGTCGGCGCGAGCACATCCTCGAGATCAGGGTGGTCGTAGACGACCGGCTTCCGACCGTTCTTACGATCTGCATACTCCTGATGCCAGTTCTGGCCCATGGGGCCCGGCCGGTACAGGGCCACGAGGGCGGCCACGTCTTCGAAGGTCGTAGGAGCGAGCGAGCGAATCAGCTTTCGCATCGGCCCACCCTCGAGCTGGAAGACGCCGATCGTGTCACCGCGACGCAGCAGCTCGAACGTCTTGACGTCTTCCAGCGGGACGTTGTCGATGTCGACCCGCTCGCCCGTGGACGCCTCGATCAGCCCGAGTGCGATGTCGATGACGTCGAGGTTGCGTAGGGCGAGGAAGTCCATCTTGAGCAGACCGAGCTGCTCCACGCCGTGCCCTCCGTACTGCGTGACGATCGGCGCATCCTCCTGCGCCGTGCCGGGCTCCGGCTTTCTCTGCACGGGCAGGTACTCGGTGAGCGGCTCCTTGGTGATCACGACGCCGGCGGCGTGGATGCCGTCCTGCCGCCGCAGTCCTTCGAGCCCACGTGCGACATCGATCACCCTCTGGGCATCCGGATCCGCCTCATAGAGCGCTCTCAGGTCGCCGGCCATCTTGTAGCCGTCTTCGTACTTCGGGTCGAGCTCGAAGCACCCTCGCAGCGGCGTGTCGCGCCCCATGATGAGGGCCGGCATCAGCTTCGCGATCCTGTCACCGACCGCGTACGGGTAGCCGAGAACCCGCGAAGCGTCGCGCACCGCAGCGCGGGCCTTGATCGTGGAGAAGGTGATGATCTGTGCCACGTGGTCAGCGCCGTACTTCTGCGCCGCGTACTTGATCACGTCGCCCCGATATCGCGAATCGAAGTCCATGTCGATATCGGGCATCTGCTTGCGACCCGGGTTGAGAAATCGTTCGAAGAGCAGGTCGTAGCGGATCGGATCGATATCGACGATCCGCAAGCAGTACGCGACCACCGAGCCCGCGGCACTCCCCCTGCCGGGCCCGACGCGGATGCCGCGCGACTTCGCGTACCGCACCAGGTCCCACACGACCAGGAAGTACGACGAGAATCCCATCTGCTTGATCACGTCGAGCTCGTACTCGATCCTCTCCATCGCGTGCTGCGCGGGCGCGCGCCCGAACCGCTCGCGCGCCCCATCCATCGTCAGCTCGCGCAGGTAGGAGTCTTCGTCCATGCCCTCGGGCACGGGAAACGTCGGGAGCACCGCGTTGCCGTACTCGATCTCGACGTCTGAGCGCTCGGCAACCAGGAGCGTGTTGTCGCATGCCGACGGCAGCTCACGGAACAGGCTCCTCATCTCCTGCGCCGTCTTGATGTAGAAGTTCTGGGCCTCGAAGCGGAATCGCTTCGAATCGGCCTTCAGAGCCCCCGTCTGCACGCACAGGAGGGCGTCGTGAGCGTCGGCGTCCCCGGCGTGGGTGTAGTGGCTGTCGTTGGTAGCAAGGAGTGGTGCTCCGATGCGCCGAGCGATGTCGAGCAGCGGTCGGATCACCGTGGCGTCGTCGGCGAGGCCGTGGTCCTGAACCTCCACGAAGAAGCTCTCCCGGCCGAAGATGTCCTGGAATCGGGCAGCTGCCTCGAGCGCCGCGTCTTCTTCGCCGGAGAGGATGAGCTGGGGAACGAGACCGCCCAGACACCCCGTGGTCGCAGTGAGCCCCTCGTGGTGACGCTCGAGAAGCTCCCAGTCGGTGCGCGGCTTGTAGTGGTAACCGTCGAGGTAGGCGGCGCTCGACACCAGCATGAGGTTGCGATACCCCTGCGTTGTCTCTGCGAGAAGCGTGAGGTGGAAGATCTCGCGCTCCGAGCGTCGCGGGCGGTCGAATCGCGAGGTGCTGGTGAAGTAGCCCTCCATCCCGAGGACCGGCTTCACCCCTGCTTCGATCGCCGCAGCGTGCAGCTCGAGGACCCCGTACATGTTGCCGTGGTCCGTGATGCCGACGGCCGGCTGCCCGTCTGCCACGGCGGCAGCTACGACCTCGCCGATGCGCGACGCGCCGTCGAGCATCGAGTACTCGGTGTGCAAGTGGAGGTGTACGAACGAGTCGGTCATCTCGCCTTCGGCTGGGCGCTCGCGGTCGGGACCCTTGCATGTCATCGCTCGGGCGGCAGACGCACCACCTCTGCGCGACCCCCACAGGCCTGTGGACAAGGCTGTGGATGAACTACAGCAGTGTCATTCACCCTACGCTGTGCTCCTCCCTGCGACAAGCGCAGCGCCTCCGCCCTTCGTAGCCCCTCCTCAGGCCCTCCCTCTCCCGGCGACGAGGGGCACGAGCATCTCGTCGGGCGTCAGGCTCCCGTGACCGGATCGCAGCCTCCGCTCCTTGGGGAGCGTCGGATCGATGAACGCGACGGGCTCGCGCGCCGCCAGCACGACATCGCCGATCCGGCCGGGCACCGACCCGGTAGCTCCCGCGCCGAACCACCCGCCATCCAGCAGCTCTGCTCGGGACCACACCCATGCGAGATGACCGAAGGCCTCCCTTGCCGCATCCAGCAGATCCGCTGCCGCACCCCTCGGCGCGTGCAGGGCACGGAACCGGCAGTCGCCCGCGTACGCGTCGACCATGCCGGCGACCTCGGCGAGCGAGACCCAGGCTTCGGGCTCCAGGTGCACCTGACCGTGGTCGGAGGTGACCAGCAGGGCAGCGCTCCCCGGCAGCACCGCAAGGAGCTGGTCGACCAGGTCGTCGGCGGCCGTGAGCTCCCGCTCGAAGAACGCGTCGGCGAGACCGTACGCATGTGCGACGGTGTCGACGCCCGCGTAGTAGGCGTAGACGAGCCGCTCACCTGCGCCCACCAGGAGCCGGCAGTGCTCCACCAGGCTCGAGGTGGTGTGACGTCCGACGAATCGCCCGCCGGACAAATGAGCGCGGGTGAAGCCGCTCGTGCGGAACTCGGCCTTCGTGACGACGGGGATCTCGCGCCCGCCGAAGGGCGTGTGGCGCTGGACGTCGAACGGGTCGGGCGGACGCCCGCTCGCCGTCTGCCATCTCAGGACGTTGAGCACGGACCCCTCGAACAGCATGCGGTAACCGATCACTCCGTGGCGGGCCGGAGCGAGTCCCGTGGTTATCGACGTGAGGGCTGTTGCCGTGGTCGAGGGGGCGACGGTCGTTGCAGTACCGCCGCGGAGGGACCGGATCGCAGGAAGCGCGTCGCTGTGATCCTCGATCGCGCTTGCCCCCAGGCCATCGAGAACCAGCAGGACGACCGACTCGGCCCCACCGACGTCGGGCGGCAGCCAGGCCGCCGGCCGGGCGCCGAGCAGGGCCGGCATCAGGTTCGTCAGGCACGCGCCGTCGTAGTCGGGCTTGATCGGGTCCACGGAGCGAGGGTACCCACCCGCCCAGTCGTCTCGGTGGCACGAATCGCGCGACGATTGACCCATGAAGGTATCGACGCGCGGCGATTACGCGGCGCGCGCGCTGCTCTCCCTCGCCCTCCACCACACCGACAGCCCCACCTCGGTTAAGGAGATCGCGGAGCGCACCCGACTCCCCCAGCCATACCTCGAGCAGATCCTCCTCCTGGTCAAGGGGGCGGGACTCGTACGATCGAAGCGCGGCGTCGGCGGCGGCTACGTCCTCGCACGCCCGCCCGCCGAAATCACCCTCGCGGACATCCTCGGAGCGGTCGAAGGGCCCCAGCTCCCTGTCGAGGAGCCTCACGATCACTGCGAAGGCCACTGCGTCCTGCAGGAGGTCTGGACATGCATGACGGAGGAGAACCGCAGGCTCCTGAGCGCCTACTCCCTGCATGACCTCGCAGAGCGTGCGCGCGTCGGTCATCCCGAGGCATCCGAGGATCCGCCCACCCGCAGCGGGGGCGCCTGAGGGCCCGCTTGCCTCAGGCGCGCATCTCCTCGAGGACCGCCGCCAGCTCGCCAGGCAGGGGATCCTCGACCTCGATACGACCTCCCGAGACCGGGTGGTCGAAGGCAAGCCGGAAGGCGTGCAGGAACGGCCTCCCCAATTGCACCGTCGCTCGCGCACCCCCGTAGGCGGCATCGCCCACGATCGGGTGGTCGATCGCCGCGAGGTGCACGCGGATCTGGTGGGTGCGGCCGGTCTCGAGACGGCACTCGAGCAGGCTCACCTCGGGCGAGGAGAACGACTCGACGACCTCGAAGCCGGTGCGGGCCTCGCGCCCGCCGTCGCGCACTGCCATGCGCGTGCGGCGGGATGCAGATCGACCGATCGGCGCGTCGATCATGGCGCGCCGAGCGGGTGTCCCCCACACGAGTGCGAGGTATCGCCTCTCCACAGCCCTCGCCGCGAGCTGATGCACCAGGCTCGCATACGCCTCCGTACTGCGAGCGACCACGAGGAGGCCACTGGTGTCGCGGTCGAGACGGTGAACGATGCCGGGCCTGTGAGGTTCCCCCACCGCCGCTACCTCCGGATAGCGGGACAGGATTCCATTCACCAGCGTCCCCGACGGGTGACCCGCGCCCGGGTGCACGATCATCCCGGCCGGCTTCGCCACCACGAGCACGTCGGCGTCGGCGTACCTGACGTCGATCTCGACGTCACCGGCAACGGGGGGCGCCTGTGGTTGTGGCTCGGCGAGGACCCTGACCACTTCGCCCTCGACGAGGCGGCGGCTCTTGGGCGCCGCTTCGCCCGACACGAGCACAGCGCCGGAGTCCACGAGCGCCTGCACCTCGGACCTGCTCCATCCCGCCAGGAGAGCCACCGTCCGGTCCAGGCGCTCACCGTCGAGCGCCGCGGGAACCACGAACTCCTCAGCCACTGGAACCCGTCAGCGGGTCGAGCTTCGCCGGCCATGAGCGCGACAGGAGGGTGAGAGCGCCGACCGTGATGGCAGCGTCGGCGACGTTGAAGACCGGCCACCACCCGACGCTCACGAAATCGACGACGTGACCGCGCAGGAACCCCGGGTCGCGGGCGATCCTGTCGACGAGGTTCCCCGTCGCGCCGCTCAGCACGAGAAGCAGGCCGGCGTGCATCCAGCGGTCCGGCGTGCGGTGCGCCATCCGCCACAGCACGACAGCGGCAATGGCGGCGACCACCGCCAGCACGGGCGTCGCACCCTGGAAGGAGCTGAAGGCACCACCGGAGTTGCGGCCGAGGCGGAGCTCTACCGTGCTGCCGATCAAGCGGATCGGACCGTCGGCAAGCGCCACGACCGCCCAGGACTTCGTGCCCTGATCTGCCGCAACAACCAGGCCGACGACTCCGAGCGCGTCGACGACGCGCCGCTTGCGGTGCGGGGCGCCTCCCGCCGCTGCGCCGATGGCCGCCACCTCAGCGGCGCCGCTCCCCACGGGACTTGCAGTTGACGCAGTAGTGCGCCCACGGAATCAGCTCGAGACGGGCTACCGGGATGCGGTCGCCGCAGAGATCGCAGTACCCGTAAACCCCATCGGCGATCCTCGCGAGCGCCTGGTCGATCTCTTCGACCGTCTGACGCGCCGACGCCGACATTGCGAGGTCGCGCTCCCGCTCGACGCTGACGGTGTCGCCCTCTCCGGACTCCTCGTCGAACTGGGTGTCGCCCTGCTCTCGCTCCAAGGCGAGTGTCTCGGCCTCGGCCTGCAGTCCCTCCGCCTGCCGTGCGTGACGATCGCGCTCCTCCCTCAGCAGCTCCTGCAGACGCTCGAGCGTGCTGGAGGCAAGCGCCGGGCCCGACGGCCTCTTCGTGCGCTCGGGAATCAGCGAGGCCCCCCGGGTGGCCGTCATCACCGGGGCCTTGACCAGGACCCTCTTGGGGACACGCGGCGCCTTCTTCACGGCCTTGGTGACCGCCGCCTTCTTCACGGCAGTCTTGACCGGCGCCTTCTTCAGCGCCTTCTTCACGGCCTTGGTGGCCGGCGCCTTCTTCAGGGCTTTGGTGACCGGCGCCTTCTTCACGGTCTTCTTCAGGGCTTTGGTTGCCGGCGCCTTCTTCACGGCCTTCTTCAGGGCTTTGGTTGCCGGCGCCTTCTTCACGGCCTTCTTCACGGCCTTGGTGACCGGCGCCTTCTTCACGGCCTTCTTCAGGGCTTTGGTTGCCGGCGCCTTCCTCACGGCCTTCTTCACGGCTTTGGTGACCGGCGCCTTCTTCACCGGAACCGCCGCCGCCCGCTTCGCAACCGGTTTCGACGGGCTCTTGGCCGATCTCGCCGTTACCTTCGCAGACGCCTTGGTTCTCGACTTCGCCGTGGTGCTCATCTTCTTCACTGCGCTCCTGAGCGGTGCTCGGACCTGCGCCCGGCCGACGAAAGAGCGGGAGTTTAGCCCAGCAGCGAAACGAGCCTGCGGTCGGCATCGGCGGCGGTGAGTCCGAGCAGCCGGAACCTCTTGAGACGCGAGCGCTCCCCTGAGACAAGCTCCACATGAGACTGCGAGATCCCGAATGCAGACGCTATGGCACGTCTTGCGGCCTCCGTCGCACGTCCGTCAACCGGGGGCTCCGACACTCTCACCTTCAGTGCCCCACCGTGGAGGCCGACGACGGCCGTGCGCCCCGAGCGCGGTTGTACATGGACGTTTACCACGCAGTCGGCGCCGCGCTCCTCGATGACCACGCTGCGCTTCAGTAGACGAGCACCGCCGTGCCCATGGGGATGATGTTCGCCGCCCACACCCAGTCGATCGCCGCGTAGGTCATGCGCACACATCCGTGCGACGCCGGGTATGCCGGGACACTGGAGTAGCCGTGGAACGCGATACCGTCGGGGTGGAAGTACTTCGGCCTGTAGAGGCTGCCGAGGGGCCCTTCGCGAACTCCGTCGACCTGACTGGAGACATGGAAGCTCCCCACAGGCGTATCGGCCATGTAGGTGCGCCCTTCGAAGGTATAGGACCTCTCCGTACCCGTCGATGTGTTGATGATCCATTCGGTGCGTCCGTTGCGGGCCACGAGGATCACCTGGCGCGCCTTGTCCACCTCGATCACGTAGCCCGTGGTAGTGCGCGGAAGTGGACGCACGGCGTCGCGCATCTTCGCCTGCGTACCGACGTCGACACTACCCGTGCGCGGCAGGCCCTCGACCTTCTGGAACGCCGTCACCGCCTGCTGCGTCAGCAGGCCGTAGAAGCCGCTTGCCGAACCAACCCAGTAGCCGAGCGACATGAGACGGTTCTGGAGCGCCACAACCTCCGGGCCGGACGCGCCGCTCTCGAGCCTCACCACGTCGAGTGGAATCGGCAGTGAGAGCATCCGGTAGCCCTGCCCGCGCCGCAAGGCCGTGATCTGCACGACGCGCCTATCGAGGCCGAGCTTCCCGAAGGCGCTGCCGCGGAAGTGCGCGTCGCCGAACGCGAAGATGCCGCCATCTTCCGCTGCCATCCAGTACCCGTGACCACTCGGCGTCGCCGCGAGGCCCACGACGGGCTTGTCCAGCCTGATACCTCCCGTCGAGCCGAAGAACCCGGCTCCGCCGAACGAGAAGACGCCGCCGTCCTTGGCCACCAGCCAGTACCCCGAGCCGTCGGGCGCCGCGGCCATTCCCACGACCGGCTGGTTCAGGCGGATGTTCCCGGTCGAGCCGTAGAAGCGCGCACTTCCGAACGTGAAGACCCCGCCGTCGCCTGCCATCAACCAGTAGCCGCGCCCGTCGGGGGTCGGCACCATTCCGAGGATCGGAGAGTTGAGACGCATGCCTCCGGTCGAACCGTAGAAGCGAGCGCTGCCGAACGAGAACACCCCACCATCGCGCGCCACGAGCCAGTAAACCCGGCCGTTCGCCGTCGCCGCCATCCCCACGATCGGCTCGTTCAGGCGGATGCCACCTGTCGAACCGTAGAAGCGAGCGCTGCCGAACGAGAACACCCCACCGTCGCGCGCCACGAGCCAGTATCCGCGGTCATCGACCGTGGCGGCCATGCCGACGATCGGCTCGTTCAGCGTGCGGCCCGACGTAGACCCGTAGAAGCCGGCCCGGCCGTATGTGAGCACGGTGTCGTCGGCTCCCGGGCCGACCGCGGCTCCCGCGGGAGCGCCGAGCTGGGTCAGCAAGCCTGCCAGAACGCCTACCGCTGCGCACGCCGCGATAGGCCGCGCCCTACCGCTGCGACGACGCCGATCTCGGCAGAGGGCGAAGCAACGCACGGTCCAGCCTCCAGGGCGCGGGGTTGTGGGCAGACACTACCAATGACGAACACTCCACCGAGATCGCACGGCCTCGCTCGGGGGCCTCCGGACGCGGTGGGTAACGTACCGGCCATGTTCAGGCCCGTCGGCACCTCACTCGACCTCGTCGCACTCGAGCAATCGGTGCTCGCGAGGTGGCACGACGAGGATGTCTTCCACGAGAGCCTCCGCAGGCGCGAAGGCTGCCCGCCGTGGGTCTTCTACGAAGGGCCCCCCACCGCGAACGGTCGACCCGGCATCCACCATGTGTGGGCCCGCCTCTTCAAGGACATCTACCCGCGCTTCCACACGATGCGGGGACGCTACGTCGCCCGAAAGGGCGGCTGGGACTGCCACGGGCTACCCGTCGAGGTGGAAGTCGAGAAGGAGCTCGGCTTCTCGGGAAAGCACGACATCGACGACTACGGCATCGAGCAGTTCAACGCACGGTGCCGTGCATCGGTGAACAGGTACGTCGAGGACTTCGAGGCTCTCACGTCGCGCATCGGCATGTGGCTCGACACTGCCGACGCGTATTGG
>Ga0172375_10012838_pt1 | contig 10468 bp, 6 predicted proteins | sample LakKiv1m_FD_114537 | JGI IMG/M metagenome (GOLD analysis project Ga0172375, IMG submission 114537) | Freshwater microbial communities from Kabuno Bay, South-Kivu, Congo - kab_092012_11.1m | ecosystem: Environmental > Aquatic > Freshwater > Lake | place: Democratic Republic of the Congo...
CCAGTTTTCGAAATATTTACTAACGCTCATGCTACTGAGCTTCCCATAAATATCCTCGTGAAACTCCCTATCCAATTTACCGACGGCAAGGCTGGAAATCATTCCATCAATATTCGGCATGGCATTCTTTTTGGTTGGAAATACTTTACCATATAGAACCCTTGAAAGAACAATTCCCACCCCATAACCGGCGACGTTTCCTATAAACGTGTCAAGTCCCAACGCCCCCTGAACGAACCGGTGGGTGAAAAGTTGGGCTACGGCATAGTTGGCGACCTCCACCGATCCGGTCGCTTTGGGATCGGCATCTTGCATGGGTGCCCCCATAGCTTTGACCATATAGATGAAATAAAGATCTTCCCAGTTCGCAAGAACGCCTCTCATGTTCGGGATATATGCTCCCCTAGCTCGTGATACGTTTCCAACCGATTTTGTCCACCAGTCAAAGACCCTTCGTGAAACGCCCCCCAATTTGACCTTTTTTGCCCCCTTATCCACGACCTCAAGCAATCGCGTAATGCCGCGATGATACGGCATCTCTGAATATTTGTCGTACACCGTGTTGCTCAACCATCTGTCAAGATAACCCGGTTCGGCAACCGGGCTCACATCAATGTAAACAAGCTTGTTCTTTCCAAGGGTGTAAACGTGTTGTGGGCTTAGCCGTTCCGGAGAAACCGAAAGAACCGAAACTTTTTCCGTCTTCCCTGCAAGAGTTCCCTCATAACGCCCTACTCGAATAAAATCGTTGTTGATATTGTATCCGTCCAGCGTACGTATTTGTGAAGTCGCCTCAACTGTATGCCCATGCACCTGATCCACAACGTCAGCCGTGACCTTTTCTATGTCAAGCACCTGACCGCTCTTTTTCAGCTTGAATATCGTCATCTCCCCTTCTTTGCCTTTCAAGGCTACGGCAAGGCGCCGCCCCCCTTTGTATCCATGTATAAGCATATTGCCATCGCCCACGTATTTCCTGATAAAGGTCTCATCCACACCAATAGCAGAAAATGATTCCGGTATTTTTTCTCCGCTTTCTCCTCGGCAGAAGGTTTCCATAGCCTCCCTGTATGAACGCACCTGTGAATCGGTGTATCGCGAAATACCAACGACCGTTGTTTTTGGGGGAACCTTTTCGGCAAATCTTTTTTTGAAGGAGCTTTCTATAGAGGCACCATGCGACATCGGCACATCGAATTGTCTAAGAACCCCGATAGCGTTTCTGGACGGATTTGCCTTTCGGCCCATGACGGAATACGGAACATGTATCTCTCCATCGCCATAAAGATGGATGAACTTCAGAAATCCACGGTATAGTTTAGCCTTGGATAACGATTTAAAGCCTTCGACATGAAGCTTGTTCGTCCCCCTTATAACATTTGCAAGCGCCATGGCTACAAGAAGGTAATCCAGCGGCATATTCGAAAATGTAAATCCTTGAGCGCGCAGGATCATAGTTTCCAGTCCAAAACGTCCAATGGTGCCGGCCAGCGATCCATTTGCATTGAAGCCTAGTAGAACTCCACCTACTATCTCATTCACATATAAAGACCAGCCAAAGGCCTTGAAAACAGAATAGTCATGAGTGCTTTTGTCTTCTTCCACGTAGCCAGCGTGTCCAACAACCACGGCAGTTGTTCCAATGGCCAACCTGAAGTGAATACCGAACGCTCCATTCGACAACCATGTGAAGAATTTTGTTGAAGATGAGAGTTCCGCCACACTTGCCAGTCCTTTGGACTCAACAGCGGCCTTTAACGCCGCCTCTCTTCCCGCCAGCCTTGCGGTATAGGCCACGTTCTTTGCGACGACCAAGCCACGAACGGCCATCGTTGCGGCATTATCTAACATGCTTTTGGCCAAGGATAAGGGGGCCAATCTAAACTGGAGCCATATTGGCCCCAACCTATATGGCAACTGCGCCAATTTTGGAACCTGCCTTATCATTACCATGAGGCCGTTGCCGGAGGCCCAAATAAGACGGGCTCCCCCGGTAACCAGGGCCCGACCGTAACCGACTCCAAACGCCGACAATCCGGCACACAGGCCGGTATCCAGCCAATCCTGAAAATATGCGGAATTTGACATGGCCTCAGAAATTATAGTGCGACCAACGGCCCGCGCCTCCTCGACAAGCCTTTTGGCATCCTTACTATTCTTCAACAGGGCCTGATTGACTTTTTTACCAAGGAAGGCCCCCCCAGCGGCCGTATATGGGGCAACCGGTCCTCCAAAGGATCCTATCGCCATACCGATAGTGGGCAAGATCATCTCACGAAGATAACTCTTACTGCGCAGAAACAATGAGAGGGTCTGGTCCTCAACCTCATCGGCAAGATCATCCGAAATAGTGCCCGGCATAAAGTTCCCCAGCGGCCCCACAATATCCGGGCATCGTTCTTGAAGACTTTTCAGCATCTTATTATATGTTTGCGTACCCGAAAATCTGCTTATGAAACTCAAATTATCGGTAGCCGTTTTGAACAACCCGGCCGCAAAATAAGTTTCAATGTGCGAATACCAGTAGCACATCGCTATCAGCTCTTTGATATCATTTTCGCCGCCTCGACACGGCTCGGCAATAGATTCTGCAAATTGTGCCCACTCGCGAAGTTCCATGGCCCGCGTTTCTACGGCCTTGACATCCACTATTTCGTCCTCGTTGCCGAACAGGATGCTCAACATCGGCCCTTTGTCCATACCCCATGCCGAGGTTATCGTAGCAATTGCCTGCAAATAAACCTGGGCCTCGACATCCCAGTTGGGTCGAGACGACCTATCCACCATATTCCGGGAGATCACTTTCCTGTAAAGGTCTTCCAGCTCCCTTAACTGTTCAACGGTATGATCAACCGAATTGAGTTTCCGCAGATATTTTGCGGTCCACAACCTTGACCATGCTATCGCCGCAACAGGATTTTTCCGCGTTATTCCCCCAATGGCCGTAGCATCCATGGAGTGGAGAACATCGATCCCCAGTTCCAATTCCAGGTCTGCAATGATCTGCGAATCCATAAAACCGACGTCCGAACTGATCTCCAGCTTAAACAACGTGCCAAGCGCCTCATCTCCCGACGCAATGGCGATATTTACGGCCTTATCAAGCACCTTTCTGACCTCGTAGTAGAGCGCAAAGTCCACATAGGGATTCACTCGAGTAGCGCGGATCAGGTTTTGGGTTAGGTAAAAATAAGAAAACGGATCGTTGAAAAAGTGGTTGTCCAGCTCCTTAAGAATCGTATCTGCGATCTTTTTGACCACGTTTCTTCTGATATCGTACAACGCATCAAGTTGTTTTTTGTCGATATTGGCAAAGTTATCAATGACCAACTCTGATACTTTTTCGTTCGTATGACCATTAACCAAAGAATTCTTTCCCATACCTGATGATTGGGCAAAAAAAGAGTTCCATCTTTCTGAATGGCCGGAACTTGCCTGCAAAATTATTTGTTCCAGCGTGTGTTGCATTTCCGCTCCGGGAAAACCGGCGCCGCTCAACGAACGGGAAGTCGCAACGCTTTGCCAGAGATCTATTATCTCATTAAGTTCTGTAAGGGAGGCTTGCTCGGCCAGATCATCTACAGCATTCTTGATTTTTAATTCTATGCCTTCACCATCACGGCTCATCGAAGCCATGTTTAAATTCACCGGCAACCTCAAAAAATGCACAAGATTCGGAAATACCGCTGTAACCCCTAAAGCCGCCTTGAAATCCTTGGTTTCACAAAAGTTGAATACATCCGATATGTTAGGCTGATTCCTTACTGGGATTCTAATGCAGTCTTCCGGCTGACCCTGTTCTCTTTGCCAGTCAGCCCGTACCTGCGATTGACCCGCTCCACCGTTGGCAAGGGGCCAACTAAAGAAGTTCAATGCCAACTTTTTCAATCCCATGGCCATAATCACCCCTCCTATTTACTATATCGGCAGTTATCTGGAAAAGTTGCTAACTTTTTAAACCTAAATCCGTCAGCAAAAATTGCTAGTCATATCCTCCTGTTAGAGGGGTTGTCCTTCTTAAACATTATACAACGTTTGTCAATACCAAAGTTTCTTTCGGTTGACCTGGCCAACCGGCCAATTCCACACACCTCACCCAAATTACTCACCAAAATTACTGGACATCTTCCAAAAGCTGTGCTTTAATCGCCTCCGCGTTGTGCACCTTGAGGGTGATTCCTGCTGACTACCGCAGGAACGATATGCGGGGCGTTCCGGAAATTTCCGCTTTCGCGGGAATGACATAAAAGGGGGAAAACATATGATAAAGAAAACGGTCGTTTTGGCGGTCTTGTTCGCGTTTATCTGCAGTGTCAGCGCCTTTGCCGCGGCAAAGGTAGTCGAGACAAAACTCTCCGAGGGAGATATGCATAAGATTGAATCGACTATCCACAAGGCCGTAAAAGAGGCTGTCATAGCCAAACAAGGTTTTGGCACATGGGAATACACGGCAAAAAGAATGAAACCCCCAAAAAATGACAAGTGGATCGCAAACTGGAACGAAATGGGGGCCGAGGGCTGGGAGGCGGTCGACCATTTTGAAAATGTCTTCATCTTTAAACGACCGGCTATCGGCACGTCTTCTTCGTATGTGAAACCGGCCTCTTCTCCGGCGGAAGAAACACCGGCCGTGGCCCCTGCGGCGGTGCCGGCAGAGGAAAAACCGACGAAGGCCGATGAAAAGGCGACGAAGAATGCGAAGAAAGAGGCTGATAAGGCGGCGAAAAAGGCCGAAAAAGAGGCAAAGAAGGCGACAAAACAGGCTGAAAAAGAGGCAAAAAAAGCCGCGAAGGATGCTGAAAAGGCCGCGAAAGAGGCCTCAAAAAAGGCTGAATAGGAAATTTCGCTTAAATTTTAAAAAACCCCGCGCGCTGGTAGTCGCGGGGTTTTTTGTTGGAAAGCGACATTATTTTGTGCTAGTTTCGCGTACCCTATGAAAGAATCGAAAAAACAGGCCGATCTAAAGTGCATAATCGACGACATCGCGATCCCTTTGGGAGTGGTGCAGGAGGGGATGAATCTCCTTAAAGAATATTTTGAAAAACATCACGACCTTAAAAAGAAACAGGTCTTTGCGTCGATCCACACCAATATGGAAAGGGTCAGCGCCCTTTTTAAAGGGCTTTGTGAAAGCGTTGACGAGAAAAGAGGCCCTCTTCAGACAAATGTTCATTTTGATATCCTTCAGCAAATACAAAGCGTCTGCGCAACACATGATCAGTTGTTCCTTCAAAAACAATTACGATACAGGGTTACCGCTTCGGCCGACCTGCCAAAGGCGTTTGCCAACCCGGATCAGATATTTGTTGTCCTCTCCCACCTTTGTTCAAATGCCATAAAGTTCGCCCCAAGGAATACCGAGATCGAAATCCGAGTCAAGGCCGTCAATCTTCGTCAGGGGGCCGGCGTAGAAATAAACATTGTCAACGATGCTCCCAATTTCACCGAAAAAGATCGTTATCAAATTTTTGAAAAATTTTACAACCCGAAAGGTGACGATTCTGCGTCCTCCGGCCTTGGTCTTGCCGTCTGCCGGGAAATAATCCAAAAATCGGGAGGCCAATTGTGGGTCGATATCCCGGAAAAAGGGAAGGTCTCTTTCGCGTTTATCCTTCCGTGCGCAGATGTCATGGTAACCGCAAGACCTAAGGGACAGCAGACATATAAGTACGATATCACCATAACAAACTTCGGCGAATTAAAAGAAGCCCTTGGGACTGATAAGAGTTCTCAACTTCTTCATAATATAGAAGAACATGTACGACGCCTTGTAAGATATCCTATAGATGTCGTTGCCACTTTCGAAACAAGCGGAATAATAAGCACGATCTATGAAACTCAAGAAGGCCACGCCAGCTCTGTGGCTACAAGGATATCACAAAAACTGGGCGGAGAACATTTTAGGATCGGAAAGACAAACGTATCGGTCAATTTTAAATATCATTTATCGGTATTGCAATAATGTCTGCGGCTGAAACAGGAAATTGGAACAAATGCATAAGATAATTTTCGTCTCCATCGGCTGTCTTTATATCATCCCTATCTTGCAATTAGCATTGTTTTTTGTGCCTCATATAAATTCCAATATTGTGAGAAGTTTCAATTCCTTCTTTGGAAGGATCGAGTGGACTGTACGTTTTGTCCGCGACTCGATTGTTTTCCTGCTGTTTATCGTCTATTCGGTTTTCGAGGGATATCACGGCAGAATCGAATCTGCATTGTATCCGATTCCTTTTATTCTGCTTTCGATATCGTCAATCGCAAGAAGAAAGATGTTCTTGAGAAAGATCGCCGTTTTTGCCAAAGAGAATCCCAATATCCATCCAAAAGAGTTTTTCAAATGCTACTACTCCGGATTTGGTTTTATCCCGGCAAAATATCCGCTGAATTCAGACAGGACAATCGACCCATTAAATCTCTCGTTCAAAACGGGTGGTGAACCCAAAAAAAGATTTTTGCCGTTAATATTCGGTTTTTTAAACACCTGTTCGCTGGCAAACATCATCGTTGCCTCACACAAGTGGAAAGGGCCTTCCTTCGCAAGAACGGTGGCCCAAAGCGTATCCTCTATTTGGGGGGCAAGGATCTTACAGCTGGCAAATCTTTCCCTGAAGGTCTCCGGCTTCGATATACTGGAACGCCTTGATGGAAAAAAGATATTTGCGGTTACGCATAAAGGTTATCTTGATTTTGCTGTTGCCCCCCTCATCTTCAGGTCTTTCAACTTGAGATTCCTGGCGGCGCGCGATCATTTTCTGGATAATCCCATTCTATATTTTATAATGGGAAGGGCCATGCGGCTTGTAGGAACCGTCTTTGTCGATAGAAAATCAAAAAGGCGGTCTGCCAAGCTGGTCTCACAATCCGCGGCGGAAGCCTTGTCGGAACTGGCGATCAGCCTGCTTATTTTCCCTCAGGGGACAAGGGCCCATTCTGCAATAGCGGCCAACCGGAAACGGCTGGATGCCGGCTATTACACCTCTGGCGACAAGGAACGGCTGTTGAAACCGGACGGACACATTAAAAAGGGAACTGCCTATATTGCCATCGATACCGCCCTTCGACTTAAAGAAAAAGAAAAATTCGAGGTCAATATCGTTCCTGTGGCCATCATCAATACCGGACTCGCGTCGCCAAAAGGAAAAATCGCCGTGCAAACCGAAACCGATATTTCCGTCCGGATAGGAGATCCAATATCGATCACAAAAAAGGAGGTTCTCAATCTGAACAGCGGAGACGAAAATTACGCGGCATTCGTCGAAAATGTTCATGAATCGCTCGATATAAAATTAAAATCACTGCTTGAACTTCACGCGTATCTCGAACAGAGATTTTTCAAGGACGTTCGCGGTTTGATACCGGCCGGAGACATGGAACATGTCTCTGTGGCGATGAAGGCATGGAGGGGAAAAGATTATTTGATTTATACCCTCCTTGATTGTATATATGCAACACATCCTGATAATTGGCCCGTTTTTTTAAGGGAACTCTGCTACCTCTTAGTATCGGACGCCCCTGTTGCTACTTTTACGCATTTTAAGGAGCGTATTATAGACAAAATGTAAATTTTAGCTTGTCATCCCCGCGTGTCTCTAGCGGAGATCTCCCGGATATGGGTGTGTACGGGGGCCCTCCGCCAATACTACGCGGCAGACACGGTGTTTAAAGCCGCGGGGATGATATGAATAAAACAGATGTCTCGTAAATTTTTAACAATCTTCTTGTTTTTGCTCTTATCGGGTTTCACCTCTTTCGCCAAGAGCGATATCTCTTTAATGGGAGACGTTCGCGTAATGGGGCCGCAGGCAAAAAGCCCCACGATGGCGGTCGTGGAATATAAGGGCCCATGCGGAGTTAAAAGGCCCGCGAGCGTTGTTCACCTCTGGAAGGACAGAGTAATGGACGTGGTGCTTTGGTTAACTAGCCCCGATTTGGACAAGGCTATCGCCTCCCCTCTGGATAAAACCGTGGATTTAAAAGGAAGAATGTGCGAGTTTTGGCCTAAGTTTGTCGTCGTTAAACCCGGAACGAAAATATCGATAACAAACACCGATCAAGAGACGGAATGGTACGTCATAGAAGAGGGAAACAAAAAAACTCAAGTAAAACAGGGACCAAATGAAACGCCGGTAGCGCTTAATGTCAAAAATGAGATGATTCATATATTTTCGGCCTTTCATCCCTGGATGGAGGCATGGATCAAGCCGGTAAAAAATCTTGTGGCCACCGCATCTACCGAATGGGACGGAAGATTTTATTTCAGAAATATCCCCGGCGGGACATACACCCTGCATGCCTGGAACCTAACGCTTGGCGAGACAGAACAAGAACTAACGATATCCGGAGATGAAAAGTTTAAGACCAAGGTCATATACGAAAATCCGGCCGATCATTCCCCAATACCGACGATCAGTCCGACAATGCTTGAAGAACTGTTGGGAATCGACAAAGAAAAACACAAAAATCCGTTTAAATGACTTGGCGAGGGGATCTCACGAATGAAAAGATGTCAGAATTACTTTCCCTTCAATTTTTCTATCGTAATTTTGTAATCCTTGCTTCCGAATATCGCGGAACCGGCGACTATTATATCGGCACCTGCCTTGACTACATTTTTAACGTTCGATATTTTAATTCCACCGTCGACCTCTATTAATATCGCCCTATTCACCTTCCGCTCCTCGTGGATATATTTTCTGATACAAGAGACCTTATCGAGACATTCTGAAATCATCTCTTGCCCCCCAAACCCCGGATTGACGGTCATTACAAGGAGATAATCCGCGTATTCAACAAATGGAATGATCTTTTCCGCCGGAGTCGGCGGGTTTAAGACGGCGCCGGCCTTGCATTTAAGCCGTCTGATCATCGGAAGGGTCTTTTCAAGATCACAGGCCTCCACATGTACGGACAGCATGTCGGCGCCGGCCTCCGCGAATTTATCTATATATTTATCGGGATTTTCGATCATCAGATGAACATCAAGCGGCAGATCGGAGTTTCGCTTGATGGCCCGAACCACATCCGGACCTATCGTTATGTTCGGGACAAAATGACCGTCCATAACGTCCACATGCAGGATATCGGCGCCGGCCTCCTCCACCGACTTGATCTCCTCGGCGAGGCGACCGAAATCGCAGGAAAGAAGTGATGGGGCGATTAGTTTCATAAAAATTTATCTCCAATTTTCAATTTATGTCCCTTTAGATATTCGGTCGCCACCATCCTTTTCTTCCCCGGCGACTGCACTTCAAGCAGACATAACAGCCCATAACCGGTTGCCACAATGATCCCCTTATCGACACTAACAACGGTTCCCGGAATCTCTTTGGTATCGGACTCTATCACAGCCGCGTCGTAAATAAATAACGTCTCCTGTTGATCTCCAACCTTGGTATACGCCCTTGGCCATGGGATTAACCCGCGAATCTTATTGTATATTTCTGCGGCGCTTTTCTTCCAATCGATAAGACCTTCCTCTTTTGTCAATTTCTTCGTATAGGTCGCCTTTGAATGGTCCTGCGGAAGCCCTTTCAGATCCCCTTTTTCGAGTCTATCAAGCGTCTTGACAAGAAGCTCACCGCCCATGACGGCCAGATGATCGTGGAGCGTTTCCGCCGTATCGTGCGGCATAATTTCCGTTTCACACTGAAGTAGTATGTCCCCCTCGTCCAGATTCTCGTTCAACAGCATTGTCGTTACCCCGGTCGAGTCGTCTCCGTTTACTATCGCCCGGTTGATCGGGGCCGCCCCCCTATATTTTGGAAGTAACGAGGCGTGGACATTAACACACCCCTTTTGCGGGATATCCAATATCTCCTTTGGGATAAGCTTTCCGTAAGCCACAATTACAATAACGTCCGGCCTTAAATTTTTAAGTTTTTGTATCAACTGCTGATTGTCTTTTAACGTAACCGGTTTTTCACACAAAAGGCCTTTTTCTTCCGCAAATTTGGCCATCGCGCACGGTGTAACTTTTTGTCCGCGTCCGGCCGGCTTATCGGGCTGTGTCACAATAAGCTCTACCTTGTGGCGCGACTCCATCAGCGCGAGTAACGACGCCACTGCGAACTCCGGCGATCCCATGAAGATTAATTTCATAAATTTGACTTCACGAATTTCAGGTATTTTTCTTTCTGCCGCTTTGTAGCCCTGTCTATCAACAACACACCGTTAAGATGATCTATCTCATGTTGAAACGCCACCGCCAAAAGGCCGCTTGCCATGATCTCTATCTCCTTATTGTTCCTGTTAAGCCCCCTCACGACAACGTTCGCCTTCCTTTTGACATTGATCCGAAACTCCGGAACCGAAAGACACCCCTCCTCCCAATCTATCTCCCCCTGCGCCGCGATGATAACCGGGTTGGCAAGTTGAATGAGTTGTTTTTTCATGAGCCCACTACCGGCATCCAGCCCGACATCTATAACGATCACCCTTTTCGACACCCCGACCTGCGGGGCGGCAA
>Ga0172375_10012840_pt1 | contig 10467 bp, 12 predicted proteins | sample LakKiv1m_FD_114537 | JGI IMG/M metagenome (GOLD analysis project Ga0172375, IMG submission 114537) | Freshwater microbial communities from Kabuno Bay, South-Kivu, Congo - kab_092012_11.1m | ecosystem: Environmental > Aquatic > Freshwater > Lake | place: Democratic Republic of the Congo...
AGAATGCTCGTGTCTTCCGCTCAGCTCCGCTTCGCGGAGCCTCGCGAACACTGCATGCTCGGGTTTCTCGCTCACCCCACTTGCGTGGGGTTCGCTAACCCAATTGAAGAAAGGGGATTGTCAGTCGTCTGCGGACGCCTGACGGTGCACTTGCGGTATACCGTCAAGACTTTTATCGACTCCGTTAACTAGTCGTATTTTCGGCCATCTTGCGGTGTTACGGACCGTGCGGTCGGTTAACGGCTACCGCAAGTCCACATATGAACACAAAAACTAATCCAAACCTATTTTTTAAAGATTTCTAAGGTTTCATTTCAGTCGCAATTTGCCCTGTTGGGCAACTACCCAAGTGCTAGAAAACAACTCCAGAGTGCCTTCGGCACAGCACTTGGTTAGAAGGCAAGAACAACAAAACCATTGCTCCTGAAATATTCCCTGTCGGGAATCCTGCCCAACACAAAAGACCCAAAGCTTACATGGGTGTGTGGCTTTCGCCGTGTGCTGGGCAGGAGAACAACAAAAACAACTCATGGTTTTATCAAGCCTCTAGTAATATAATTCAATCTAGATATGGAAATATTTAACACTTGGCAGTTTAATTTGGCTGGATATTTAGTTTCTGTTGTAGTTTTCTATCAATTCTATAAATTAGCTGTTAGAAATGCAGTCAAAGACGGAGCTGCAACAATTACATTACAGCTTCTTGCAGGCATTGCATCCTTGATATTAGTTCCATTTTTTGCAATTCAGTTTCCAACAGATCCCAAATATTGGTGGTTACTTTTAGGTGCTTGTGTTTTTTATGCCCTTAATGACAGACTCCAGACAACTGCAAGGAAGAATTTACAAGTTTCAGTATTTACTATTGTTAATCAACTAAGCACAGTCTTTTTATTTGTGTTTGGTTTTACGTTATTTAAAGAGCCTTTTAATTTAAATAAGTTTATTGGAGTTTTGCTTATCCTTGGAGCCAACATTTTACTTCGCTATTCAAAGGGTAAATTAGAATTTAATAAATATATTATCTATGGTGTCTTTGCAACTCTTTCGTTTGCAATAGCTATGTCAATCGATATTGATATATCAACTGTATTTAATTTACCAATTTATATAATGTTAACTTTAGTTGTTCCTGCAGTATTTTTGTTTTTTGCAGAAAAGATTAAAATGTCAGAAATTAAGACAGAGTTTAACGGTAAAGACAGAAAGTATTACATTATTACAAGTATTGCTTGGACCTTGGCAATATTCTTTTCATTAAGATCATTCCAACTTGGAGAAGTAACCACAGTCGTTCCACTTCAAGCTTCAAGTGTTTTAATTAATGTCTTAATTGCATATTTTGTATTAGGAGAAAAGAAAGATGAAATTAAAAAGATTGTATCTGCATTACTTGTAATTGCTGGAATATATTTAACAATATTAAAATAATGGAAGGTAAATTAATAACAGTCAAAACAAGTGACAATCTTCATTTGAGTGGCTTATTGGTTGAGCCAAAAGTACAAGCAACAAACATAATTATAAATATTCATGGTACTTCAGGCAATTTTTATTGGAATGATTTTTATGAACCAATATCTAAAATGGCATTAGATTTGGGATTAGGATTTCTCTCAACTAATAATAGAGGATCAGGAGTTTATGAATTGGAGGCTGGAACTATTCCCAACGGTGCAAGTTTAGAAAAGTTTGAAGACTGTTTGATAGATATTGATGCATGGATTGAGTTTTGTTTAGGCAAGGGCTACAAAAATATAATTCTTGAGGGCCACAGTTTTGGAACTGAAAAGAATGTTTATTACATGACTAAAGGTAAATACAAAGATAAAATAAAAGCAGTTATACTTCTTGGTTTTTCTGACACTATTGGCACACAGCAAAAATATGAAAATAAAATTGGAAAGAATTACTTTGATGAAGCAACAAAATTAGTAAATGAAAATAGAGGTACTGAGTTACTCTCAGACTTAACAAGTCTTTGCGGTGAGTTGCCAATTAGTGCTCAAACATACTTAAATTTCTTTTCAGAAAAATCTGAAATTAAATTTGCTTTGCCATTTGGAAAAGGAAAAGGTTTGGTTAGCTTCCAAAATATTAAAGTTCCAGTACTTGGAGTAATTAGTGATAATGAAAGTGGAGAATACACAATTATTCCAATTAAAGATGCTATAGAGCTACTTAAATCAGAAAACAAACTAGCAGAAGCATATCAGATTGAAGATTCTAATCATGGCTTCGAAGGTAAGGAAACTAAACTTGTGGAGATAATTGCCGATTTTCTTAAAAGGAGAGTTCTGATATGAAAGTTATTTTGTATTTAGCCACTTCAGTAAATGGCCACACAACAGTTTCAGAAGATGGAACAGACTGGGTTACACCACAAACTATTGAAAGTTTTGATTCTTTAAATACAGAATGTGGAGTAATTGTAATGGGTAAAAGAACTTATGAATCATTTGGTTCCGACTTTCCTCAAAAGAATTGTTTAAACATTGTAATGACAAATGACTCAGAGCTACTTGAAAAACAAATTGATGGAGCATTATTTACAAACAAAAGTCCAAAAGAAGTGATTGAAATTGCAGAACAAAAAGAATTTAACAAATTATTTTTAATAGGAGGAATGAAAACAAATTCATCGTTTTTAAAAGTTAACTTAATTGATGAAATTTGGATAAACATTCACCCAATTATCATTGGCAATGGCAAATACCTTTTTGAAGAAATTCAAGATATAACAACTGTAGATTTAGAATTATTTGAATCAGAAAAATTTGAAGGTAATCAAATGCTATTAAAATATAAAATTAAAAAATGATTAAAAATTTTTTAACCAAGACTGAACATCAAAAGGGAGTTTTATCTTTAATATTATTATCGCTAGTTTTTGCTTCAATGGGATTGTTTGCAAGATATTTAAGTACTGGATTTGTTTTATTGCAACAAGTTTATTTAAGAGTTTTTGCAGCTTTTATTTTAGGATTAATATTTTTTAGAAAAGATATCGACTTTAAAAAGTTAAATAAGATTTCTATCAAAGAATGGGGACTATTAATTTTTAGATCAGCTACGATGTATTTGTTTGGGGTAACTTTATTTACACAAGCAATAATATTAACTAAATACAGTAATGTCTCGTTTATTGGTGCTCTTCCGATGGTTGCTGTTCTTGGGATTTTATTTTTAAAAGAAAAAGTTACATTTAAGAAATTATTATTAATAGTAACTGCTTTTCTTGGTGTTGTACTGATAGCTGTAAAAGACTATTCGCAAATATTTAATTGGGGACAGGGTGAACTCATTGCCTTAATTTCTACAGTAGCTTTCGCATTAAGTTATATTGGTAGAAAATGGCATACTAATTTACTTAATAATAAGGAAATAACATTGTTAACATTTTTTATCTCTTTTGTAATGATTTTTGTTACATCTTTAGTATCGGGTCAAGGAATTCCTACTAACGGGTGGAACTGGTGGTTATTTGTTGCAGTACTTGGTGCAGGTTTATTTAATGTAATTAATATGTTTTTAACAAATTATGGTTTTCAAAAAGTTGAAGCAATTCTTGCTAGTAACCTATTAACTTTAGAAAGTGTTTTTGCCATAGTTTTAGGTTTTTTGTTTTATAAAGAAGTGCCAACAACAAAAGAATTAATTGGAGGGCTAATAATAACCTTAAGTGTTCTTGGAATGAATAAAGTTGAGGAAGAAAGTTAAGTATAATTGTATTATAATTGGAGAAAATGGACTCAAAATATATAAAAACAGCACTGGTTACAGGGTCATCAAAAGGGATTGGCAGAGCCATAGCACTTCGCTTGAGTAAAGATGGCTATTTTGTATATGTTACCTACCTAACAGATCAAAAGGGTGGTGAAGAAACTGTAAATCGAATTATTGAAAATGGAGGCAAGGCTGTACTACATAAAGTTGATGTTAGAAGTGAACAAGATGTTATTAATGTAATGAAGATTATAGAAAAAGAATCAGAACATTTAGACCTTTTAGTAAATAACGCAGAACACGACATGATGAAAACAATTGAGGATTCCACTTTTGATGATTGGAAAATGGCAATAGATAGTAAACTTCATGGAGCATGGTTGTGTACAAAATATGCAATTCCGTTGCTTGCAAAAAGTAAAAATGCAAACATTATTATGATTTCTAGTAGTGCAGATGAACGTGCACCAGCGGATATTTTATCTTATGCAACAGCAACAGCAGCATTAACTTCTTTAACGAAAAATTTAGCTGTTCATTTAACAAAATATGGAATTCGTGTTAATGCAATTATGCCAGGGGAGGTTCGTACCGCGAATTGGCAAGGGCTAGAAAATGATGATGAAGCATGGAAAGGATTTGCGGAAAAAAATCCAATGAAAAGAGTAGCAACAGTTGAAGATGTTGCAGATGCAGTTATTCCATTAATTAATGATCCTCACAAATTCCTTAATGGAAACTTTCTTTTTGTAAATGGTGGAAATCATTTGAAATAAATAGTTCTGATATGATGTATGTTTCTGTCTATGAAAAAGAAACTCCAAACAAAGGGAAAGGTGTATTTGCTTCTGAATTTATTCCAAAAGGTGCATTAATTTGGAAATTAACTGAAACTAAAAAATATACAAAGGAAGAATGGGAGAAACTACCAGAAGAAATTAAAAAAGATGCATATCCAGATAGTGATGGTAATTTTGTAGTAGCTACAGGAAAAGGAGAATCTTGGAACCATAGTTGTGATGCTAATACTTGGTGGACTTCTGACAATGAACTTTCAGCTAGAAGAGATATACAAAAAGATGAGGAATTAACATATGACTATGCAACTACTGACATTGATGAAACAAAAGGAACAGATATTGCATATGATTGGGAGTGTAAATGTGGAACTGAGAATTGTAGAAAGATACTTCACTGGAATGATATTTTAAAACCCGAAATATATTATATGCATAAAGGACATCTACCATCTTGGGTAGAGAATTTCGTTGTAACAGAGCATATATAAAAATGGTAAGGTAACTATAACAAAGCCTAACTAAACTTCAGTCATTAGAGTTAATCAAATTACTATATAATTAATTATTATGAGTGAATTAGGAGCTGGGCAACAAAATAGTGGCATACCAACATACGATTACGATGACCACTATTATTTAAAAGATAATCCTAATAAAAAAACAGACTTTCCCTTTTCAAAAAATAATAAAAAATCTGGTGATGAGAAGAATGATAGCACCTTGTCTCAAGATTTTTATAACAAACTAACAACGCAAGACCCAGCACTTGGTCTGGTTTTAGATACGGACGTAAAGACTGTGACTCTTGAAAAGCATGATTTAACTGGAACTACAGCTAAAAAAACTGCTACAACAGACTTTTTTCTTGAAGAACCTTCAGACATGTCTTTTCTCGAAGTGAGGCAAAAATTAAACGACGTGACAAACGCTTTTTTGAATAACCGAGATCATACTCCAATAACTCAGGGTGACGTTGTTGAGTTATACGATCTAGTTGCTAATAATTTTGAAAAACCAGAATTAGATGAAGCGCAGATTCCAATAATAGAATCTGTTACCAATCAAGTCCTCAAAAATCAGGAACTTGATAGTTTAACTAAAGCGAAAATGATGTATTTAGCCTTTGATTTTAACTCGTTAATTGATGCACAACATAATACTGATTCAGCCAAAACATTAAAAAATAAAATTGCAAAAATGATAAAGGCTGGGTCATCAGACGATATCTCCATCCTTTCTGAACTAATTAAATTAGCTAGTCCACATAGCAATCTTGCTGACCAAATAATAAATTACGTTATTCCAGATATTCATCCGCCACTTGAAAGTGTTGATAACCAAATAGAGTTAGCTTCAAATTGTTTAGATCAGAGCAAGGCCAAATTAAATTACTTTGAAGAAAAACCTTATTTTAAAGAAATATATGTTGGTTATAAAAAAATAAACGAGGTTAATCACTATGTAGAGAAAATATTTTCGACAATTGAGCTAACATCTGATTTAGGTGACAGCCATAGATCCAAACTTGAAGGGTTGTTATCAAAAAACATGGATCTTTATGTAAGTCGATTGGATAAGATATCTGATGCCGACATGGATCATGACCATATTGCACCTCTATTCAGATCACTATTAATGGCTAATCATATGGAATTAAATTTTGATCGTAAATTAGCAATTGATATTTTTACTAGTGTATATAATGGTATTTACCTAAATAATGGTCCAAGAGTTGGCGACCAAATACTTACTCTTACTGATTTTTGTGACGCATTTGGACTCGATTCCTTACGAGAAAGTATTTTAAATCGAGGAATAAAATTTGTTAGTGATCACAAGGTAAAAGAGCAAATCAATGCAAAATACCACACAAATTATTAAATATATTAGGTGGTGCACAAGAAAAAGCTAAGGACAATAAAATAGAAATTTTGAAAATATAAATAATTACTTAATTTCTCCAGTAAATTTAGCAGCTTCTACAAAATTTGATTTATACAACTTTTGTTCTTTTTCATTAAATAAACTAATAACTTCAAATTCAATAGTACATTTTTGATCTTCATTTTTCATAGAATGACATACAGCATATCCCAAGAAATTCCAGTCGTGAGTAACCATCAAAATTGCAATATGTAATGGAAATGCTCTTTCTCTGTCTTTTGTGATTGTATGTTTTGATCCAACAGCAAGACTAGAAATATCAAAATCTCTTGGTAATCCTAAAAGTGTATTTAATTCTGTTAAGTAACCCATTTCTATTGTTTATTATACAACAACATTTAAAAACGATAGCGAATGACTATCAACTCTTGAATTTATTAATGTAAAATATAATTTATACCAATTTTTTCCAGAGTTACCATTCTTTGTATATGGAAATGTCAAACAACCTTCACTATATGTACCGAGATGTAAAAAAGTGTCTTTTAAAACAAATTTGGGATTAGATAGTTGGAACCAAGTACTTGCAAATCTTGACCCGCCAGATTTTTCGTCTGAATGGATCTTTGGATTTTTATCATGTGGATAAAAAGGAATTAGGAGTTTATAAGTACCAAGTTGAATTTTTTCTTTTTCAAATAATATTTTAAATCTTCCAACCTTTGGTACTTCTAATATTTTGCTTGATAGATGTAGGGTCAGATTGATTTTTGACATACTTGTTGTTTGCTTTCTGATATACAACCCAATCTGTTTATCAGATAACCCAAACTTTATATTTTTGTGGAATCCATCGACAACTTTAAAAAGATTTTTTGATCTTGTAACCTGTGTTGAATAAGGTAGGTTTATCAATCTACCATCATTTGTAGTAACTTTGATCCATCCTTTATTAAATTGATCTAGTAAGTTATCAAGTTTATATATTGTCAATTTAGAAATTAATTGGTGATAAATGATTGTAAGCTCTTATTACACTATCAATATATTTAATATTTTTATTGTAATCTTGAATAATTTTATTTATATCTTCACTCGAACTTATTTTTGGTGTATTTTTAAAATATTTATCTATTGCTAATTTTACGGATTCGATGTCATTTAAGTAAATATTACTTTTAATTTGCATAATGCCATAAGATCCATGTCTAATAAAAATTGATTTAAAATACTCCAGCCTCCGAAACCATAAAGGTCTTTCTAAGCTTTCGACAATGGCGATGGCTTTAATTAAATTATTGTCAGCATTGTTTTTTGAAGAATACTCGTCAATAAATTTTATAACATCTACTGGAATCATTTCTAAAGTATTTTGGAAAACAATATTTTCACTTATTCTGTTTGATTCATAAATTTTATAGAAAAATATTACGAATAGTGCAGTAAGTATTGACGACCATATATTGTCAATTAGCCCCTGTTGGGTTGGAATCAACATACGTGCAGGCGTGGTTGTTGAAAAAATACCAGCGATTGTGCCCGTAATCGAAATACTAATTATTGACACAACATGTATTAATACTTGAGTAGGTTTATTGCGAAAATTAGCCACACTTTTTGAATGAATTCTTATTTTTATAAGTGCGGTAAAATTCGTTAAAATTGAGTGGACAATACCTATGAAAAAACCAAGTAATCCTGCATTGTAAAGATTTGGAATACGATTAATGCCGAACAAGACTGAAATTATTACAAAAACAGGTAGCAGTCTGAATGCAATGTACCTCTGAGGCGTTGTGCTAATGTAAAAACTAAATTGGTCGTCCGTGGAAAAATATAGTTGAGGCCAATTCATTTTAAAAGCATAATAAAAAACGTGGATTAGTAATAATGTTAGGATTATTAATCCAATATATTCATAGATTAAGTACATATTATTTTTACATTTTACCACCAACTTATAGAAAATGCTTTTTATAACAAGCTTAAATTTATTAAAAGGTATGGCTGAATTAATAACTTATTAAAAGTGAGAGCCATTCTATTGATTGAAGTTTTAAAACACAGAACAAAAAACAATTGGGTTAGCGAACCCCACGCAAGTGGGGTGAGCGAGAAACCCGAGCATGCAGTGTTCGCGAGGCTCCGCGAAGCGGAGCTGAGCGGAAGACACGAGCATTCTCCAATTCCTTCCCCTTTGACCCCTCCCTTGGAGAATGCAAACGAACATGTTAAACTATGTTTTGGAATGTGGTTCGAGCGGTGTTGTATACACGCTCCCAGTTGCGACCTGTCGGGGTCGAGCGAAGCGAAGACCACGACTTTTGCCCATCCTCACGGACTAAAACAACACAGAAGTATTTCAAAATATTGCGATATTTTGATATATTGATTTGGATTATTTACGGGCGTATAAATGATAGTAGCATGGCTACTAATGTAAATAATCCCAATCAAAAATACTTCATATATGCAAGGAAGTCTACAGATGTAGAGGATATGCAAGTCCAATCAATTGAAGGGCAATTGGACGAACTTCGAATTTTGGCTAAAAAAGAAAATTTAAATATTGTAGAGGAATTCATTGAAAAGCAATCAGCCAAAATTCCAGGCCGTCCAATTTTTAACAGAATGTTAGATAGAATTGAAAAAGGTCATGCCGATGGCATAGTTTGTTGGCATCCAGATCGTTTGGCTAGAAATTCTGTAGACGGAGGTAAGATAATTTATTTAGTAGATACAGGAAAAATATCTGCCCTCAAATTCAACACCTTTTGGTTTGAACCCACTCCTCAAGGGAAGTTTATGCTCTCGATGTCATTTTCTCAAAGTAAGTATTATGTTGATTCTTTAAGCGAAAATACTAGTCGTGGGTTACGCCAAAAAGCTAGAAGTGGTTTTCGTCCTGGAATTGCTCCTGTTGGTTATTTAAATGATTCAAGGACGAAAACAGTAGTAGTTAATAAAAAAGTTGCTCCTGTTATTAAAAAGGCTTTTGAAATGTATGGAGAGGGTAATATTAGAGTAAAAGATATTAATAGCTTTTTGGCTTCAAAAGGTATCCTCACCTCCACTAAAAAACCTGTTGGTTTAACTAGAGTTAGAAGAATACTCACAAACCCATATTACTATGGACATTTTACATATGGAGGTGAGGTATATGGGGGCAGATATGATCCAATTATCTCAAAGGCACTTTTTGATAAAGTTCAAGAGGTTTTGAATTCTAAGAATAAACAATGGAGTTATGCAAAAGTAGAAAGAATTCCAAAACCCTTTCTTGGACTTTTAAGGTGTGGTGAGTGTGGAATGGCAATAACTGGTGAGATACATACTAAACATTATAAAAATGGAGGAACTGATATTTTTAAGTATTATAGATGTACTAAAAAGAATAAAAATATCAAATGTTCCCAGCCCTACAGTACAACAGAAGAAAGTATCCATTCACAACTCACCACACTACTCAAAAAGTACGCTTTGAGACAAGATTGGGCTAATCAGATGCTATTAAAACTAAAACAAGAGGAATCTGATATATCCCAATCATCCCTTTCTTTAATTTCTCAAAAGAGAAATAGGATTGGTAATTTAAACACCAAATTAAAACTTCTTTTAGATACCTATTTAGATCAGGAAGTTGATAAAGAAATATATAAAGTTAAAAAGTTTGAGTTAGTATCTAAAAGAAAAACTATAGAAGAACAAATTATCAATTTACAAAACAAGAAAGGGAGTTGGATCGAACCCATGAGAACATGGATAAAAGAAGCTCAAGAAGTAACAAAAGTTGCAGAATCTGCGGATCTGCAACTTAAAAAGGCCCTCGCCGCTAAAATCTTCGGCTCGAACCTCTTTCTAGAGAACAAAAAACTCCGAGGGGATGGGCAAAAGTCGTGGTCTTCGCTTCGCTCGACCCCGACAGGTCGCAACTGGGAGCGGTGGACGGGATTTGAACCCGCGACCTCCTCCTTGGCAAGGAGGCATTCTACCGCTGAACTACCACCGCAGTAAAAGTCAGATAGAGTATACCAAAAGTGATCCCGACTCTCATTAT
>Ga0172375_10012842_pt1 | contig 10467 bp, 4 predicted proteins | sample LakKiv1m_FD_114537 | JGI IMG/M metagenome (GOLD analysis project Ga0172375, IMG submission 114537) | Freshwater microbial communities from Kabuno Bay, South-Kivu, Congo - kab_092012_11.1m | ecosystem: Environmental > Aquatic > Freshwater > Lake | place: Democratic Republic of the Congo...
ATAAAAAATTTATTATCAATAACGCCGAAGATCAGAAAACAAGAGAAATGGTTAAATATACCAAACGATGGTATTAATCTTTAAATTGTTATAACAATCCATTTCAGTCCAGAGGTGTTAAATTACTTATGTAATAATTATCACGATAGTTTTACACGATGGCACGAGGGATTTAGCGGTATTAACTAGGTAAAACGGGGGGTAGTATCTTTGAGGATTAAGAAGAGAAGAACATAATTATATGAGAAGGAAACGTTACAGATTACTTATTGATATCTTTCCTTATGATCCATCTATTTTGACTTACAACAGAGGGAAATGATTGTAAAAGTGGAGCGATTTTTGTATGATATTAGTATCTATTGGTAGGTAAAAACAAATATGGCAGACAAAACTGATATTCCAGAATTAATTACCCTTATGGAAGCAAGCAAAATTCTCAAGGTTCACCCCAACACTCTTCGTTCGTGGGACAAGAATGGAATATTGCCCGCGGTACGCATTGGTGAAAAAAAAGTGAGAAGATATAAAAAGATAGATATAGAAAATTTTATCGGTAAAAAGAAATAATATGGATAATCTACCTAAAAATATATTAAATTACTTCGCCACATTCACTGAAACGCGGTTTAATTTTAGAAAGTTGATTAATTATCGTTGGACAAATGATGAGTTAACTTTGGATCTATCTTTATTCTCGGATTTCCAAAAATCCTTCTTTGGAAAAATAAAAACAGGGAAATTACAAAAAATAACTGTTAAAAAAGGACAATATACCATCAGTGTCCCTCAAGAAGAACTCTATTCTGGTATTGAAAAACAATTATCTCAAAAGTTTAATTTGGAGTATCTTCAGAGCTGTGTAGCTCAAGCAAAGGAAAAAAACAGAGAAAGAGATAGCAAATTAATTGCCACTAATGATGGAATTATTGAAAAATCAACTAATAATAAAGAGAACGAGGCACCGAGCAGAGCAGTTTTTTTAGAAGGAATTCGCACCTATAACTTAGCATTAAGAAAATTTCTTGAAGAAATACTATTGGAGGTTCAAGACAATAAACTCAATAAAATTAAAGAAGATTGTCAAGTAGAATACTTACCACCTACAATTTTTAATCCCCATGCATATACACAGGAGTATTTTGACTCTTTACAACAAATAACCAAAAAATCAAACGACGAAAAAGATTATTACGATAATGTCCAGCAATATTTCAAGAAAGAAACAAAAGAAATTGTAGTATATGATCTTTTCTTTAATCTGCAAAAATATACCGCCTTCACTAATATAGGAACTCAATATTTGTTTATTAATGAGTTATTTAAAGAATTAGATGATAAAAATGCTGTTTCTTACCCACTTTACTTTATTGAGGTAGAAATTAATCCTACACCCTCAGAGGTAGAGATTTCGATACCAAGAAAGCTTCTATTAATCAATTCACCGGCTATAAATTATTTCCAATTTCCATCAGTATTAACAACCACTCGAGCCGTTGACATAGGCAGTGCTCAACAACAACTTTCACAAGTTGAAGTATTCCTTCAAACCCAGTATGGATACAAAGACCCATTTATTACAGAGTCTATTTTTAAACCCATAATTCCACCAAAGGAAGAGTATCCCACAATAAGAAGCAGATTCGGTATACAAATAGTTAAAAATGAGGATAAAAGATTACTCGACTATTCCGAATTATTAACCAGATCGCAACTTGGAGAAAAAAGTAATTTTGCTGATTTTGTTTCAAGATATCTTGAAGGCAATGTAGAAAACAACCAAGATTCCGTTGATAGAGAATTTTATGATAAATACCCTATTAATAGTCCAAAAAGATATGTTTCCGATAATCCTTTGCCACTTAACGACGCACAAAAAAGAATTGTACTTGCCTTGAAGAATAATAAAAATAAAATTATTGTCGTAGATGGGCCACCAGGAACAGGTAAGTCGCACACAATTGCAGCAATCTCCTATTGGGCTAATCAAAATAAACGATCGGTAGTCATTACTTCTCATAAAAAAGCGGCTCTTGATGTGATTGACGATATGCTTACCAGTAAGTTTCAAAAGCTCCATCCAAAGATAAAGCCTTCAATTATCCGTTTTGACCCCAATGGGCAAAATTTAAACAATCTGACCAATACGCTTCAAAGCTCTGTGATCAACGCCGCAAATGACCGGAGCATGGAATTTAACCAACAGGCGGTGTTAGAAGATTCTAAAAACTTTGAAAAAGAATTAGAAAATAAAATTGAAGAGAAGTTTACTACTATTAAAAATACCCAATATTTAAAAATGCTTCTCGATTTTGAAATATTAGGAAAATCGTTAATCGCTAACAAAATAATTGACGAAGAAGATTTAACCCTCACAAAAATTGATTCAAAAATAAACATTAATTTTGATCTTGTTGAAGATCTTTACAAAAAAGAGAATTTTGTTATACCAGACATTAATTTAGATCAGTATGAATTGTTACTAAGAAACAAAAGTTTACTTCCTGAATTTTTAAACTCGTGCGATAAACTTCAAGAGATTTCTGAGGAAGTATCTGATTTCGATATTGAAATTAAAGAACTCCCCAAAGATTTTATTGATCTTGTTTATTCTTCCTGCAAAATCTTTAACGAAGAATCGTTTGTTCTTAAACTAACGCAAAAAGATGTAATTGGTGGTTTATTGAGAACAATTACAGGAAGGGTTCCAAAAAAAGAAAGGGTTGAAAAAACCGTTTCTTCTTTCAAAAGTCTTAAGTATTCACATATTTTGGAGGAAATTGCCAGAATGAAAGGTGTAAAAAAAGACGAGCTGACACTATCACAGATTAAAGAAGGACTGGATATTCTTCAGGCACTACTTCCTCTTCGGGAGTATAAAAAAATGCTTGTAGATTTTAAGAGGCTATCTATAAATAAGAGTATCCAGATTCAGGATATCTATAAAACAATATTACAATTTCAAGAATCATCTCATATCTTAACGGATGAATTGTACAAATCCCTTATCACTATTTCTCAATATTACAATCAAATATTTGAAAGTGCCGGTATTGAGTTTGAAGAATTAAGCACAATAACAGAAATGGTTAGCAATACATCTTCCTATAAAAATCTTTGGCAATGGATTAAATTACATTATCAACTTTCTCAAGTTAAACAGACTGAATCCTTAGAACACGAGAAGCTTAATTCTTATTATGAAATTAGACAAAAAGAAGTCGAGCACTTAAACGATCTGCGATTGAAGAACCTTAACAACTTTATAGGAGATATTGCCAGAATAAAAGAAAGTTTTATTGGCGGTAAAAGATTTTCCGACGAGCAAACAAAGGTCCTTTTGGAAAATATTCCCTGTATCATTGCTGAACCCAATCTAATTTCTAAGTATTTCCCGATGTCTGAGGATAGTATTGATATTTTGGTAATAGATGAAGCTTCACAAGTATCTATAGCTGACTCAATTTCCCTAATTCTTCGAGCAAAACAAGTTGTAATTTTTGGAGATGAATACCAATATGGGGCTGTTGGAGCGGTAAATGTCAGTTCAAAGTATTCTGCTGGTTATTTTAAGGAAATACTAAATGCTTATTCAGAAGATTACAAAACAGTAGTCTCTCCTGAACAAGAAAAAGAGTTGATTAACGAGGTATCAAAAGAAATCACCGATGAAGCCGATCAGGAAGTGCAAGAGGTTTTGGTTCCTAAAGATATTGAAGGTAAAATATTGTGGCTTAAAACTTTTGATATTCGTACATCAACGCTTAGTTTTGCTAAAGCCATAGCCAACTATTCAACCTCTCTAAGGGTTCACTTCCGAAGTTTTCCAGAAATTATTGATTACTCAAATGAGTATTTTTATAAAAAAGCGCAAATGGAGTTAATCGTAAATAGAATAAGAACTAAACCAATTGCCGAAGTACTTAAATTTATTAAAGTTGAAACCAAAGGTTCTTCCGGTCCCAATACTAACTTAGATGAAATCGAGGCAATTATTACTGATCTTAAAGAACGGTTAAAGAATGGCTTCACCGGAACGGTAGGAATAATTACTTCCTTCAGAGAGCAACAAGCTAAGATGGTGCAGATTCTAGCAGAGGAATTTAATTTGACAGAACTCAAAAAGAAGCACAATTTGGAGATCTGGTTTGTGGGAGATGTCCAGGGAATTGAAAGAGACTTGGTCTATTACTCTTTTGTTGAAGATAATAAATTCCCCGAGACTAGCCTAACGAATATTTATCCGGTTATTGGCGGTAATGCCGATACAATTAGAAGTCTAAAAATGCAAAGATTAAATGTTGGTTTCAGTCGCGCCAAAGACACTATGGTTTTTATCCATAGCATGCCTTTAGAAAAGTATGCCAATACTCGCCTTGGTGATTCACTTAAGCATTATAAAAAATTATTTGATATAAATTTAAAAAATGACTATTTTATTGAGGATGAATCTATACTGGAATCCGAAGCAGAGAAAAAACTCTATACGCTTCTTTTGCAGACAGAATTTATTAAATCCCACAGAGATAATATTCGTATAATCCCACAGTTCCAAATCGGTGATTACATTAGAACTGAATTCAAAAAACAAATACCTAAATACAGAGTAGACTTTTTAGTAACTTATTCCAAGGGTGGTAAAGAGCAGACTCTTATTCTCGAATATGATGGAGTCGAGTTTCATACCAAAAATCCGGAAATTGTAACTAAACACAACTTTAGCCAAGAATTTTTAGATTATGATATAGCGAGACAACTTGAGCTGGAAACCTATGGTTATCGATTTTTAAGAATAAATAAATTTTCTCTGGTGCCGGAACAAAAGGGTGAACAGGAAAAAGATGTGCTGAATCGTCTAATAGAAAAATCATTTATAATTGAGGAGTAAATTATGGCAAAAATAAATTTAACTGAAGAAGAAAAAGCCAAGTTGATAGACCTAATTAATAATGGTTCAGAGATTCCGTTAGAATTACTAGAAAAACTTGGTCCTGGTTTTTTTGATAAATTAGCGCGTGATGGTAAATTTGATTTTGCTACTCTCGAAAAATTTAAAGTACCCACTCTTGAATACGCCGGTAAACGAGCGGAAAATGTTATTCTTGCCTCTGCTGCCCTTACTGGTGGTAATGCCCCGCTTCAAGTTGAAAGATGTTTCGAGTCCGGAAATGTTACTAATGGCAAAAGCCAGTTAACAATTTTTGAAGAAAGCAAAAAAGAAGATAAAAATTGGCGCAATTTAATTATCCAAGGAGATAACCTCCAATTTTTAAAAACGTGTTATCTTAATAAAGATCCATTAATCAAGGATAAAGTAAAAGGAAAAGTAAAACTTATATATATTGATCCACCATTTGCGACGAAAAGTGACTTTGGCGGGAAAGAGGGTGAATTTAGCTATTCTGATAAAGTCGACAGGGCTACTTTTTTAGAGGATTTACGAGAACGCTTAATTTTTCTTAGAGAAATCCTAGCTAATGACGGCAGTATATATATCCACCTCGACCAAAAAATGAGCCACTATGTGAAAGTAATCATGGATGAAGTCTTCGGGAAAAATAAATTTTTAAACGAAATTATTTGGCGCTATAATCGATGGACAGCTCAAGCAGAAAAATTTCAAAAAATGCACGATGCTATTTTTTGGTATTGTAAAAGTGACTATACATATAACCTTCAATACAAAGAATATTCTGAGGCCTCAAAACAAGCACACGAAGAGAGGGGTTATATTCAAAGGGGAAGTTTCAAAAGCATTCCAAATGTAAAAGGTGTTGCTGCTGATGATGTATGGGAAATAAATTTTCCAGGGCCATCACAAGAAAGGGTCGGTTACCCCACACAAAAACCCGAAGCATTGCTCGAAAGAGTAATTGCATCATCATCCAACGAGGGAGATTTGGTAATGGACTGTTTTGCAGGAAGTGGAACAACAGGAGCAGTAGCAGAAAAATTAGGAAGAAGATGGATTATGTGTGATTTTGGAAAACATTCAATTTATACGATGCAGAAAAGGATGTTTAGGATAGCAGAATCAAAGAAATTAGGTCAAGAAGCTGGTAAAAACGCTAAATATGGAAAAAGCCCAATGCCTTTTTGCGTTGCATCTTGTGGAGGATATGACTTTACCCGGATTATGTATTTAAGAGAGAGCAAAGACGCATATATTGCTTTCGTTTTGGGATTATTTAACTTACCAAAAAGTGAAGAAGATTATGCCCACAAATATAAACTTCCTAACGTTTTTGGAGAAAAAGAAGGTAACCCGGTAGAGATTTATCCTGTTTGGAAGGATGAGTATTTGAAAAATGTTAAGGTTGATAAAGAATACTTACAAGAAATCATTAATCAATCGGGAGGAAAATTAAAAGGAAATTATTATATTATTGCTCCAGTAAGCTGTACCAGCATTGGAGATACAATTTTGGAAAACGATAAACAGGAATTGGTTCACTTTAAAATTCTATCTTTTCCTTATAAAATATTAGAGGAAGCCGCCCGTTCTTTTGAGATCAAAGAGCAACCCAGTTCTTCATCCAATATAAATGATTTGATTACTTCTGTTGGTTTCTACTTTAACGAACAAGTTGATGTGGAAGTTAAAAAAACAGCAGACGGAATACAGATAACTAAATTCTCATCCGAGATAACCGATAAAAACGGCAATAAGTTTGAAGGAATAGGTGGTTTGGCAATGGTACTGATAGATAAAGATTACAACGGCAAGGTGTTTGATATGGAAGAAGCTGTCTATGCAGTTGATATAAAGGAAGATGGAAAAATCGTAATTGGTGGCATTACTGCCGACACGCATATCATTGCTATCGATAAGCACGGTAACGAATCAAAAATTACAGCAGTGAAATAAAATATGTATGGCCAGAAAACAAATACTAAAGCTTAATCTATCTGAACACACTCTCGATATTAAATATAATCGGGCAAGTTGGGAGAAATCACAGCTTGATCTAGACGAAATAGACGAATATCTTAGAGCTCTGGTTACCGATAAAGATGGTTTTCGGGAGTATCAGTATAAAGCTATTCGGGATATTTTATTTTATCTTTGGGCAGATAAATATAACAGCATAAAAGATCTGGCCAAAGAAAACTGGCGCGAAAAACCTTCCATTCAACAACGTTTTTCATCTGAGGATCATTTTTTGGGTATGTTACCGCTGCCCGACAAACTTTCCGGTGTTGTACACATGGCTACCGGCACTGGAAAATCATATGTCATTTTTGCAGTTGCTTATCTGTCGATTTTATTAGGTTTTGTAAAACGAGTATTAGTTCTGGGACCCTCTTCTACAGTAATTGAAGAGGGTTTGTGGGCAAAATTCAAAGAACATATATATGGCAAACGGGGGCAGGAACTAATTGGTAAACTTCCACCGGAGTATAGGAATATTCCCATTAAGTTATTAAACGAAACTCAACCAATCGAAGATTACTCTATTACCATTGAAAATATCAACGCAATATTTAACAAAGACCGTAATGCTATTGGTGATACTTTATTTGCTAACACTGATGATGTGCTGGTTTTGAGCGATGAGGTTCATCATGCCTACTCACATTTGAACTTTAAGTCTGGAAGATTTGAAATTGAATCTGGCGGAACCGGAGAAACAAGAGATGAAAGAATTTGGATGACTTTTTTACGCACTGAACCCAAGATAAAACGTCATATTGGTTTTACTGGGACTCCCTATATGTCAACATCTAGCACGGATGAAGGGAATGCGTATTTTACGGATGTGATTTATAACTATTCGATCAAGGACGGTGTAGATGAAGAATACATAAAAATAATAAATCCAATTATTCATACGGAAACTGATGAAGAATACAAAGAACTATCATTGGACCAAAGATTTGAAATGATACTTGATAATCATGAAGAATTTAAACGCAAATACTCATACCCAGTTAATGGGAAACCAAGAGTAAAACCAATAACAATTTTTATATGTATGAATATTGCATCTGCTCAACAGTCAACTCAGGAATTTATTAACTTTTTAGCCAAACAGGAAAAGAAGAAAACAACTGCTTCACAACCGCTGACTTATTATCATTCCAAAGCCAGTGAAAAGGTTATGTGTGCAACCAGCGAACCAGGTGATGCTAAATATTCTGAAGAGCTCAAAACAATTGAAGATTTGAATAATAAAAAGGAGTTTATTTTTTCAGTCTACCGCCTATCAGAAGGTTGGGATGTGGATAATGTTTTTCAAATCGTTCCAATGAAAGATACTGCTTTTAATTCGAAATTGAGAATCTCTCAGGTTTTAGGGCGCGGCTTAAGAATTCCTAGAAAAGTAAGCAAGGTAGCTATACTTCAGAATTATCCAATTGTAACTGTTACTAATCACGAAAAATTTGCCTCACATATCAAAGAATTAGTTGATAGTGTAACTATGTGCGAAACAAGAATTACATCTCGGGTTTTAAACGACACAACTAAAAGTAAACGGGCAAAGCACAACTTTACTTTATTTAATATCAACTATATTCCAACTGAGAAATTTATTGAGAAACAACAAACAGAACAATCGAGTATGGGCAAAAGGACACTTATTCTTGATAAACCCAAAGAAAAACTAGGTCTAAATGTATTTTTTGACCAAGGCCAAAAAAAATTTGAATTGCATAAAAGCTTCTATACCGTTGATCAAATATCAACTGAGTTAGCACAAAGATTTAGATTACAGGAATTTGAATCAAAACATTTTGATTTTGGATTTGGTGTCGAAGTGGAAGAATTACCTTCAAGCGAAGATATCGAGAAAGTCATTAAACAAGCCATGAAACGATCTGGATTTCAAGATGACAAGCTGTCTGACTTAAATCGGCAACAGATAAATCTTTTCTTTAATCAGTTTCTTCCCAAAGGTAAAAAAAGACGTATATTTGAAAATACTCGAGGTTCGCTCATACCTATTTCTACAATGAATATGGACAATATCAGTATTAGAATGACTGACCTAGAAAAAGAAGCTATGGCTTACATATCTGATGAATATGAAAGTGAGTTGCCGGCAGATACTCTATTTATTCTCAAGGAATTAGGTAATAGATTCCAAAAAAACAAAAGTTTACTGAAAGATGGGCAAATGCAACTAATCGTTGAGGAAGATCCATTTATCCAAAAAAATACAGAATTTGTTAACTACCTTTATGGTGCAAATTCACCAGTTGTTGTTAGTCCTTTTCATTTAAAAACTCCATTAGACGTTTGTTTTACATCTCACGCTCCGGAAAAGGAATTTTTGTTTTTGCTTCTGAAATATGCAGAATATTTTGAGTCTTGGGTTAAAGCAAGAGATATAGGATTTTATACTGTTGATTACGAATATTGGAAAAAAGGAAAGGATAGAAAAAAAGGTAGTTTTAATCCTGATTTTTTCATAAAACAAAATCTAAGTAACTATATTAATTTACTTCAGGAAAAAAACTCAAAATTAGATCTGAATGAATTAAGAGAACTTCAAGAGAATGGTATAGAAACACTAATTCGAGTTGTAGAAATAAAATCAGATGATGATACTGATGAAACCACCTTAGCGAAAGAGGAATATGCAAAACAGCACTTTAAGTCATTGAATGAAATTTTAAAAAAGGCCAACCCTGTTGATATTGACCGCCAATATCGTAATAACATTTATCAACATTACACATTTGATTTATTGAGACCCGTCGAGTTTCCTTTTTGGTTTTCAAATTTGGAGACTGGCAAAATGATAATAAAGATTTAAAAAACATTTAATTATGAAAAAAATTAAAGTAACCATTCAGGACGAAAACACACTTGTTCTTTTAGAGGATGCTCAAAAGGGCGACATAGTCGATCTAAAATCGATTCACGAAGCAGATATAGACAAAACTACAATCGATAGCCTAATCAAATCAATTAAAACGGATGAATTTAATACACAGTTAGAGGCGGCAAAACGCAATATCGAGAAAGAAAAGAGTCTTGAGGCTGAACTTAAAGAAAAAGACATCATTAACAGAGCAAAAGAGGCGCTTACCAAAAAAGATCAAGAAATAACCACACTTAACACAAAACTTGAAAGTATTAAAAAACAAGTCGAGTCTGAAATAAAGGTTAAATCTTTAGAAGAACGCCAAAAACTAGAAGAAGAATACCGTAAAAAATTAGGCGATAAGGAACTTGAAATTCAAGAGATCAAACATCAAAAGGAACTAAGTGAACAAATACTGCAAGATAAACTCAAGGCCAGCGAAACTTCACTTGTATCTCTAAAAGAGATGCGCTCCCGAATGAGCACCAAAATGATCGGCGAATCACTAGAGGTTCACTGTGAAAACGAGTTTAATAGGATTAGACCATTTGCTTTTCCTAAAGCTCAATTTGGAAAAGACAATCAGCTTTCAGCCTCCGGGTCTAAGGGAGATTATATCTATCGGGAATATGATGATGAGGGTAATGAAATTTTA
>Ga0172375_10012843_pt1 | contig 10466 bp, 10 predicted proteins | sample LakKiv1m_FD_114537 | JGI IMG/M metagenome (GOLD analysis project Ga0172375, IMG submission 114537) | Freshwater microbial communities from Kabuno Bay, South-Kivu, Congo - kab_092012_11.1m | ecosystem: Environmental > Aquatic > Freshwater > Lake | place: Democratic Republic of the Congo...
ACTTACGGAATGTTTATAGAGGAGGATGATCTTTAATAAATTCAAGTGCTTTAGTATAAATCTGTACCAACTCTTCATAGTAAGGTTTATCACCAAAATTTGACTTGAGCGAACTAGGTATTATATTATTCACGATATTATATGCGCCCTCAAAAGATTTGAGCGAATTGCCATCCCGGTGCATAAAAGCTTCAATTTTATCCATTATTTCCAATAATGCTATGGTACTAAAATACCCCCTATTTTCAGTAATATAATTTGGGTTTGTATCTAGAGATTTTCCTAAACTGTCAGGTAAAACATTTTGGCTAAAATGATGGGAGCTGCCCAGCTCTGTTGCTTTATAAGCAGGGGGACAAGTTTTCATATCTGCTACGTCTAGCAATTGCTCGTTACATCTAATATGAGCTTCGCTCCAAAATTGCTGCATAGTTACAGTGTTTGGGTCAAAACCTAAATATATTAGATATTTAATTTCATCATTGGAAATATCGTATTGATCTTCTGACTCACCTGATAATTTGCAATGTAGATATACAGCTCCAATTATTGGTAGTTGATTAAATTTGCGAGGATCTACATTCGAATCCGTATAAGGAAATCCTTTATTAAGAGCTTCTTGATGTTTTGCTGAAAAAAGATAACTGTACAATTTTCCTATAATTTTTCTACCCGCTAAATCTCTAAAGCCTCCCGTTTTACCTAAGTCTCCAACATAGATCATATATGGGAAAAATGATACTAATTCAGCATCTAGCTGGTTTCCAATTAAAAATTGATCAAACTTGTCTTTGTGGCTTTCGTACCATGCAACCATTTCTTGTTCACTTTTGAGATGATTAACACCATTATCATTCATTTCAGCAAAACGTGGTAAGATAACTGCGTTTACTGAATCTGGTATATTTCTAAAATGCTCTGGTTCTATGCCTAAACTTTCAAATGTTAGGGTACGTTCTGGTGTATAAACAGTCATATTATTTGGTAATTATGTATGGCAAACATTTCATTATATTTTCATATTCCTTTTTGTGCAAGAAAGTGTCCTTATTGTGGATTTTTTTCCCAAGCCGGCAAGGTCAGTTTGTGGCAAGAGTATTTTGATTGTTTAACTATAGAATTATTATCATATAAAAACATTTTGAATGATCTTAGTATTGCTTCAGTTTATTTTGGTGGAGGAACGCCTTCATTGGTTGATGCTTTATATATTGCCAAATTATTATCAGTTTTAGCTAGTAATTTTAAGCTGGATCAGCACATAGAAATTACCCTAGAGGCAAATCCAGAGAGTCTTACTGATGAAAAATTGAAATCTTATCAAAAGGCAAATATTAACCGACTTAGTATTGGGATACAAAGTACAAACAATAAACTTTTAACAAAAATTGGACGCCAATATGATTGGCAGAAAGTAAAAAAAGTCTATAAAAATGCTAAAGATGCTGGCCTTAGAAATATAAGTTTAGATTTAATATTTGGTCTTCCAGATTCTAATTTAAGTATTTGGAAACAAGATTTAGAAAGGGTTTTGTCCTTAAATCCTGAACATATTGCTTGTTATAGCTTGGAACTGGATGCAAAATCAGCTTGGGGTAAAAATAATGCTGTGGGGGAATTTCAAACAGTTTCAGACAAGCTGAATAGGCAAATGTATCAACAGGCTCGCAAAATATTAAGTCAAGCTGGATATATTCATTATGAAATATCAAATTGGTGTAAAAAGGGTTATAAATGTAATCATAATTACAAATTTTGGCAATATAAACCTTATATCGGCATTGGAGCTGGAGCACATTCTTTTTGGAAAAATCTTAGATGGGATAATATCGAAAGTATAGAAAAATATATAAATATGATTAAGCGACATGGTACTGGAATAAATAACAAATATCCAATCAATAAAATAAACCAACAAAAAGAAAAACTAATGCTTGGTTTAAGGTTGATAAAAGGAATTAAATTAAACAGTCTTGATTCAGTTTTTTTACACAAAATAAACCCAAAATTGAATCGACTAAAAAATGATGGCTTGATTGTTGTAAACAAAGATAGTCTTCGTTTGTCAGTAAGAGGATTAGATTTAGAAAATGAAATTATGCAGCAATTATTAGAATAGTTATTTTATCTTTCAATTCTTGGAAATATTGTTTGATAGCCTTGTTTCTCGTTAAGATTTTGAGCTGGAGGGAGTTTCTGTCTTGATGGTAAAAGATGAGCTATTGAGGTCCCAATCATGCCAAAAGGAGTACTTGCTGTATATAAGTTTATGTCTGACGGAGTAGGAAATTTATCATCTTTTTTTTGAATTACCACATAAAAATAACCATCTTTCCCAACTACTCCGTCAAAGGCACTAATTAGTTGTTGTGGTCTGCGAGTGTTTCTGGTTACATGTCCATGGGCAGAAACATTGGAAGTAGCTGGATATATGTAATTGTATCTAGCAACTAAATCACTTTCTGTAGCTACAGTAAAAACTCCACCATCACTTAAAGCTTTATTAGCGAACTGAAAGAATTCAGGTTTAAATAGCATTTCGTTGTTAGGATATAAAAGCAATACCGATGATGTCGGTATTTGTGGTTTAACTTGATCAACAAACGATGGATCAAAAAAAATTCTACCACTAGTTTTCCGAGTATTGCCAAAATGTGCTTTGTATGCACTATCAATAGTTTTCCACGTATCGCCGCCATCTTTAAAAGCTTGCCACAATTGAACTAGTTTATCTTGTAGGTGAGAACTACGTTTAAAGAAGTCCCAATCAACTTGTCTTTTTTTACCAGGATTAGCAAGCTGTTGTATTACTTCTTGTCCAAATTCATTGGTATAAGGATCAACAACAAAAATAGCAGCATCGGGTAAGGCGTTGGCGGCATTTAGTGCTTCCAGCCCAGTGCCGCCACCTATAATATAAACAGCAGTATTATATCTTTGTCCATCAACTAACACTTCATGAACTTCAGCTGTCACTTCTACTTGTTCTGCTTGTTGTTGAAATATTCTCTCACGTCCCATAATAAATGAGAATTATAACATGCAATTAGAAAGTTAATAGATATGAAAGTATTTTACAAAGAAGTTATTTATTAGATTTAGTAATATGTAGAATTAAATGATACTATTTTGTCATTAAAGCTTATACACTCCCATTAATTTTGCTCCATTGACGGATACATTAAAAACTTCATTGTAATTTTTATATTTCTCACTGTCCCAGCGGTAGTTGGTCACGTAATAATCGGCCTCTTCCATATTATCTGTAAAGTAGATTCGTTCCTTTTGATCGTTTGGTAGGGCATCTGCATTATATTTTGCTACACGCTGTTTGGTATATAGAATTATCTTATTTCGGTCATCATGGGTAATTATATATTCTAGCCCTTGTTTGAAAGATAATCCCCAATAATCAAAATCAAAATTTTGTTTAGCATTTTCATAGTTTCCTACTAATTCGTTAAAATAAACCTGCTGATTGGGGTGCGATTTGAGCATAAACCAAAATGTATTACCCATATTTAAAATCAATAAAACACACAGTAATATTCTGAAAATAGATTTCTTAGCAAAATAATTCCACAAATATTGTATGCCTAAAAGAGCTAGCATTATCATTCCCGGATAAATAAAATATAGATGGCGCCAATCATCATATAAAATTGATCTCAATATAATTACGCTAAATAAAGGTAAATAAACCCATAACAAGAATAAGTAGGATGTAAAACTTTTCTTAAGATATATATAAGGATTTTTTATAATATTTAACAAAACAGCAACAGCTCCGATTATCGATGTTAGCAGATAAATGATTGGAGTAGTTATACCTATCCAAATTAAAACATAATACCTAGGTATTTCAGCAGAGCTTAAATATTGTCCGCCAAATAAAACGGTTTCAGGCCAAGGAAATTTGCTCATCCGTTGCCAGGCAGTTATGAGATGGGTTATTGGTTGTTGCCATAGATAAGGCCAAAAAACAAACATCACAATTGACATAATAATCAGATAAACTACAGAATGAATAACTTTTACGCTAATTTCGGAATTGTTTTTTTTAGTTGGAGCAAAAAATAGAAGAATAAGACTGAAAAAGGGAATTAGTAAGCCGATAATCCTAATATCTATTAAAAATGCCGATGCAATTGATAATAAAATTAATTTGGTAATTTTACGTGAGTTTAAATATTTTATTAGCAAATAAATATTAATAATAAATACACTTAAAAATGGAATGTCTTTAGAGTTATAAAAACTTTGAGCAAAGATTCTAGGACTGAGAATAAGCATGATACTCCCCAAAAGACCAAGCCAGCGATTATTAAAATGATTTTTGACTAATAAAAAGAAAAATAATACACCTACATAAAAAGTTAAAAAGGTGCAAAGATGACGCATGATATATAAATCATGAATATTTTCCAAAAACCCTAAGTAACGTTCTGCGAGAACGAGTGGCATTTCTATAATCACTCCATAGTCTTTATCAACATAATCAAATAGATAGTTATCACCGCTAAATACATAGTTTACCGATACAATCCCGTTTATTCTACTAATAGGCTCATCCCACGATACTCCATAATCGCGAACAATAATTAAGCCACAAATAAGGTAAAAAATAAAAAAAATAATTATAATTGAGTTTTGAAATAAATTTGAAGTTCTAATCTTGGATAGCATAAATTATGGAGGGTGGGTGACGGGTTTCGATCCCGCTACCTCCGCTTCCACAGAGCGGCGCTCTACCAATTGAGCTACACCCACCATTTAGGAGGTAATTACAAGTTTGTATTATAGCGATTTTCGAGCCAGAAGACAAAAGTTTTGACCATTTAATATTGATAATCTTGTTTGACCTTTGGCCGCATAATAAAAAGTGTCAATTTCAAAGCCTGCTTGTTTTACTAAATTTAATAATTCTCCTGGGAAATATGCTTTGATAAAGCGGTTGATAGTACGGACAGTTTTGTTTCCATCGGACACATTATAAGGTATCCAGACATAACTTAAATTTCCATATTCTATCTTTTTAGCAATTTGTAAAAAGTGAGTTTTTAGAAAACGCCATTGCCACATATTCCATACTGAGATGACTAAAAAGCCTCCAGGAGCAGTGTGTTCATACATTTGTTGGAGGACAAAATGTTGTCTGGCACGGTCCGGTATATGATGTAAAACTCCCAGACAAAAAAGGGCATCATATTGACCAATTTGATTCCAGCCTTCATCTAGAGTAATATCGCGGACAAAAAAACGTCTAGATGAGTACTTCTCTCTAGCTTTTTTAATTAGTTCGCTAGAAAAATCAATTCCTAAATATTTTATTTTTTTATTGGATAATTCAGACAGTAATCTTCCATTACCAGATCCAACATCCAAAACTTTCATTCCCGATTTTACCTTGGCAATAAATGGTAAAATCTCAGTCCACAGCGGTTTACTCCTCGTTTGGTTAAAATGAGCAGAAATGATATTATAATGGTCTTTGACTTGCTGAATCTGTTGATAATATGAAAGTGGCAAAGTTCAAGCAAATTATGCCATATTGCATTTAAGCGATACGGTATAAAGCACAATATGAAAAATATAAATAACACTAAACTACGAGAATTATTGTATCATGAAATAGAAAAGCTTGATTTAACGCGCTGGGATCAAACCAAAAGGCGTTGGGCTAAAATACTGGGAGCGATTCCCAAAAATAGTGAAGTCATAACTGCCTATCAAGAGTTGGTAGCAAAGGGTAAACTATCGCCCAATCAAGAGATCGAAAATTCACTCAAAACTAGAAGTACGCGGACTATGTCTGGTGTTGCTCCATTTGCTGTTATGATGGGGGCTTTCAGGTGTCCAGGAAATTGTATTTACTGTATTCAAGAAAAAGGAATGCCTAAAAGTTATATGTCAGATGAACCTGCTGCAGCTAGAGCTAAAAAACTTAATTTTGACCCGTATAAGCAAGTTAAATCACGACTGGAACAATTTGAAATCACTGGCCATAATCCCCAAAAACTGCAAATTATCATTATTGGTGGGACATTTTCTGCTTATCCAAAAGATTATGCTAGTAATTTTATCAAAAGTATTTATGATGCCTGCAATAATAAAATAGCTATAAATATAGAAGAAGCAATTGATATAAATGAAACTGCTCATTATCGAGTAGTTGGGATGAGTATAGAAACTAGACCTGATTGGATCACAGAAGATGAAATTGTTTTTTTAAGAAAACATGGTGTAACCAAAGTTCAACTGGGTGTGCAATCAATTGATGAAAAAGTGTTAAAAACGATCCAAAGAGGTCATAGTAATGATGAAATTGTCAAAGCCACAAAAATGTTGAGAAACAGTGGTTTTAAAATTAATTATCACCTAATGCCCAACTTACCTGGGGCAACTCCAAAGTCTGACATAAGTGGAATCAAAGAAATATTTGCTAATCAAAACTACAGACCAGACACTCTTAAGATATATCCAACGATTGTTTTGCCAAATACAAAACTTTATGAAATGTATCAAAATGGAGAATATAAGCCATGGAGTGACGGTGTTTTGATGAATACTTTAACTAGAATGAAACAATATGTTCCTAGGTATTGTCGGATTGATCGTCTGGTTCGCGACATTACCAAAAAATGGACCATGGCAGGAACAAAGCAAACAAATATGCGTGATGTAGTCAAAAGATATATGAAGCAAAATAAGCTTATTTGTAATTGTATTCGTTGCCGTGAAATTAAAGGTAATATTGAAAATGAAGAAATTAAATTACAAAAAATTGAATATAAAGCAAATGAAGGAAAAGAACTTTTTATATCTTATGAAAGTGAAAAATATTTATATGCCATGTTGCGTTTGAGATTGGGAGAAATAAAAAGTCAAGCTAAAAATCTGTTTCCGATTTTAGAAAGAGCTGCTTTGATTAGAGAGGTTCAAAGTTTTGGTAAGCAAATACAAATTAGTACAAAATCAAAAGATTCGGCTCAACATCGAAGTTTTGGTAAAAAGCTTATTGTTGAAGCTGAAAAAATTGCTAAAGCAAATAACTATACTAAAATAGCAATCATTTCTGGCGTAGGAGTAAGAGAGTATTATCAAAAATTAGGATATCACTTGGAAGATACCTATATGGTAAAAAATATATGAGTAAAGAAATATTACCAGGTTTAAATTTCGTAGAAAAAAATCCAGAATTAATTATATTTGGAGTTCCTCAACAGTTATTAGATAGATTGACGTTGCTAGATAAAAAGTGTGTTGTAATTGAAATGCCAGAACTACCAAGATATAGTACTGTGATCTTTAGCAATCCAAATTTAAGAAATAAAGCAAGCAAAATATTAGACAGAGCTAATCGTGAAGATTTTTGATAAAATACTGATTATAAGCCTTCATAGTTCAATGGATAGAACCACGGTCTTCGGAACCGTTGATGGGGGTTCGATTCCCTCTGGAGGCACCAATCATATGACTGAATACGATAATTTTAAATGCGATCATCTATGCCCAAGAGAAAATGCTCAAGCAGTACTAAGTTTAGTTGATAAGGGTAAGCTTCTATTGAAGGAAGGAGCTCAAGTATGTGACTGAAAACCTCCAGTAATAGAAGATGAATGTAATGGACAGGATGTAACCTGTCATGGTCCTGATCATGAGTCATGTCCCAATAGGGTTTCTGTAAAGAAAATATAGTTAATATTTAAACTCTGGGCCGATAGCTCAATGGTAGAGCACCTGCCTCTTAAGCAGGTTGTTCCGGGTTCGAGCCCCGGTCGGCTCACCGACAGTGGCACCAGGGTTGCCAGAATCAAGTATATCCTGATATACGGGACTAATATCTTGGTACTGACACCCTGGATAGCTCCAGTTAATTCCTGATATAAAAACAGTACCAATCAAGCACCGAAGCTGACTTAGACTAGACTTGGAATAAGTAACTGATAGGTCTGATAGCTTATCTTTAATAAACTTCTCAATTTCTTCCATATTGTATTTATTAATCAAGGCATCATTTTTAGATGCATGAGCTGCGACTAGTTTTTGTTCAATCAACTTGTTCTGTTCTTTGAAGATCTCATCTGAATATATCCCGTTCATATTCTTTTCAATTAACAGTTGTCGTAAGGCATACTGCTTTTTAATTTCTAAGTCTGCCATGCTGCGAACTTTATTAATTTTTTTGATTTTATCATTGTATGTAATAGCTAACCTCTCAAGATATAGATTTAAGCCTGCTTTGCTTGGGCTAGTTTTCTTCAAAAATTGCATCAGCTCTTTATTTACTTCACCTAAGGGTACGCTGGGAGCGCCACATCTATTTCTGCAAAAATAGTAGGCATATTGATGGTATTTACTCCAACCTCCTGTAAAGGGCGTTCCACATTTGCTGCAGCGCAATATTGTTCTCAAAGGAAAGTCAGTATTATCGCGGCTCTTTCTAGGGACCATTGGTTTGGACACACACCTACCAGTTAAAATTGCCTGTACTTTGTAGAATTGTTCCTCAGTGACCATGGGCGTATGTTGACCTCTTATAACTTCTGGATATCTATCTGAAGTAAGCAATCCAATATAAAACTTATTTCTAAACATTCTTTGAACGGATTGGTTTCTAATCGTAATTCCTTGTTTGGTTAATATTTTGGAGATCTCTCTTAAGCTTTTTGTACCGGTCGCTACTAAATCCCAAGCATTTTTTATCTTGTCCCAAGTTAGAGGATCTTTAAATGCATATCCGGTTTTATTGATATAACCTAAGGGAACGTGATTAGTTATTAGACCTGCAAGAAATCTTGCTCTCATCCCGTTTTTAGTTCTTTCAGATCTCACATCATTATCGTGTTGGGCAAAACTAGCAACAATTGTCTCTAGTAACTTTTCAGTGGGTGAATTTCCTGTAGGTTCATTTGCAGAGATTATGGATATACCTGCTTCAAAGAGCCGTTTTCTTATGTATAAATAGTCTTGTGTTGTCTAGATAGTCTATCAATGCGATATACAAATAAGGCGTTTATTGTTTTTTTATTCTTACCTAAATAATCAAGCATAGTAATAAGCTCTGGTCTTCCGGTAATCGTTTTGGCGGATTTACCTTCTTCTCTAAAAACGCGATCAATTTCATATCCCTTACGATCTGCATCTTTACGACATATTTCTTCCTGGGTACCTAAAGAAAAGTTTTCAACCTGTTCCTCAGATGATACCCGAATATAAATTACGGCCTTTTTTGAAATCTGAGCATTATTAAATCTGGGGAAGTAGTTAGTATTTTGCATATTAGCTATAGGGCAATTAGTTCATTTAGCGTTTTTCCATCAAATGATTTTCTTTCAAATTCCTCTAACCAACTATCAACCAGAAATTGAATTTCATTAACAAGGTCAAAAATTTGCTCATCGGTTAATTTATCGGCTGAGTCTCCAAGAATATTCCTGGCTTCTAATACAGTATGGCTCAAGCCAATATGACAGAATTGCAGGTTACTTTTGTACCTCACTTTTTGATATTTCTGGTGAGTCAATAGATCTTGTAAATGGGAAAGTAAGGATTATTTGTAATGCTCATTTGCAAGTGGATGATGTTCGAAATATAAAAGCATTTGAATCAGCCTTGAGAAAAGATTGGTGCGAGAATCAACCAGAGAAAAATGATATTAAATTCCCTGAACGACTAAAAAAGCTCTATACGTTAATCCACTCAGGCAAACTAGAAGTAAAAGTACTACCGGATGAGGTTTTTGGATTTATCCATGGGAAAGCTGGAGTTATAACATACCCGGACGGTAATAAAACGTCCTTTCTAGGAAGCATGAATGAAAGTCAATCTGGATGGGAAAGAAATTACGAATTAGTTTGGGAAGATAGTTCCTCAGAAGCTATTACATGGGTTCAGAACGAGTTTGATGCACTTTGGAACAGCGACAAGGCAAGACCATTGATTGATTTTGTAGTAGATGATATCAAGAGGATTGCAGAAAGAAAGATCGTTTATCAAATTGAACAAATATCTAAACCTGAAGAAACCATTGTTGAATCTCCTGTATATCGACAACAGCTTGGGTTGTGGGAACATCAGAAGTATTTTATTGATTTAGTGTATCGCACTCAACAAGCCGGATCAAAAGCAAGATATGTTTTAGCAGACATGGTAGGCTTAGGCAAAACAATCCAACTTGGTCTATCTGCACAAGTATTATCATTGCATAGCGAAAAGCCAGTGTTAATAATCTGTCCTAAAACCCTGGTTTGGCAATGGCAAGATGAATTAAACACCTTGATGGGATTACCTTCAGCGGTTTGGGATGGTAAATGTTGGATGGATGAAGCTGGAAATATATTTGGTGGCAAAAGCAACCATGATATCAAGAGATGCCCAAGAAAAATTGGAATTATTTCTCAAGGAATCATTACCGCTAATACCGATGCAGCCAAATACTTAATGGATCAAGAATTCAATACCAT
>Ga0172375_10012845_pt1 | contig 10466 bp, 8 predicted proteins | sample LakKiv1m_FD_114537 | JGI IMG/M metagenome (GOLD analysis project Ga0172375, IMG submission 114537) | Freshwater microbial communities from Kabuno Bay, South-Kivu, Congo - kab_092012_11.1m | ecosystem: Environmental > Aquatic > Freshwater > Lake | place: Democratic Republic of the Congo...
AACTTCGTGGCTGTCAAATATTCCATTAATAATAGCTTTCTTTTCATATTCGCAGAAATCACCTGAAACATCGATTCTTCCTTTCTCATAAAATGCTCTTGCTCTGCAAGCACCGCCGCAGATGAGCCTCACTGAACATTTTTTGCATTTTTTTATTTGAAGAACGTCAAGTTTTTTACATTTATTGAGCACAGTTGAGGAATTATATATTTCCGCAAGGGAGCTATTTCTGATATTGCCTGCAAAGAACTCAGGAACATGAAGTAATTGGCAAGGATATACATCTCCGGTTTCAGAAATACTTATTTCAGAATCCCCAATAGCACATTTATAAATTCCATTCTTTTTTGCATTTTCTAGCCTAGAAAATAATTTAGACAAGGGATTGACTTCCTTAACAGAGGAAAGTGCGTTGTAATACTCGTTTCCAGTTATACCTAATTTGAGCGACTTTGCTCTCCCGGCGGAAAAAAGTGGCTGAAAAGAAAGCCGACGACCAAACATAGAAACCATTTGGCTAATATTATTTATATTTTTCTGAGTAACCGTCATAGAAATAGAAATATTTGCATTAAAGGAATCAAGCATCTCTATTGATTTGATAACCTTGTTAAAGGTACCAACTCCTCGGTGAAAATCATGCTGTTCTGAGCAGAAACCATCAACGCTAATTTTTACCAATGAGAATATTTGGGCGATATCCTCAGCATTATTCTGATTAATGAGGAGGGCGTTTGTCAAAAGATGAGGTCGGTTGCCTTGTTCTGCAGCATACCTGCCAATGTTTAAGCAATGCTCAGAAAGCAAGGGCTCACCACCTGTTAATACTACACCCACGTTTCTGGATATTTTATTGGCTTCATCAATTATGGATTTAAGTTCTCTTTCGCTTAAATAGTCGTTTTTAATAGTCCGAATTCTTGATGCTGCATAACAGTAAATGCACTTTAAATTACATTCTTGAGTTAATGATATTTGAAGGATTCTTAAAGGATGGTGAAATGTGCCATTGAAATAATCATTGAAACGGACGAAGTGACAGCTTTTACATACATCGAAGAAAAAGAAAGAAATTATTCCTAATTTTACGGTTTGCTTACCAATGAATAACTTATGTACTATAAATTAAACCAGTTACAGCAAATAGAATTGTTAAACCTCCCCGAAACCGGAATGGGTTACCAAGTGGTTGAAGCAAACAAATCCGGTAGTTACAGTCGTGATAGGTACGTGGAGGAATAGAGGATTATTTTGCATTGGGTACAACCAATGGAACATTTCTTAAACAGACAAAATATTAGGAATATGAGAAACATAAATGTAAAATTGCCGGAAAAATTCAGCAATATGCTGTTAAATCTTCCTGAAAGTGGCATGGGATATCAGGTTGTTAATGTTTTACTTTCTGACGGGAAGGTTTTGTACCTGCATAAAGTACTCAATGCTGAAATATTGATGTTAGAGGAATACGAACATATTCAGGCCAACGATATTGCGGAAATTGAGCTGGTTAATAATCAGGGGTTGTAGCATAATTCATAACTATTTACTGCTATGCTCCCTAATTCAACCAATAAACAACTATTAGGTTTAAAATCTACAAGTTACGAAATAATAAGAGACTTTTAAGAAATATTTTCTAATTTTTTCAGTAATTCACTTAACACGTTCAATATGAAATATTTATTACAATTTTTTGTTGTGGTTTTAACTGGAACATCACTTTCATTATTTGGGCAGGAAGAAAACCCAAAAAACTGCAAACTGGCTGCCGGAGCCGATTTTGCCTCCATGTACCTGTGGCGGGGTTTTGAATTGGGGAATTCTCCCGCTGTTCAACCCTGGGCCGAGTTTTCGTACAAAAACCTTACAGTAGGAACCTGGGGAAGCTATGATTTTACCAACTCCTACAAAGAGGTTGATGTGTATGCCAAGTACACTTACAAAGCCTTTACACTGATGTTTATTGATTTGTTTACTCCAAGTTACGAAGGCCTGGATAAGAATTTTTACAATTTTACAAGCGATACCTCAAGCCATGTTTCGGAACTTGGGTTGACTTTTAATGGTACCGAAAAAATTCCTTTTTCGGTGTCCGGTGGAGTACTTCTTTACGGACTTGCATGGGACTACAAGTTAAACGACTCCACAGCTCTTAATTATTCATCCTATTTTGAAGTCAACTACCTGGGCAGTTTGGGTGAATATTCGTACAATGTTTTCGCAGGCTTTACCCCTACAGAAAGCGTTTTTTATGATACCGAAAAATTTGCCTTCATTAACGTAGGTGTTAATATTAAAAAGGAAATTAAAGTTACCGATAGTTTTTCGCTTCCGGTAAAACTTACGGTTGCAACAAATCCGGAAAGTAAAAAGTTTTTTGTGGCATTTCTTTTGTCTTTCTGACGATGAGGACATTATAAATCAGATGAATAAAATAAAAAACAATGAAAAACGGAATAATTCTTCTTATCCTGATAGTTTCTCTCCTCGGATGCACCCACAACGCAAAACAAGTACTGGAAAATGAGAAGAAGGCTTTAATGGAAAAAGCCGTCAACATCAATAACGATTTTTTAAAAATCAGGCAGGAAGTTGAATGGTTAGCCGAAGAAATAGAAAAACTTTATGTGAAGCAGGATTCAATTCTTCCCCTGGTTGATACAAAAAAATATGCGCTTGCCAACAATGGTGTTTTCACCAAGCCGGTTGATGATGGCGGATCGGCCATTTTTGTGTCAGGATTTTATCCGGTAAACGAAGAAATTAAGAAAGCTGTTTATTTCACCGAGCCCATCGACACTATTTTTAAATTACTTGTGGCAAAATATCCGGAAATTGTTCAGGTTTATTACAACGACCGGTATTCGTTAAACCGGATTTACCCATATTTCGACGTGTTGTCGCAATATGAAGCCAAAATGGACATCCCCAGTTTCAACTTTTATTACCTGGCTGACGAAAAACACAATCCTGAACGAAAGTCGCTCTGGTTGAGCGAGCCCTACGTTGACCCGGCTGGCAGGGGATGGATGGTATCGGCCATTGCTCCGGTTTATTTTAGCGAAATGCTGCAAGGCGTTCCGGGTATCGACGTTACCATTAATGCTATTACAAAACGATATGTGCTCGACAATCCAATGACCATGATTATTGATAACAGCGGAACCATTGTTGCCGCACAGGAAGCAACCATCAATGTGTTGTCGTTCCCTCCATTGTTCGATCATAAATACATCGAAACCATTAAACAGGACACCTACCGGAAGGAAACGTACAACCTCAAGTTGAGTAAAGAGGAAAATGTGAGGAAAATAGCCACCGGGATTCTGAATGAGAAAAAAGTAATTGTTGAAACGGAAATCATTGGTGAAAAAATCACGGTCATTGCCGCACACATTCCCGAACTTAACTGGTATTTGCTTGAAATAATCAGGTGAAATTAAAAAACTAATGAAAAAGAGATATTATGTTTTGATTTTGCTTCTGCTTGTCTTTATTGCCCTGTCGGTAGGGCAATACATGAGGTTCAACCGTCAGCAACGGATTGAAACAACTGAGTTTATCAGGAAACAAATTATTCTTTGCGGAAAAAGTATCGAAGATGCAAGCCTTGCTTTTGAAGAATCGGTGAAGTTTGAATTTGCCAACCGCGAACTGAAGTATTTTTTCAATACCGAACCTTACAAACTAGATTCTGAAATCTACAGCAACTATATCGAAACCCAAATTAAAAGAATACGACGCTTTTATTCGCACAATCAAGTTCTGATTTCCAGAATTACTATATTCAACGATTCGGTTTACAGAAGCTTTGAAAGGGATAACAACAATTATTTCAACGTAACATCACCACAGAATTTTCTACAAAAGCGGACCCTGAAATCTCATCCCAGCTTTGGTGAACAGGACTCCTTACTGATTTACACACAACCCGTAACAAATGCCCGTGGCGAATTGATTGCCAATGTTTGTTTCGAACTCAAAATAAGTAATTTTTTATCCTATCACTTCGAAAAATTCTACATTGGGAAAAACTCGTGGCACTGGGCCATTGATCATAAAGGACAGGTATTATTTTACAAATACAGCGAATCCATTGAAGCTGACAAGTTTGAAACCGATGTCCTGGATAAATTTCGTGTTAAACTCAACGAAAATATTACTACATCGCTTCAGCATACAATCCGGAACTCCAGTGAAATTAATGCCTATTCCGTATTTTACCCGGTAAATATCCTGGGTAAAAATTTCGGAATTGTTTTCTCCGTAAATACTGATACACTGTACCAGAGTCAAAATGAGTCAAATCTGGCTATTTTCATTTATTTCCTGTTGCTGATTGCCTGTATTATCGTTTTATTCTCAATCATTATTAAACAAATGGTTAGGGTACAAAAGCGCCTCGAATCATCTGATGCTTTGCTGCGTACAGCCAACCAGGCTTCTGAAATTCTGCTTACTGATCCCGATTTCGACAGATCCATGCAAAATTTCCTCGAAATAACTGCTAAAGCTTCAGGCTATCATCGGGCTTATATCATTGAATCGCAACAGGATGATAAAAATGATATTTTCCAATTAAAATACGAGTGGTGCGATCTTTCATTTATCAAGCCCATCAGCGTTGAAATTCCTGAAACACTCACAGGATTCGAGACCGGGGTATTTCGGAAAATCATTACCGACCTTAGGCAAAACAAGCTGATCAAAAAAAATGAATACGAGTGCCCCGAATCATTTAAACCCATTATGGCCAAACTTCAATGCAAGGCGTTCATCGGCATGCCGGTATATGTTGATGATAGTATGTACGGCATTGTGGGTTTTATGGATTGTGTGGGAGCAAGACGCTGGCAGGATTTTGAAGATGCGCTGTTTGCAAATTTTGCCAATGCTGTTGGTGGAGCTTTATCAATTCAAAAGAAAAAGGAGGAATTGATAAAAGCCAAAGAAAAAGCCGAAGAGTCCGATCGGCTCAAATCGGCGTTCCTCGCCAATATGAGCCACGAAATCAGAACCCCCATGAACGGAATTCTCGGTTTTACCGAATTGTTGAAAGAGCCTGATTTGACTGAAGCTCAGCATGTACGATACCTCAACATCATCGAAAAAAGCGGCGATCGAATGCTTAATACCATCAACGATATCATCGATTTTTCAAAGATTGAAGCAGGATTAATGGAAGTTGCCATTTCAGAAACCAACGTCAACAATCAGATCGAAGACATCTATACTTTCTTTAAACCCGAAGCTGAAGAAAAAGGATTACGTTTTTCCTTTAATAATTCATTACCTGAGAATGAGGTTACCATCAGCACCGATGCTAAAAAATTGTATGCGATTCTTACAAATCTGGTGAAAAACGCCATAAAATTCACTCCCGGAGGCTCTGTTGAATTTGGCTATGTTTCGACAAATCCAACAACCCAAGTTTCGACAGGCTCAACTTCCCAAGTTTCGACAGGCTCAACTTCCCAAGTATCGGCAGGCTCAACTTCCCAAGTATCGGCAGGCTCAACTTCCCAAGTATCGGCAGGCCTGTCTGCCTACGACAGCCAGGCAGGCTCAACTTCCGAAATTAAAAGTAAGGTGGGTGAGAGAGGTTGGCCGAGCGAAGCCGAAACCAGTCGAAATGCCGAACTCAAATTCTACGTTAAAGACACTGGCATCGGGATCCCTCAGAGCAGGTTGAATGCCATTTTTGAACGGTTTGTGCAGGCTGACATCAGCGATAAAAGAGCCTTTCAGGGTTCAGGTCTGGGATTGACTATCTCAAAAGCTTATGTTGAAATGTTAGGCGGCAAAATATGGGTAGAAAGTCAGGAAGAAAATCCGGAAACCGGCGTTTCCGGCAGAACTGCATTCTATTTCACAATTCCATTCACCAAAGTTCAGGGTCAGACAGAAAACATGAGTAAACCGAATTCAGAGGAGGAAAACTATGCTGAACCAGTTTTCGACGGACAAGGGTTGAAAATACTAATAGCCGAAGACGAGGAAGTTTCAAATCTCATGCTGGCAATTGTTCTTAAAAACATCTGCCGCGAAATTTTGTATGCACAAACCGGATTTGAAGCCATTGATGTATGCCGCAAACATCCTGATCTGGATTTGGTGCTGATGGACATCAAAATGCCGGATATGAACGGGTACGAGGCAACCCGCATCATCCGCACTTTCAACAGCCGGGTTGTCATTGTTGCCCAAACTGCTTACGCCCTGCATGGTGACCGCGAAAAAGCCCTTGAGGCAGGCTGCGACGATTATATTACAAAACCCATTAGTAGAACCATTCTTTTTGAAAAAATAAAAAGATCGGGATTGATGAGTAAGGGCTGAAACTGTGCGAGGAATTTGTTAAAAAGCATGTCTTTCATGTTGTGACTTGTTTTAAAAAGGTTGAAAGAAACGAATTTGAACTTTTCCCAAATTCTCAATAAATTAAATATCTTTGTTTCGTTTGTGAGTTAAAACATAATTCTATGGAAACAAATACCAAATACAATTTTGAATGGAAAGACTTGGGTGACATTGCTCTTGGTCGTCCAAATCTGGGCACAAATACCCACGTAATTGTTTATCGTTTAATGCAGTACACCATGCGTGATGTTCTCGAAAAGAATTGGGGACCCGATACTACGAACCAATTTTTCATCGAAGCAGGATTTAAAGCAGGAACTGAGTTTTGTAAAAATGTGCTTGATTGTTCACTCGATTTCGATGGATTTGTAGCTAATTTGACTGAAACATTACACAAATTTGGCATTGGAATACTCAGGATCGAAAAAGCTGACACCGATAAATTGTCATTTGTGCTTACAGTTTCAGAAGACCTTGATTGTTCGGGGCTTCCTTACAGCGGCGTAGCATTTTGCGACTACGACGAGGGATTTATTGCCGGCATCATGAATTTTTACACCAAAAAAACATTTAAGGTAAAAGAAATTGATTGCTGGTGTACTGGCGATCGCACTTGTCGCTTTACCGTTGACCTAATAAACCAATAACAGACAACAATGACCTGTGAGGAGGAAAACATCTTAGGTTACCTAAACCAAATTCTAAAGTACATCAATGAGGGTAAAATGGATTTTGCCAAAGACCTGTTCGATAAAGCAGAACAGTTAATTGTTAAACAGGCCTCTGGCAACGAAATCATTAATAATCTGACAAAATTTATTAAACAGCATTTCAATGGCGCCATCTTCCTCAATGCAATTGCAAATGGAAACCTCGATGTTAATCCGCCGGATGATCCTCTCCATCAGAATTTTGTGATTTCCCAATATAAACAGCTCCATTCAAATCTGCGACATCTTACCTGGCAAACTCAACAAATTGCCAAAGGGGATTTGAAACAAAAAGTTAGTTTTCTTGGGGATTTTTCTGTTGCATTTAATAAAATGATCGAATCGCTGCGTGAGAAACAACTGTTTGAGGAAAAAATCAGAATTCAAAATGAGCAACTTCAAAAATTAAATGCCACCAAAGACAAATTCTTCACCATTATCGCCCACGACTTGAAAAGTCCGTTCAATTCCATTGTTGGATTTAGCGAGCTTTTGGTTGAGAAGGTAAAGAAAAACGACTATACGGGAATCGGAAAATACGCCGGAATCGTCCTGCAATCATCTGAGCGGGCGCTGGAATTGCTTATGAACCTGATGGAATGGTCCCGCTCCCAAACAGGCAAGTTGGAATTTAATCCTGAATATTTCGAAATAGTAAAACTAATCGATGACATAGCTGATTTATTCAGAGACATTGCCGGGGAAAAAGCAATCGTCATTACACTGAATTTACCTTCCATCAATCCTGTTTTTGCCGATAAGGCTATGATTAATACGGTGTTGAGAAACCTTATTTCTAATGCAATAAAATTTACCCGGCCGGGTGGCAAAATTAAAATATCAGCACATGAGAAGCCCGGCGAATTGACCGTTTCGGTTGCGGATAATGGGGTTGGAATTTCAAAATCCAATACTCACAAGCTTTTCATGATAGAAGAGAATAATACCACACCCGGCACCAATAACGAAAAAGGTACTGGTCTGGGACTGATCCTTTGCAAGGAATTTGTTGAAAAACATAGTGGTAGAATTTGGGTGGAAAGCCAGGAGGACAAAGGTTCGGTTTTCACCTTTTCGTTGCCCCTGAAAAATTAATTCTTTCAATTTCAAAAAAAAAGTGATTTTGTTATTAAATATTTGCAGCATTAAATAGTAAATGGGAATAGTAGATGCAAGACCATCAACATAAAATGGAAGAGCTTCAGGCTGAGATTGAACAACTCCGCAGGAAAGTTGCTGAATTGGAGCAAAAAATACCTGTCGATCGGGTAAATGAAGCAATCAGAAGGAATGTTAAAAAAATCTGCGATACACTCGGTTTTGCCGGTGAAGCCGCCATTGTGCTGAACCCTGAAGGTAAAATACTGGTGATGAACAAAGCAGCACAAAAGTTGGCTGGTTGTGACACTAAGGAATTTGTCGGAAAATTACCTTACCAGGTGTTTCACAGTTTTCGTATTCAAAACTTTGATGAAATTCACAATTTTGTAAACAGAATCGCTTCTTCAGGTGACGAAACCATCGATATTCAAGGATCAACAATCATCTCCTCTGATAAAACTGAGTATCTTATTTCTGGTTCAGCCAGTCTTATCAGGGGTGAAAGCAATGAAACATTGGGTGTTTTACTGATTTTCAGGGATGTAACCAATGAAAATGCTATATTGGAAGAAATCAGTTTACGAAAAGAAGCCTTCCAAACCTTAACTGAAAATTCGATGTTGGCCGTTTCAATGACTGACGAAAACGGATTATTGGAAATCTGGAATCCCGCAGCCGAAAAAATAACAGGAATTCCAAAGGAAGAGGCAATCGGTAAACCTTTTTATAAAATTCTTTCAGGGCTTTCATATTCTGGAATGGAACATGAAACGAAAGAATCTTTTTTTAAAGATGCCCTTGAAAAAGTAATAAAAACCGGAGAAATCTTATCTAACGGAATCAACGAAATCACTTACCATCATAAAAACGGTAACACTGTTACCATCCGGCAAGTCGTCTTCACCCTTAAAACCAAAAATGGATTCAGGTTGGGAACAATGGCTGAAGACATAACACACAATAAACTGGCCGAACAACAATATAGTGAAAGCGAAAAACGATTCCTGATCCTGGCTGAAAATCTTCCTGGTGTAGTCTATCTTTGTCGTAACGACGAAACATACTCCATGCTTTTTCTTAACAGTGCTGTTTTTGAATTAACCGGTTATACCAGCCAGGAATTCCTCAAAAATCAGGTTAGTTTTGTCGAACTTTATCATCCTGACGATGTTACCAACATCTTCAACACAGTAAATGAAGCTCTGGAAAACAAGAAATCTTTTCATCTCATTTACAGGATCCGGCATAAAGATGGTTCATGGCGATGGATTGAAGAGTGGGGTACTGGGGTATGGGATGGTGAAAACCTTCGCTTTCTCGAAGGGTTCCTTGCCGATATCACCGGACGAAAACATGCTGAGGAGGAATTCAGGGAAAGTCAGGAGCGGTTTAAGCGATTGGTTGAACACTCACCGGATATTATCTATAGTTACTCATCGCTTCGTGGAGGCAGTTATCACTCCTCACGGGTTTCCGACGTTTTAGGTTACACACCTCAGCAGTTGAAGAATGATCCAAGACTTTGGGAAAATTCCGTACATCCCGATGACCTGCCTGAGGTTTTGCGGGCTGTAGCAAATACTGCACATGGCTTCCCTATTAATGTTGAGTACCGGATACGTTCAGCCTCTGGCGAATGGCGATGGCTTCACGACCGTAGCATGCATCTTTTCGACAATAAAGGCGAACTACTGATAGAGGGTATCGCTACTGACATAACCGAGCGCAAACTTACCGAAGAAAAACTCCTTAACAGCAAACAGAATTATAAAAAACTCCAGGAACTATTCAGGAATATGGCTGATATTATACCCGATATGCTTTGGGCTAAAGACCTGAACAATAATTACATCTTTGTAAATAAATCGCTGTGTAAAAACCTGCTTAATGCCAAAGATACCGATGAACCCATTGGCAAAGGAGACATGTTTTTTGCAAAGCGTGAGCGGGAGTCTCACGCTGAAAATCCAAACTGGCATACATTTGGCGAGGTATGCCGCGATTCCGACGAAATTGTTCTGCAAACGGGCAAAACTACCCAGTTCGATGAATTCGGCAATGTGAAAGGCAATTTCCTGTTTTTGGATGTAATTAAAACCCCGTTTCGCAACGAAAAAGGCGAACTGATCGGAGTAGTAGGAACCGCAAGGGATGTAACAGAAAATAAAAAAGCCGAATACAAACTCAAAGAAAGTGAAGCCAACCTGAAAGCCATTATCGAAAATTCACTCGAAAATATCTGGTCGATAAATGTCAAATATGAGATTCAATACATTAATGCGGTCTTTGCCC
>Ga0172375_10012847_pt1 | contig 10464 bp, 9 predicted proteins | sample LakKiv1m_FD_114537 | JGI IMG/M metagenome (GOLD analysis project Ga0172375, IMG submission 114537) | Freshwater microbial communities from Kabuno Bay, South-Kivu, Congo - kab_092012_11.1m | ecosystem: Environmental > Aquatic > Freshwater > Lake | place: Democratic Republic of the Congo...
AAGTTGAAAGCAGCCATTCCTGACGTGCGGATTTCGACTGATATCATCGTTGGGTTTTGTGGGGAGACGAAGGAACAGTTTGATAATACGGTGGATTTGGCGAAAAAAGTGGGCTTTTCCAAGGCGTATGTCGCTATGTACTCCAATCGGCCGATGACCGCCGCCAACAAAGCGTACAAAGACGACGTGCCGTATACAGAGAAAAAGCGTCGGTGGCTGATTCTTGAAGAGCTTATCAATAGAACCAATTTACGAAAGGGCACGTATGCCAAAAGTATCCGGTATTCATAATATAACCAACAGTCCAAAACGCGTGCTCATCATTTGTGGTCCAACCGCCACAGGAAAAACGAAGCTTGCGGTAGCTCTGGCTAAGCGCTTTAACGGCGAATTGGTCAACGCAGATTCCCGGCAAGTGTATCAGGGGTTATCCATTATTTCCGGCAAAGACATCCCGGCTGGCGAAAATCCGGTGTTCCATGAGAGGGTGGTTATCAAAGGCGATACGTTTTCGTTGGTTACGTATGATTTAAATAGCATCCCTATTTGGCTCTACGACGTAGCACCACCCACTAAGCCGTTAAGTATTGCCTATTTTCACGCTATCGCCTCTTTTGTCATAGAAGACATTGTCAAACGCAAAAAGTTACCTATTGTGGTAGGGGGAACCGGGTATTATCTTTCATCGTTTTTCCATAGCATCGACACACTTGATGTGCCAAACAACGCCCTCCTTCGTTTATCTCTGAAGGACGCATCGGTAGATACATTACAGCAAAAACTTACAGTTGCTGATCCGGCGCGGTGGAAAGACATGAATAATTCTGACCGAAATAATTCAAGGCGACTTATACGAGCACTCGAGGTGGCGGATTGGAAGGCGACACACGCCGTAAAGAAAAAAGAAAAAAAATCCTATGATATACGGATGATCGGACTTCGGGTTGCAGACGAACGAGAGCGGAGTCGGATACAGGAGCGCGTCGAGTTACGATTTGAGCAAGGAGTGTTGGAAGAAGCAAAGACTCTCCGTACTATTTCTACCAATCTGCCCGCTGCCTCCACTCTTGGACTTTCGACACTTATCCGGTACGTAAATGGAGAGTGTTCGCTTGAAGAAGCGCAAAAGACATGGGTTAGGGAGGAATGCCAATATGCCAAGCGCCAGATGGTTTGGTTTAAAGCCCAGTCTGGAATCCATTGGATAGATGCGACCGACCCGAATCTCGTAAGCAGAGTGGAGGCGTTAGTTTCGTCATGGTATACTTAAGGTGATTTATGCCGACTAAGATAGAGATTTCTCATCGTACGATCATTTTCACTTTGGTGCTTGTCGCCGTGGTGTGGCTTGTGCTTGAGATACGGGATATCCTATTTTTACTTTTTATATCATTTATCTTGATGTCCTCGCTTCGTCCGTTAGTGGAGGGGTTAGAAAAGTTTCGAATACCCAGAATATTGTCTATTCTTCTGCTCTATGGACTGGTGTTCGGCGGATTAGGGGCAGTAATTGCAAGCATGGTGCCCTCGCTTGCAAGTCAATCAGGTAAGTTACTTGCACAGTTTCCTGATTTTTTGTCGAGAGTATTTCCGTACGTATCTTCGGATATCCGGTCGCTAACCCAACAGATTGCTCCGGTGGGGGAAAATTTAGTGAGAGTGACTGTAGGTTTGTTTTCAAACCTGCTGGCGATGCTAACCGTTATGACGTTCACGTTTTATTTTCTTCTGGAGCGAAGAAACGTCGCAGAATTTTTGACTGCGTTATTGGGTAATACGATGGGGGAACAGGTGTTTGGCGTGCTCATGCAGATAGAGAAACGATTAGGGTCGTGGGTGCTGGGTCAGCTGTTTCTCATGGTATTTATCGGTCTTTTGGTCTATGGCGGATTATTTTTCCTTCGGGTCGAGTACGCATTGCCGCTTGCGATCCTTGCAGGATTACTTGAGATTGTACCAACCATAGGACCGACTGTTTCGGCAATTCCTGCAATTCTTGTTGCATTTGGAAGTTCACCCGTTCTCGCGCTTTCTGTTCTGGCGCTCTATATTATCGTTCAGCAGATAGAAAACAATCTTGTGGTTCCTATAGTGATGAAACAAAGTGTGGGTTTGCCGCCGGTGCTTACTATTTTGGCTCTTATGATTGGGGGACGGTTTGGTGGTATAGCAGGTGCCGTACTCGCAGTGCCGATACTGCTGACGTTACAGGAGATCGTTAATTCCTTCCCTGTTTCACAAAAAGGGAAAAAGGTCTAAAGTGCACTTTGGGATCCTCGTAAGCCAGATTCTGTTTCAAGATTCTCATTTCTCTAATGCCCGTAAACTTCGGTCCTCCCAAATGCGTGGTAGTAACGGACCAGTCGCCGGTTGCAGCGGGTGGGATTGCCAACGTTTCACCCATCTGCCATAGCCGTTGGGCTACAGGCTGATGATCGTCTCTGTGGCTCTCTCATCCTGTTGATTCAGGATTCGTCCCTGTCTCCTTTCGAAGACTGGGCACCCGATCTTACGACGCTCCGCTTACGCGGAGTCCCCTACATTTTGCTGTCTGGACTTTCCTCCCCGCCAAAGAGGCGGGGCGAGAATCCGGGTTCCCAAAGTGCGACTCATAGTATACTCGTTTTTTGTACGATAGTCCACAGAGTCTGCAGACGATTTGGTTTATGGTAGAGGGTGATGCTTGCAAAAATTTTATCCGGGGCAGTTGTAGGATTGGAAGCCGTACCGGTGATTGTAGAGGTAGATATTTCTACCCAAAGTCTGCCGTCTTTTACCGTCGTGGGGTTACCGGATAAGGCGGTTGAAGAGAGTAAGGAGCGTGTCCGGTCTGCCATCAAAAACAGCGGCGCAGAATTTCCCGATCACCGCATCACCGTAAATCTCGCTCCGGCAAACTTGCCAAAAATCGGACCGGCGTATGACCTTCCTATCGCAATCGGCATGTTATTTGCATCCGGTCAATTGGTGCCACCGACGAAGGAAGCTCTTTTTGTTGGTGAATTATCGCTGGACGGAGGTCTCCGGCACACCAATGGTATTTTGCCGCTTGCGATGATGATAAAAGAAAAAAGATTAACCGATACGATCTACGTCCCGTCTATGGATGCCAAAGAAGCCGCGATTATCGAAGGTATACACGTATATCCTGTGCCGACACTATTGGGATTGTTTCATCATCTTGTCGGAAGCGAGATGCTCTCACCTCACGCATTTGTCCAGTTTGACACGTTGTCGGTGCCTCAAGGATTTGAGTTTGATTTACGCGACGTTGCGGGTCAGGAACAGGCAAAGCGGGTGATGGAGATAGCTGCATCCGGAGCACACAACGTATTTATGCAGGGTCCTCCCGGTGCGGGAAAAACCATGCTCGCACGCTGTTTGCCATCGATATTGCCTGAAATGACCGAAAGTGAAGCGTTGGAGGTGACCAAAATATATTCGGTAACAGGCAACTTACCATCAGGGGAATCGGTGATTAAATACCGGCCTTTCCGATCACCGCATCATACGACTTCGCGTATAGGCCTGATTGGTGGGGGGACGCGACCAAACCCCGGAGAAATATCACTTGCCCACCGGGGCGTGTTGTTTTTGGACGAGTTTCCTGAATATCCCCGTCATGTGTTAGAAGCGCTTCGGCAACCGGTGGAAGATGGTGTGGTGTCGATTTCTCGGGCAGTTGGTTCCGTCCGGTACCCGGCGAAGTTTATGCTGGTTGCCGCGGCAAACCCCTGTCCATGTGGAAATTTTCGCTCCGCGACAAAGCAGTGTACTTGCCTGCCCGGCATGGTGACAAGGTATCAGAAGCGTGTTTCCGGGCCTCTCATTGACAGAATCGACCTTCACGTCCAGGTGCCGGTTGTACCCATGGAAAAACTTACCGACGTACATACAAAATCAGAATCGTCGAGGATCGTACAAAGACGCGTACAACGTGCAAGAGACATGCAGACTGCTCGATTTCGAGCGCAAAAGATAACCGCGAATGCGGAGATGAGCACAAAGATGGTGAAGGAATTATGCCCGCTATCAGAGGAGGTGAGATCGTTTCTTCAACAGGCGATAGTGCGCATGGGACTCTCCGCACGGAGTTATTATCGTATGATAAAGGTAGCCAGAACGATAGCGGATTTGGCTGGAGAAAAGTCGATAGCGTTACCTCATGTAGCAGAAGCGCTTCAATATCGGCCCGTAGACCAGAATTGATTTGGTATATAATCAAGCATGTTCATGACCATTCAAAATAAATATATTATTTTTGTTCTATGTTTGCTGATTAGCTGTATTTTTATATTCCCCCAGATGCAGTTTTCTCAGCCAAATTTCATAGACGTTGCAGAAACGTGGGCTATTGGAACATCGGTTTGGGACAACACAATACGTGAATTTTCGAATCAGTCACGATTTTGGCCGTTTTTGAAATTTGAGCGATCAATACTTAACGCGCTGTTTTTTAATACGCCGCAATTATATTTTTTTGTTTTTGCATTGTATCTTGCGCTTACCATATCCATAAGTTTCGCTTTGATACGAAAACAGGCATTGTCTTGGTATGTGTATATATTTGCAGGGATGCTATTTTTTATTTCTCCCGTGACGGTTGACACATATTGGCGATTGGGCGCAGCGGAGACTTTATTTACACTCATGTTCGTGTTGAGCATATATGCCGTGATGAATAAGCAGTACGCGAGGGTAATAGTATTTCAATATGTGCTAATGTTGACAAAAGAAAGCGCCGTGTACTATGTGCCGATATTTCTGTTGATACTCCTGATGCGTAAAAAAACGCACGAATTTTTTCTGTTGGGATTAGGGTACGGATTATTTTTGTGGAAATTACACATGTTGGTGAACTACGCGCTGATACATCCCGGTTACACATCCATGATGTCAAAATCTTTTCATGATGTGTTGGATATGATTGTCCATATTATGGATGAATACGGGTATTACGTCATTGTTCTGTGGAGTGCATTTGTGCTCTATCTATATAGAATATCAGGATTCATGAATGGAAAAGTATCAAAAACCGAATGGGGTCATTACTTATTGTTGTTTAATATAGCAGGTATATGTACGTTGGTATCGTTTCATAATAAGTATCAGCCATACTATGCGTTTCCTTGGGTAGTTACATGTATTATATGGATATCCTGGGAGTTGGTACGTACGACACATGTAATACAACGTGCAGCAATTGTTCTACTAAGTGTTATATTTATTGCCATGTCTGTGCCATATTTGACTCTTCTCCAGATGAAGCGGTGGAATAATGATTATGCAGGAGATAACGCATTAATTGAGTTGATAGAAAAGACAAAAACATCCCGTTCTTATCTTTTAAAACAGGAGTATCGACCTGAATACAGTGTTGCACTGCGGTATCTTTCTGAATCCAGAAAATGGCCCGTGAATACACCACTGAGGGTAGCTATTTTTTCCTCAGGTGACAGTCAGAAATTGACTGAGAGTACGCCGGTTTGCAAAAAGACGTTTTTTGGAACAATGTATTGTAAGTGGGTGGTGTACGAGGAAAAACAATGAGAGAAGAATAGAAAGACATGCTGCAGGATATGTGTGTAAAAAGTGACCTATTATTAAAAATAATCCGGTATGTAGCGGCGACCCTTTTTTGTATTGGATTGTTTGCATTTACCCGTCAATCGATATATTCGGTGGAATTGCATAATGACGAAATATCCTGGTTTTATCATATTCAATTTTATGAACAACTATTTATTAAACGAGACATTCACGCTCCGATATGGACGTCGTATGAAAGCTATGATCACCCGCAACTGTCAAAGTATATATATGGCGCGTATTTAACAGTGCGTGATCCGGGAGTTTTTTCCGTGCGCGATCGGTTTGAAAAAGAATTTGGTAGGTGGCAATTTTATTTTTCTCCTGATGTTTCCCACATACGAAATCAATATTTTGCCCCATATCTCTACCATATGCGCGAAGCGAATTTCCTAATTATCATCGGTATATATATATTTTTGGGGTATCTAATTTTTGTAACAACAAAGAATATACTATTTTCCTTCGTATTTCCGCTTATTATTTCTTCCAATTCATTATTTATGAGTACGATGATTCGTGCAACATCCGACGTACATCTTGTCTTTTTCATGCTCGCTTCATTAGTGACATATATTTTGTTTAGACGCCGTCCGATCTGGCAAATGTTGACCATATCATCTCTCTTTGCGGGGATGGCATTTTCATCCGAGTTGACCGGGGTTCTAATAGTTTATGTTTTGTTGATAAGCGAATTATTCCTTTTTCTTATCGGCCGGACGAAGATCTGGATATTTTTTTGCACCATCGTATGTCTAACAGTTGTGAGTGCGATGGTGTGGTTTTCCACCAACCCCGCATTGTATAGGAGTCCTGTCTTAGGTACGCTTCGGTATTTCGATTTTCGGGTAGTGCAATCAGCCAGGTTACAAAAGGCATTCCCTGATGCGGCACTTGATGCCGTGCCCTCGCGATTGTTGGCGTCTTACTGTACGGTGTTTGATCCTCATTGTCGGGGAAGTTATTTCTCCGGAGCGCTTTTTCCCTATGTATGGGTAAATATTGTCATGACTATTTCGGGAATTATTTTATTGATAAGAGGCGCAAAGACGCAAAAAGATAGTGACGTACATGTAATATTAGGTGTGTTTATCAGTGTCGTGAGTTTCATCACCATGATGGTGCTGCCGCTTAATTCTGATAGATATTATATAGAGATGCAATTATCCGTATGGTTGCTCGAATGGCTTGGTATATTTTGGCTGTATAAAGTGGTAGTAACCAAAACCCCGTCAGCCAAAGGCTGACGGGGAGTTTTGATAAAACGTCTTACCAAGAAAGAGTCTTAGCCACCGATTTTATACATACCGGTTCCACAAACTGGACATTTTCCTTTCATGGCCGGTTTACCGTTTTTCATCGTGACTTTGACCGCTTTGGGGTCTTCGCGCTTCGCGCGGCATTTTACACAATACATGCTTGCCATATTTTTATTCACCTCCTTTCAAAAATACTACTATTTATTGCGGCAGCCATCTGGTGAGCAGGAATTCACTTACGAGAATGAGCGTGGTAAGTAGCATGGTTTTTCCCAGGTCTCGCTTCATCTGTTGATATTCGGTGTGTGTCGGCGCAAAGACGGGTGAAGCGACTTTATTCGTGTTCGGCAGTGAGAAAGCGGGTGGTATCCTAGGCTTGGGGGATAAAACACTCTCCTGGGGTTTCGCTTGTGTTACCACAGGGGACATCTGCAATCTATGTAGTTGGGCGAGCAGCTTTTCCTTTTTAGTTTTTTTTGGCATACCAGGTAGTGAAATTTCGACTATTGCGTTTTACGCTGGCTAAACCTCAAAGACCTTCATGTTCCGTATTGTTATTTATATCCAGGCATACTATTCGATGCGCAATAAATAAAAAGCGTGTCGAAATTCTACAACCTGGCATACCGCTTGAGCCTTGTCGAGCCTGAGCGTAGCATAGGCGAGAAACGATTGTCAACTTTCATTAGCTTCAAAATGGCCAGTCTTCTTTTATGTCACATTGACAAAGATGAAAATAGAATCGTAATATAATGAATACGAATGGTGTTCAACAGCACATTACTAATTGTCGCGGTAGCTTTTGGTTTGGCCCTGTGGCTGGCTATCATTTCCGCTTTGCTAATTCGGACGATTTCCCATTATAATATGCTTAGCCGCGGAGTGACGCGGGTGGGATTAACTGATGCGTTAACCGGAATCATGCGATCGGTGAAGACTCTTACCGGAAGAGAAGACGCGTTAGAAAAACAGGTTCGGACGCTAGCAGCAGAAGGGGATTTGCATGTGCAAAGGATCGGGATTGTCCGATTCAACCCTTTTGCAGATACCGGGGGCGCACAGAGTTTTTCGATAGCATTGCTGGATCGGGAGGGAAACGGGATTGCCATGACGTCGCTTTACGCAAGAGCAGGGAATAGATGGTACGTGAAAGAAATAGTTCGGGGGAAAGGAAAGGATATCGCGCTTTCTAAAGAAGAGGAGTCAGCGATAGAAAAAGCAAAACCTATTGGAGTAACGTAGTATGAATAAACAAAAATTTGTAGTGACGATGTTAATCGGGCTCGCGCTTTACCTAATCGCAACGGGGCTTTCTTTTGCAGGATTTTCATATATAGGCAAGTCAGTCTCGTCAGGCACAACGCCTGCCACAAAAAATGGCTCCCAAGAGCATTTTGTCATTGACCCGTCGACGCCTAAAACAGAAGCGTGTCCCATAAACGGCAAGTTTTTTACCAAGCAGGAAAAAGATGTTTGGTCTACACGTCGACCGCTTGCTGTGATGATAGAAAACCATTCTGACTCACGACCTCAATCCGGACTTTCAAGCGCCGACGTGATTTATGAGGCAGTCGCAGAGGGCGGGATAACCCGATTTATGGGGGTGTTTTATTGCGGGATAGCAGCGAAGTCCGTGAATTTGGCACCGGTGAGAAGCGCCAGGGAGCATTACCTCGGATGGGTTTTGGAATATGATGCCTTATATAATCATGTAGGAGGAGCAGGACTTTGTAATGATGATACGGTCGATGACCGCGCCAAAGCGCTTTGCCATATACAGCAATATAAGATAAAAGATATGGATCAGTTCGGTATTTCGTTTCCGACATGTTATCGGAACTATGATCGTTTAGATCATACGGTGGCAACTGAGCATACGATGGTTTGTGTGACAGATAAACTTGTAAGCCTTGCAAAACAACGGGGGTGGACTAACGTTGATGCTACTGGTGTTTCGTGGGATAAGGCATTCCAGCCGTGGAAATTTAAGGATGACGCCAAAGAGAACGAGCGGGGGTCGGCAACAAGCATCAGTTTTGTTGCCTGGAAGGGGTATGAAAAAGAATATGGGGTCAGGTGGGACTACAATAAAATGGCAAACGTTTATAAAAGGTTTAACGGGGGTGTAGCGCATACCGATCTTGAAACGAAGGAGCAATTATCTGCCAAGGCAATCGTTATCCTCTTTGCCAAAGAAACCGGTCCGGTTGATGATCATATGCATCTTCTCTATGCCAATATAGGCAGCGGGGACGCGATTGTCTTTCAGGACGGAAAAGCTACAAAGGCCGTATGGAAGAAGGAAACCAAAAATGCCAGGACGAAGTTTTTTGATGCTGCAACGAATAAAGAGATAGTACTCACCCGTGGGCAAATTTGGATAGAAATGTTGCCGATTGGAACGACTGTGACATACTAAACCTCTGCCCGAGCATGAAGGAGGACATATGCTTCTTGAGGATCTGATTATCTCTCGTGTGAGGGTGAAAATGTTGTCGCTATTTTTGTCAAACCCTGCAATGATTTACCATGTTCGTGAGGTGGTGCGGCAGGTTGGTGAGGAAATTAACGCAGTCCGACGGGAATTGGCACACCTGGAAAAGGCGGGCATGCTCGCCAAAGAACAACGGGCAAACAGATTGTTTTATCGGTTTCGGAAAGAATACCCGCTCTATTTTGAGTTGATGGAGCTTATCGGTAAAACGACAGGATTGGGATGGGATATCGTCAAAAACAAAACAAAGCTCGGCAAGATCAAGTATGCGATGCTTTCCGGTAGATTCCTTCGGGGGCTTCCGCACAAGGGGGGAAACGATGTCGATCTTCTCATTGTCGGATCGGTTGTGTTACCCGAGCTTGCAGCGTATGTCAAAGCCGAAGAAGTGAAAAAAGAGCGTGAGCTCAATTACACAGTCATGAGTGAGGAGGAATTTGCCTTCCGGAAACGCCGCCGGGATCCGTTTGTGCTTGAAATTTTGAGTGGTTCCCGTGTTATGCTGATTGGTGACGAAGAGGAGTTGGTAGGCTGATACCAAAAGCATATGCTGAAAGATCCCCGCCGGGTATTTTTTTTGTTGTTTCTTTTGACGATACTCCTCGTCATTATTGATTTGCCCGAAAACTATCGGGTTCGGTTTACCGTGTTTGGTCATACTATTGACCGGGTGATCAACCCGCCGACCCTAAGCGTATTCGGAATTACCAAGTCGTTTACTACCGCGCTGGGTCTGGATTTGGCAGGAGGAAGCCACGTGGTACTTGAGGCAGACATGAAAGACATCAAAGCGGGAGATCGTGCGTCTGCGCTCGAATCAGCCAAAGAAGTCATAGACCGGCGGGTAAACTTTTTTGGTGTGGCCGAGCCGGTGGTGCAAACCGCAATTTCCGAAAATTCCTACCGCATCATCGTCGAACTTCCGGGAGTCAATGACGTGGAGCGTGCAGTTTCCCTCATCGGACAGACGGCTCTTTTGGATTTCCGGGAATTTACCAATCCAGCTGAAGCCACGAAAGGCGCATATGTCATTCCAACGCTTGAAAATACGAAGTCGGTGGGTATCACGGGGAAGGATTTAGCTCATGCGAGTTTGTCGTTTAGTCAGAATACCGGAGAGCC
>Ga0172375_10012851_pt1 | contig 10463 bp, 7 predicted proteins | sample LakKiv1m_FD_114537 | JGI IMG/M metagenome (GOLD analysis project Ga0172375, IMG submission 114537) | Freshwater microbial communities from Kabuno Bay, South-Kivu, Congo - kab_092012_11.1m | ecosystem: Environmental > Aquatic > Freshwater > Lake | place: Democratic Republic of the Congo...
CCATTTTACGGGAATAAGGATTTTCAGGAAAAAGTAAAAAAAGAAGTTTTGAGTATGGTAGAAGAATATAAGAATGAGCCGGGTGTGCTTTTTTGGGTATTAGGAAATGAAAATAATTATTCCTGTTTAGGTGCGGTACGCCCCTGGTCCAGCGAAGAAATCGACCAGGAAAAAGACCCCTTGAAACAGAAAGCCTTAAAGGCAAAGATTTATTATTCTTTCGTTAATGAGTTGGCAAAGGAAATCAAAAAAATCGACCCTAATCATCCAGTAGCCATGGGAAACGGCGAATTGGTCGGCCTTGAATATGCCAAAGAGTATGCGCCGGATATTGACATTATCGCCTGTATTATCTACCGGGGAAAAACCTTCGGGAATCTTTTTAAATCATTAAAAGCAACTTTTGACAAACCGGTTTTTATTGCCGAATTCGGCGCTGACGCTTACGATGCCAATCTTCAAAAAGAAGACCAGAATATGCAGGCATTTTTCCTGGAATCGCAGTGGCGCCAGATTTATGAGAATTTAGCCAACAACAAAAATGGGGAAGGCAATTGCCTGGGAGGGACGGTTTTTGAGTGGAGCGATGAATGGTGGAAACACGAAGAGGGCAGTTCCGACGGATGGAAAACGCATGATACCCTGGCAGGCTGGTCAAATGCCAGTTATTATTTCGATATTAAGGCAAAAGATAATATGAATATGAATGAAGAATGGTTCGGCTTGGTTGTTTTATCCCCGGAAATACAAAACGGGCTTAATAAGCGTATTCCCCGTAAGGCCTATTATGTGGTCAGGGACTTTTGGAAAAAACCGGACTTGAGCCATAAGAAGAAGAAAAGGTGAATGACAAATGACAAAATCCCAATCTCAAAATAAATCGAAAATCAAAAACCAAAAATTAAGAATTTCTCATCTGTTTGTCATTTGCGTTTTGACATTTTTTTGTCATTTGTGCTTTGACATTTATCATTATGCTTTAGCGCAAGAAAATAAATTAGCCGCGCTTTCTAAACAGGTTATGGAGGCAAAAGCAGATACCGGGCTTTTCCCTGTTTTTGAAGAAATCAAAGCAATTTATTTTAAAGATAATAAATACCCGGAGTTTCTTGATTTTTTAAAATCAACCGGTCGCAAGAAGAAAAATCTGCAAGGCCTTGTCAACTATTACACGGCGCTCGCGCGTTATAACCAGCTAAAGTATCTGGAAGATATCCAGGATTGGAATGAATACTTTTCCGAAGGAGACAGCTACCGCGCAGAGTTGGAGAAAAGTTTGAATACGGCAATTAAAGATTCCAAAGCCGGAGATGCGCTTAATCTCTCCGCGCTGTTTTTATCGTATCGGTATCATAAAGAAAAACAGGACGGTTTGGCTACGGATTCGCTTAAGGCAATTGTGGCTAGCGCCGGAGAATTTGCCAAGAAAAACTCCGCTACCGCGCTTTTAAAAGATATCGCGGATCAGCTGATGGCAGGCGGAGAAAAAGCCGAAGCAAGAAAATTATACGACCTCTATGTGGAAAAATTATCCACTTCTTCGATGAAGGGCCCAGAGCTGGGTAATATTGCGCAGGATTTTTACAATAAGGGTAACCTGGAATTATCCGAAGCAGTCTATGATGCTTATATCAGGCAGTCCGCGGATACGCTTCCTAAAGAGGAGTTGGTTGCGCTCCTGATCAATATCGCGAAAAATTTTGCTTATAAAGATAATGGGGTTTCTGACCCGGCTTACGCAGAACGGATCTTCCAGGAATTGGAAAAAAGAGGAGGGATAGAAGCATTTAACGAGGACTTAATGTATTTGCGCGCCTTTAACTTAGAAAAAATGCAGGACGCGAAAGCGGCAAAAGAAATTTATACGTTACTGCTTAAAACATATAAACCCAGCAAATACACAGATGAGGCGGAATTTAAAATCGCGGTTTTTGATACCTATCTTTTGAATAACCCCGAAGAAGGTAAAAGTTATTTTGAGGGGTTAGCGAAAAAAGAAAAAATTTCCCCTCAGGTAATTTCTGCTTTTTATCAGTTGGGCCTCTTAAGCCAGTGGAAGGAAAATTTTGCCGGAGCGCTTAATTACTATAACCAGCTAATCGCATTGGCGAAAACCGACTATCAGGACGAGGTGAATTTGGCGCAGGAAAGAATCAAGGAGATCAATGACAAAAAGCCTCTGGAATATAATTTAAGGGCCTTTCTGGATACTGCTTTGAAATCATCTGCTCAAACAGGAAAGGTCAGCCTTATCTCCAAGCCTTACAAGGCAAAAAGAAACAGTGAGGTGCTTGTAGATTCCAATGTTGTAGTCCCGGAAAGCGGCTGTACTCAGGTAGAATTGCAATATCTCTGGTCCGGAGACCTGGGTGGAACGATTCCTGCCAGTACGCAGTCTTCATTCTCCACAAAGTACCAGTATCCAGGCACAAAAGTCATTAATGTGGTGGTGGTAAACCCCAGCGGAATTACAGATTACGGCCTGGATTTGGTGGATACTTCCTCCGATTAACAAAACCTCCTAAACTATTTAAAAATACTTGACTTATAGCATCTTTAGTAGTATAAATAAATGAAGTTAAAATTTACGGAACGCAGTGAACGTAAATTTTATAACTGAATTTATCCTTGACGCTCATTTTTATTAAAGATTTTTGTAAGTGTCAAGGATTAATTCGCACACGCGGGAGATAATTAGGGGCAGCCGCTATAACTTACTCGCATTATCGTGCTCGTAAGTTATGTGCTCATTAACTTTTTTACTACTAATTGGTTATGCGCACAACTGATTTCGAAAAAGAGGCTCTAAGCGAAAAAGAAAAGCGCAATATCAGTATTCTGGATATTTTGCGCCGCCGCGGCCCGGTAAGCCGGCCGGATATCTCCAAGGAAATGGGGGTAAATGTCGTTACCATTTCCAATTATATCGATGATTTTATCCGGCAGAATATCGTCTACGAAAAAGAACTGGATATTTCGGAAGGCGGCAGAAGGCCAACCCTCTTGGATTTAAACCCGCGCGCAGGATATATTATCGGTGTGGGCCTAAACCTCATGAACATGGTCGGCCTCTTGATAGATTTTAAAGGCAATATTATTACCAAGACTCAGATTGCCCGCCCTAAGCCATCAGTAAGAGAAATCACCGAATGCGTCCTGGAAATTATCCGCGAAATTTTAAGGCGTTCCAAAGAATATACTCCGCAAATTAAAGGCGTCGGCGTAGGCATTGCCGGATTAGTGAATAAGAGAGACGGCTCCATCCATTGGCCGCAGAAGATGGACCATTATTACGCCTATGCGTCGGTAGACATGCCTTTTAAAAGTTTGATCGAGCGTGAATTTAACCTTCCGACATTAATTGAAAATGATGCGACCGCCGCCTGTTTCGGCGAACATTGGCTGGATTTAAAACGCGATTATAAGAATGTGCTTTATATGTTTTCCGGTGTTGGCTGCGGAATTATGGTCAATGGCGAAATGTATAATGGCACAGACGGCTTTGCCGGAGAAATCTCGATTTATAATTATAAGGAACAGGATGCTTTTAAATGCGATGTGGGCAAGGATTGTTTCTTAAAACGCTGGGAGATAGATTTAGGGATTATCGACGATACACGTTCGCTATTGGCCCGGGACAAAGAAGGGGCAGAGCGGTTTTTTAAGCTTACCTCCAGTAATATCAATAACGTAGATTTAAAAAGCGTTTTTATTGCTGCCCGCGCAAAGGATGCGATTGCTAGCGAAGCGTTGAAATTAGCCAGCCGCAGGCTGGGAATAAAGATCGCATTTTTAGCCAACCTTTTTAATCCTCAGATCGTGATTATCGGCGGCGGTTTTGAAGAAGCCGGAGATGAGTTCTTGAATAATTGCGCGCTCACCGTAAAAGATTGGGCTTTTAGGGAAGTAACGGAAAATTTAAAAATCGTTTATTCGCAACTACGGGAAAATGCCGTAGCACTCGGGGCAGCGAGTCTGGTAATGCAAAAGACCTTTGCCCTTTCTTAAAGGCTATAAAAGCCGATGGAGCAGAAAATAAAATTTATTATTATCGGGCTCATCGCGGTCTTGGTGGTGAGTTTTGCTCTTAATATTTTTACCCTCGTTTCAAAAGAACAGGCCCTGCGTAGTAATAACGCCCTTCAAGAAGATAAATCCTCTTTGCTTAAGGAAGTCGAAACCAGTAAGCAAAAAGTCAGCCAGATGCAGAAACAGCTTACCGAGCTTAACCAAGGGGTTGATAAGCTTACTAAAGAAAAAGAGGAAATCCAGAAAAAATATGACTTGGTAGACAAGGCCCGCAGACCCTGGTGGACCAGGTAAAAGCCTTAAAAGAGAAAGAAGCCTCGTCTAAAACTTCCGCGACAGCTTCGGCGCAGCCGACAAGCAATGCTTTGGGCAATGACGCTTATTGGGCCGGGATTTTAAAGCAGAAAAAAGACCTGGAATGGCAGTTAGATACGGTGCGCAGCGAACTAAAAACCGCGCAGATCAACAATGAGCAGCTGCAAAAAGAAAAAAGTGCTTTGGAGCTAGAAGCAGGTAACCTTGGCCGGGAAAAACAGGACTTAGGCAGGCAATATGAATTTGTCCAGAAGCAGCTGGAATATAACAAAAAGATGATGGATTCTATCGCCCTGGAATTGGTCGGAGAAAAAAATGATAAACTACAGATCCAGGATTCTTTCAAGGCGATTAAGACCGAGAATGCAATGCTGCGCCGGCAGTTAAAGAACCTTAACGACCGTAAAATTAGCCTCGAGAGGAAGCTCGCTACTGCCCAGGAAAAATCGCATACGCTGGAATCCAGGTTTGATGAGATGGATGTGCTTTTAAAAGATAAGATGCTGCAATTGGAAAAAATAAGCAGGACTGTCCCCTCGGCAGAGGTAACGGCAAAAGATGAGCCGGTAGAGTTGACTCCGATAGTGGTCCGTCCGCCGTCTGAAACTACTACCATGCCTTCAGCAGCCACACCCGCGGCTGAAACTTCTGCTGCAAGCATCCCGCAGAAAGAAGGGAAAATTTCTGCGCTTAACCGCGATAATAATTTCGTGATCATCGACCTCGGCGAAGAGCAAAGTGCCAGAGTGGGCGATGTGTTTAATGTTTATAATAAAGCCAATAAGCCTATCGGTGTAGTAGAAATCATCGAGACGCGCAAAGGGATTTCTGCTTGCGATATCCAGAGGGAAAACGAAAAAATCCAGGTGGGTGATAAGGTAAGGTTGAAATCATGAGAGAAAAAAAACCCGACCAGGAGAAGAAGAGTAATTCCATCGAAGATGTTGCCCGCCTTGCCGGAGTTTCCATTGCTACAGTCTCGCGCGTTCTAAATAAATTTGCCTCGGTAAAAGAAAGAAACCGCGTAAGAGTAATGAATGCCATTAAGCAGCTGCGCTTTCAGCCTTCGGTATTTGCCCAGAGGCTGGCCAGCGGCAAGAGCAATGTCGTGGCATTGGTGATTCCCCGTTATGAAGGGATGTTTTATTCCTTCTATGTATTGGAGCTCATCCGCGGAATCGGCACACTTTGCGAAGCTTTAAAATTGGATTTGTTGCTGCAGTTGACTGACAGCCGCACGCCGTTGAACCTAAAAGCGGCCGGCGGAATAATTTTTGCCGATATTATCGGTAACCGTCCGCAACTGGAAGAGGCGTTTAATGCCGGGATTCCCTGTGTAGTAATCAATAATTACATCGAAGAATTGAAAGTTAATTGTATTGCCGTGGATAATATAGGAGGCGCAGAAGCAGCGGTAAATTATTTAATTAGCCTCGGCCACCGCAAGATCGCTCACATTAGCGGCGATTTAATCACCCAGCCGGCAGCCTTGCGCCTGGAAGGGTATACGCTGGCTTTAAAAAGAAACGACATTGCTTTGCGCCAGGATTATATTTTCAAAACCGACTATTCCCGCGGGCAGGCAAGGCAAGCAGCAGAAAAAATCATTAAGATGGAGGACCGCCCGACTGCGGTATTCGTTTCCTCTGATTCTATGGCGCTTGAGGTAATGGCAGTAGCAAGAGAATTAGGCAAAGAAATCCCCAGGGACCTTTCGATTGTAGGCTTCGATGATAACCCTTCGGGGTTATACGGGCCGGTGGCATTGACTACCGTGCGGCAACCTTTGGTAAGAATGGCCCAGGAGAGTGTCAAACGGCTTTCATTTTTAATGAACGCGAAAAACGCTGCGAAAGTGGAAAAGACCGTTCTTCCCACTGAACTGGTGATCAGGGAGTCAGCCAGTCCTATCAGTTCTTAATACAATTTATAGTATATTTTCTAAAAAAACATACCATATATAGTATTTTGTTGACAAAAATTTTTTGCGTGATATATTGAGTTTGGGTTGAATTAAAAATCTTGATGGGAGGTGGAGGATGTCGTTACAGTTATCAGAGAATGCCTTGAAGGTATTGGAGAAAAGATACCTCAAGAAGGACGAAAGCGGCAAGGTAATCGAAACTCCGGAAGAATTATTCTTAAGGGTTTCCAAGGCTATTGCCGCGGCGGATAAACTTTATAAAAAAACCGATAGCGAGGTGAATTCTCTAGCGGAGGTTTTTTATAATGCCATGACGCAACTGGAATTTGTTCCGAATTCGCCGTGCCTGATGAATGCCGGCAGAGAGCTCGGGCAATTAAGCGCTTGTTTTACTTTGCCCGTAGAAGATTCCATGGAATCGATTTTCGAGACCTTGAAGGCTACAGCCATGATCCATAAATCCGGCGGAGGCACCGGTTTTTCTTTTTCGCGGCTGCGCCCGAAATGTTCGGTTGTTAGGACTACCGGAGGTGTGGCATCCGGCCCGGTTTCTTTTATGCGCGTATATGATGCGGCTACCGAAGCGGTAAAACAAGGCGGCACGCGGCGCGGGGCGAACATGGGGATCTTGCGCGTGGACCATCCGGATATCCTGCAGTTTATTACCTGTAAAGAAAATAATAAAGAGATTACCAATTTTAATATTTCTGTGGCAATTACCGACGAGTTTATGCAAAGATTAGCCGAAGGAAAAGATTACGAGGTAATTGACCCGCATACCAAAAAAGCAGTAAAACGTCTTAATAGTAAAGAAGTTTTTGATTTGATTGTTAAGCAGGCGCATAAGAACGGCGAACCGGGGATCATTTTTATCGACCGGGTAAATCAATATAATCCTACTCCGAAGCTGGGGAACATGGAAAGTACGAACCCCTGCGGAGAGCAGCCGCTTTTGCCTTATGAATCCTGCGACTTAGGCTCGATTAATTTAGCCAGGGCTTACAGAAAAACAACCAGCGGTACTTTTGAAATCGACTGGGATAAGTTAAAGCAGACTACCCGCATGGCAGTGCATTTTCTCGATAACCTGATCGACGTAAATAAGTTTCCGCTTCCGGAAATCGAGAAGGCAACGAAACTCACGCGTAAAATCGGCTTGGGTGTAATGGGCTGGGCAAGCCTCTTAATCCGTTTAGGCATCCCCTATGATTCCGAAGAAGCAGTGGCCTTAGCGGAAAAAATAATGGGTTTTATTTTGAACGAGGCTACGAAAAAATCCCAGGAATTGGCAAAAGAAAAAGGCACGTTCCCGGCATTCCGCGGCAGTATTTACGATAAAAAAGAAGGCGGGATGAAAATGCGCAATGCCACCCTTACTACGATCGCTCCTACCGGCACGATCAGTATTATTGCCGGCCCATGCTCATCGGGGATCGAGCCGCTGTTCGCAATATCTTATTATCGCAATGTTATGGATAACGACAAATTAGTGGAAGTGGATCCTTTGTTCGAGGAAATTGCCAAGGAACGCAGGTTTTATTCCCGGGAACTGATGGAAAAAATCGCCGAGAAATCTTCTTTGAAAGAAATCGACGGCGTTCCGGAAGACGTAAAAAGGGTTTTCGTTACCGCCCACGATATCTCTCCGGAATGGCACGTGCGCATGCAGGCAGCATTCCAGAAGTATGTGCATAATGCTACCTCCAAAACGATTAATTTCCCGCATGAAGCCACAATTGGAGATGTGCGTAAGAGCTATTCTTTGGCCTATGAATTAGGCTGTAAAGGCATTACGATTTACCGCGACAGAAGCCGCGAAGAGCAGGTATTAAATGTCGGCACTGCCGCTCCCAAAGCGCAGGAGATGAGTGTAGTTGCGCCAAAAGAAATCGCTCCGCGCCCGCGCCCGGAAGTAATTATTGGCACCACTACCAAAGTAGCTACCGGCTGCGGCAACCTCTATGTCACGATCAATGTGGATGAAGAAGGCAGGCCATTCGAACTATTTACACAAATGGGTAAGGCCGGCGGCTGCGCTGCTTCGCAGCTGGAGGCAATCGGCAGGTTAGTTTCTTTGGGTTTTCGCTCCGGCATCGAAGTAAAATCAATGATCGATCAATTGCGCAATATCCGTTGCCCCAGCCCGTCATGGGAAAAGGGCCAGAGGATATTTTCTTGTGCCGATGCTATTGCCCGCGTGATTGAAAAAAGGCTGGTAAATACCCAGGAAAAAAGCGAAGCCCTGGAAACTTCGATGGTGGCAATGAAGCATTCGCATCAGGATGAACATTTGCTTGGTGATTTAAAGCATGCGGATATTGTCGGTGTCTGTCCTGATTGCGGGGGAGCGCTGCGCCACGAAGAAGGCTGTGTCAAGTGCCATGCCTGCGGTTTTTCGAAATGCTAAATGGCCAAGAAAATCCTCTACATAGTTCTTGACGGCTTAAGCGATGAACCTATTGAGGAATTAGGCAACAAGACTCCCCTGGAGGCCGCGGTTACAACTTGCCTTGACCGCCTGGCACAAACCGGAAAGACCGGATTAGTTTACCCTTTAAAAAAAGGGATGATTCCGGATTCCGATACTGCGGTTATCGGCCTTTTAGGCTACGATCCCTACAAATATTATACCGGTAGAGGCCCGCTAGAGTCTTTTGCCGCCGGCTTAAAAGTAAATGACGGCGATGTGGCGTTAAGAATAAATTTCGCAACTTGCGCTGCAGATGGCGTAACAATTGAAGACCGCCGGGTAGCCAGGTCCCTGGAAGCCGGAGAAGCAGAATCCCTCGCCAAAGAAATCAATACCAAAGTTACCCTTTCCCAGGCTACATTCGAATTTAAAAGTACAATCGGCCACCGGGGAGTTTTAGTAATCCGCGGGATGCGCTCGAAATTATCCGGCGCTATCACTAATACCGACCCCGCGCATATAAGGGAAGGGGTATTTAGCAACCCAAATGACAATTTTGAAAACGCAGCCGTAAAGTCGGTGCCGTTGCCGGGTTTTGAGGATTCAGCGGAAGCTAAAATCACCGCGGGCCTGGTAAATGAGTTTACCGAGGCGAGCAAAAAAGTATTGGAAGCCTCAGCCGTGAATAAAAAAAGGATTGCCGAAAAAAAGCTTCCGGCAAACCTCATTCTTTGCCGTGATGCCGGCGACCGCCTGCCGAAATTTCCCGATATTAACGCGCTTTACGATTTAAAGTTCGGCTGTTTTGTAGAGATGCCGGTTGAGCGTGCGATTGCCTTATTAACCGGTATGGAAATTATCGAAGTGCCTTCATCAAGCGGGCATTTGGATGTGGATTACCCGGTTTGGGCAAAAATTGCGCTGGATGCCTTGACAAAATACGATGGCATTTACGTACATTTAAAAGGCCCGGATGAATCCGCGCATGACGGAAATTGCTTAAAGAAAAAAGAGATTATCGAAGCAATCGATAAATTTTTCTTTGCTAGTTTGCTGCCGAAATTAGATGTTGCTAACACCGTATTAGCGGTAACCACGGATCATTGTACGAGCAGTATTTCGAAAACACATTGCGCAGACCCCGTGCCGCTGGTTATTTCCGGAGCAAACACCTTGCCTGACGGCTCCTTAGGATTTTCTGAAAAAGCAGCTAAATTGGGAGCACTTCGCGAAATTAACGGCCAGGAAATCCTGCCACTTCTGGTTAAGTCTGCAAAAACCTAAAAATTAAAATGAATAATTATGAAACAATCGTTATCGGCGCGGGCCATGCCGGCATTGAGGCGGCATTGGTTTGTGCCCGTATGGGATTAAAAACTTTGCTTCTTACTTTAAGGCGTAGTTCTATCGGCCTGATGAGCTGCAATCCGGCGATTGGCGGCGTGGGTAAGGGGCAATTAGTTAAAGAAATCGATAGCTTAGGCGGGCAAATGGCTAAGGCCGCGGATAAGTGCGGCATTCAGTTTCGCATCTTGAATGCTTCGAAGGGTGCAGCAGTGCAGTCTTCGCGGGCGCAAATCGATATGCAGGCTTATCAGGACTATATGTTTAAAATCCTTGAAAACAAGCCGCACCTGGAAATTAAAGAAAGAGAAATTAAGAAAATTTTAGTCGAAGATAATATTGCCAAAGGGGTATTGACCGCGCAAAACGAAGAGCTTCTTGGGCAAACTGTAATCATCTGCACCGGTACATTCCTGGACGGTATAGTTCATGTAGGTTTAA
>Ga0172375_10012853_pt1 | contig 10461 bp, 9 predicted proteins | sample LakKiv1m_FD_114537 | JGI IMG/M metagenome (GOLD analysis project Ga0172375, IMG submission 114537) | Freshwater microbial communities from Kabuno Bay, South-Kivu, Congo - kab_092012_11.1m | ecosystem: Environmental > Aquatic > Freshwater > Lake | place: Democratic Republic of the Congo...
ATATCAGTTTCGGTTTCAATCTTGTTGATGCACTTCTCAAGGTAACCGCCAGGATAAGAACTATAATGTGCTGGTCCCATAGCCGCCGCGGGTTGACCATCTGAAAGAACGAACAAAAACTTTGAATGCTTTTCAGACGATGCGTCAATTAACCTCTTAGCTGTAGTAAGAAGAGCAGGACCATCATCATTTTCCTTCACGCAACCATATGTCTCATTCACTCCATAGAAATCAAACTTTCTGTAAGGATCTTTCCAGTTTTTGACTATCTGATTTGCAATATTGAGGAACCTATTATAGTTAAACTTGTCTCCAAACTTGTGAAAGATTTCATAGACCTTTGGATAGGGAGAAGAATATTTGTTCTCAATATATCCGTACTTTGTTCTCCATGCAGAAACAGTATGAGCATGGATGTTATAAAAACCCAGAATCTCAAAATCAATATTGCATTTGCTAAGAGCAAGAGCTACAGTAGATGCTAAAGCACAAGCTTTCTCTATATCGTAAGCCATGGATCCAGAAAGATCCACCAAAATAGAAACCTTTGCATCGATCTTATCAATATGCTCCTCAATGTAGAATGGAGCATCTGTATATCCCTTTGAGAACAAACCAATCTTATTTTGGGCGATTCTCTTTCCTTTCTTTTCTCCATACTTCTTGAATAATTCTGTCTGACTGTGAAAATACTTGACAAAAATCTTGGAGAGCTTTCCATGATTAATATCAATAACATTCTCTATGTACTTTTTTACATCTGGTACAGGCTTATAATCTACATAGATATCTCCATCAGTGAAGACGGTATATTTACCTTTCCATCCTTTTGACGTGTCAAAATCATCAATACGATGCTTGAGAAGATTATCAATAAGCTGATCTGCTAACTTATCAATTGCTTTTGCAAGCTGATCAGAATTAAGCTTGTTTGGAGCCTTTTCAGCTTCTGGCTTGTCAGATTCATCAAATGTTACTGGACTTTTTGTCTCTCCATCAGAACCTTCATCGCTCTGAGAGCTCTTATTCTCGTCTTCTCCTTCATCTGATTCTTTAGCTTCAGCATCTGCTTCTTCGTCGGCATCAGCTCCGGTTTCTGATTCTTCTCCGTTATCGCATCCATCGTTTTGATCGCTCTCGTCAGAAGCTTCATCGTTTCCTTCATTTCCGTTTCCTTTATCATTTTCATCTCCTGGAGATTCGTCAGTACTCTTTTCAGAGTGCGCTGTAGTCTGGTTTTTGTCTTTTGGCTGATCAGTCTTCTCAGACTCACCCCCGGTCTTTGACATGCTTTCAGGTTCGTCTGGCCTACTCATTTTTGCAAGAAGCTTCTTGGCTATTTCAACTACTTCATAGGAATTTGTCGCAATAAGAGAAGCGTCAAGAAGAGGTGAGATTTCTTCGTATGCTTTTTCACTTTCATGAGACAGATGAAAATCAATACTGTGAACTCTATACATGTGTGCTGTGATAGCTTCACAGTAATGATCTTTGACTGGACAATTATCAATGTTCTTTTTCGCTTCTATTGAAAGTTCTTCTCTCAACTTTTTGATGTTAATCTTCTCACCGGGCTTACCAGGCTTAAGCTCAACTCGTGAATCTTCTAGAGCATTGATGATTGTGTTGAGAGTTCTATTCGAAGTCATCGAACTAATATCAGTATACCGCTTGTGCCTTACTTCATGATCGATGTAACCTCGAAATGTCTCCACGGTTTTATCATCAAGATCAATATCATCTACTAGCGGAAGATGGATTCCGTCTTTGTCAATGTGCGCGCCGGAAGCTGAATCCCAAAAGACAGGTGCTCCATCAACTGATCCTATAGCTTCTGTTCGTAGAACTAACTCTTTCTTCTTCATCAGATCCTCCTTTTGATTGAACTAAACAAATATAACATCATAATAGGTAAAAGTAAATAGGCTTAGAAAATAAAAAATCGTGCCCACGTTGCATGGTTTAGAAAATAAATTTTGTCACCGTTAATAGATAATGGCTTAAATATCATCATACTATCTAAGTTGTTCTTACACAACAACTTATTGTAACATGTATTATAACGATATCAATTGATCTAAACGATTGATTTTATTATACTTAGATCAATTGAACCAGCTCTAGAATGCATTTTTAACTATTTTTAAAGGTAGTCCTATTATAGGAGACTTAAAAATGCATTCTAGAGCAGTTAAATGAATAATATTCATAAATGAAAGGAAAATAATTTTGTCTAGCCTATTTACTTTTGTTGTAGAATGGTTATATTTGTACTACACGGTTAAAACATAGGAGCATCAATCATGGCAGACGAGAAGCTAAGCTTCGTAGAAATCACAAAAGGCCGAGTCAATAAGCTTTGTGCTTTCTATGATGCTTTCATGACTCCGAATTATTACGATAGTATTCCATGTCTCCGTGCGGCTGCTGAAGATGCAACTTTGTTCTATGTAGGAAGAAGATCAGTAGCTGGGCTGCCCAGCGCTAAGTCTTGGGGAAATCTTGAGTCGCTCAAACGCAAAGATCCAGCATTTTGGCTCAATGAACAAGCCAGTAGGCTGTATTTCAATTCCACAGCTTTTGCAATCTTTGACGAGTTAGCCAATTTCGTATTGGTAAATGAGCATACATCTGATATTTCGAAAATTATTTTGGCTATTTACAATAAGATTACTGCAAATCAAGAGTCGATAAAGATAGCGGAAGCTAGTTTTTCTACTCATTATTTGAACGAGGAGACCAAAATCTTTCTTAGAAGTAAGAAATTGAAGTTGATTAGGGTTGCATATCACGACAATCAATTTGTCTTATGTCCCAGTTGTTATACTCATACGAAAGATACGATCAAACAAACAGAAGTAGTTAGTGAAATGAGTGACTATTCGGGTTTCATGGCAAAGGCGTCAGTATCTGTTTACGACCCTCTAGTAAGAGGTTTGTTTCATCTTGAAGATTCCATAAAGAGCAAGACTCTTCAGGAAATTCTTGATAAATACGCATATTCTTTGCAAAAGAAGGCAATTAACGAGATCTTTTTCTCTGAAAATGGTATTGTACAGAGATTTTGCACAAACATTACTGCTCAGCCAGCAGTTCCCGAAGGAGCTGGAGTAGATCTTGATTCAATAGAAACTGTGGTGAAAGGTACTCCAGCCGAAGTATTTGCTGAGAAGGAGCTTGATAATGTAAAAGACACTGAGTACAACGGTTCCAAGTATTATTTCCCTACAGTTGCCAAGGAGATTCTGGCTTGCATCAAGAACAAGAACAATGTCTATATCTATGGTCCTCAAGGATGTGGTAAGACTCAGATGTCTCGAATGCTTCTTGAGAATCTTGGTCTCAAGTATTATGACATTGATTTCTCCGCAGGAGTTGATGAGAGCAGCTTCATTGGATCCAAAGTAGCTACAGTAGATGCTGATGGTAACAACGTTATTGAGTTTCAGTATGGTGTATTTGCCAAGGCAATTAAAGAAGGTGTTCCTATTATCGTCAATGAGATTGATTTTGCCAAGCCTCATTATTTGGCAGCTTTGCACGGAGTGCTTGAGGAGAGCGATCCCAAGCTGGTAATTCTTGACAATGGAGGTGAGGTACTCAGGCCAGCTGAAGATTCTCACTTCATGGTCATTGCTACAGCCAATACTTTGGGTCTGGGAGATGATAGCAATGAGTTTCACGGAACTGGTTCTTTGAATACTGCATTCCTTGATCGGTTTGATAGTTTCTTCGAACTTGACTATACTACGAGAGAGCATGATGTAGCCAATGCAATTTTGGACAGTAAGGAATCTTCTACTCTCATTTTGAATTTCGTAAAGGACGTTAGGAAGCTCAAGAATGCTGGTAATATCACTTCCACTATTTCCACTCGCCGGCTTAAGATGCTCTGTGAGAAGATCAACACAATGGGATTGGTAAAGGCAATAAAGAATGTGGTTATCACGAGGATGGAATCTGACGATAGGGAAGCTGTAAAGGAAGTCTTTCAGAGGCACTTTCCTCACTATAGGTTGTAGAAGACGTCTATGAAGAATGTTATTTGGTTATATAGATCATTGAGAGCTTTAATATATAGGGGAGCTGAAAATGTCTGATGAACGTTATGTTCTTGTATATAAACCGGATTCTAATTTAGAATTCAAATATTTTGAATCCCAAAATCTTTATTTAGGTCAAGCTATGCTAACTAAAGATTTAGAAAATGCTGCTAAAATGTCTTTAGACGAAGCAGAATGTACGTTGAACTTGATGACTACAAAGTCTGATTGGCAAATCTGGTCGATAAAATCATCAATTGTTCTAGATAAACAATCTTTTCATCATGAATTAATTAATAAAAAGAAACAATTACTAGAAGAAATTAGTTCAATAGATTATAAATTGCAACGAGAAAGGTAATGAAAGCCATGGCAGAAATTAGAATCAAACTGAAGTCTTGGAAAGTTCCGGATACTGTAATTGAAGAAGATTATCCATACCGAGAACATCCAACAGAAGATTTACCTTATGCTGTTATTGATGAATTATGTTGCGAATTTAGAGCTGAAGCATTCGAGAAAGCTGGGCATATAGATAAAAATACTATGGAGAGGCCATACGGAGATTTATATTTAAAGTAACATTAGAGCAGGGATAAGTTCTTCCCTGCTCTTTTTGTGTTCTGATATTTATAATGTAAAACTCTATCTATGGATGTTATATGGAAAAACATCACATCGCAGAATATGCAAAATGTAGAAATGATCCTGTTCATTTCATACGCAATTATTCTTATATAAGACACCCTACAAAAGGTCTTATTAAATTTAAATTGTGGGATTTTCAAGAAAAAGTAGTTAATGATTTTGTTAATCATTCTTATAACATTATTCTCAAAGCTAGACAATTGGGATTATCTACATTATGTGCAAGTTATATTACTTGGTTAATTACTTTCTATAAAGATAAAGAAGTTTTCGTAATAGCTACTAAAGCTGACACAGCTACAAATTTGGTTTCAAAAGTAAAAATTGTTATGCAAAATCTTCCAGAATGGATGGCACCTAAATTACTTGTAGACAACAGACAATCACTTGAGTTAGCAAATGGGTCGAGAGTAAAAGCAACAGGAACAACAGAAAATGCTGCAAGATCAGAATCTTTATCTTTACTAATAGTCGACGAGTGTAGTTTTGTACGAAATTTTGCACAAATATGGATATCAGCACAGCCTACATTGGCTACAGGGGGAGATTGCATTATACTTTCTACTCCAAATGGGGTTGGAAATTGGTTTCACAAAACTTATACAGAAGCAATAGAAGGAAAAAAAATTGAAGTAGCTGGAAAGATGACAAGCTTTAATCCTATTCAACTACATTGGTCTTTACATCCCGAACGAGATGATAAATGGGCAAGCAACGAAAGAGCAAAAATTGGAGAAAGAGCTTTTGCTCAAGAACATGAATGTGACTTCCTTCAATCTGGTTCTAATGTTTTTGACATGAATGATCTTGGTTGGTACAAGAAATATCCAGATATAGCGTCTGGTTATCCTGAAGCAGAAAGACCTCATATTAGAAATCCTATAGAAAAAACTTGGATAGGAAAAGACTTGTGGATATGGAAATATCCAGATCCTACAGGTGAATACATACTTGCTGCTGATGTAGCAAGAGGAGACGGTGGAGACTACTCTGCTTTTCATGTTATAGATGTAGAAAATTATGAACAAGTAGCTGAATATAAAGGACAAATATCGACTGACATCTATGCTCAATTAATATTAGCTACAGCAGTTCAATATAATAATGCTTTTGTAGCTATAGAAAATAACTCTATTGGACATCATGTTTCTATGAAAATGTTAGAAAATGAATATAGAAACATTTACTGGACTGTCAAAGATGTTTCGAAAGTAAATACAGATAATATTGATTCTTTTTCTATAGACATATATAATGTTCCCAAAAATGCTATACCTGGATTTGCTACTTCAGGTAAAACACGACCATTAATAATCTCTAGAATAGAAGAAGATATCAGAAACAAAGATTTTGTTTTTCATTCGGAGAGATTATTTAATGAGCTTACTACATTTGTTTTTGAAAACGGCAAGCCACAAGCAATGCAAAGCTATAATGATGATTTAATCATGTCTGCAGCTATTGGATGCTATGTAAGATATTCAAGACTATGTTTATTTGGCAATCAACAAGCTAAACAAATGATGGTAAAAAACATGTCAAGAGCTGATGAACAATATCCTCTTAGTTTTTCAAGTTCTAGAAATAGAGCTATAGAAGATTCATTTATAATTAAAGTTGGAGTTGAAAAGGAGGATATGAGATGGCTTCTTGGTTAATAAGCAAATTGAAATTTGATATTTATTATATGCTGAATTTGTTTAGGAGATTTTTATGGCTGATGATGGGTGGCCTGAATATAGTAAATTAATTCTTTCAGAATTAGAGCGCCACAATACTTGCATAGAGAAAATTAGTTCAGACATTTCTCAAATAAAAGGCGATATTAGATTGCTCAACTATAAATCCGGAATATGGGGAGCACTTGGGGGAACTATTCCTTTTGTAATAGCTATTATAATTGCTCTATTAAAGGTATGATATAAATGGCAAATAAATTTCAAAAGCTTGTTAGTATACTATCTGGGCGTAGGACGCTGTCGAAATCTCCAACTATGCGCTCAGGAGCTAATTCAAAGAGATTAGCTATTAACAGTTTCCAGAGATCAGCACAAGCAATATTTCAACAATCTTTACTTGGTGCGTCAGGAAGAAATGAACGGTATAGAGATTTTGAGCAAATGGACTCTGTCCCCGAAATCTCTACAGCTCTCAACATATACGCTGATGATTCTTGCACATTTAACACAGAAGGTGAAGTTCTTAGTATTACATCTGATGATGAGAAAATAGTTCAAGAATTAGAAGAATTATTTTTTGAAAGAATTAATATAGAGTTTTATCTATGGAATTGGGTTAGAAGCTTATGCAAATATGGTGACATTTTCCTACTTTTAGATGTTACAGAAAACAATGGAATATGTGGTGCGATACAAATTCCATCTAATGAAATAGAAAGAGAAGAAGCTTTTGATAATAATCCAAACTCTGTAAGATTCAAATGGCATACTCTGGGTAATACTACGTTTAGTAACTATCAGATATCTCATATGAGGATATTAGGAGATGATAGATATTTGCCGTATGGAAGATCTGTTTTAGAAGCAAGTAGAAAAGTATGGCGGCAGTTATCTATGGCTGAAGATGCAATGCTAATATACAGATTTACTAGAGCTCCTGAAAGAAGAGTATATTATATTGATGTAGGTAATATTCCTCCAAGTCAAGTAGATTCTTATATTAGACAAGCAAGAGACGGTCTAAAAAGAACTCCCATGGTAACTGAATCTACTGGTCAGATAGACATGAGATACGATGTAGATTCTATTGCTGAAGATTTATTTATTCCTGTAAGGGGTGAAAGAGGAACAAGAGTAGAATCACTTCCAGGCGGACAGCCAGGCGAAATCGAAGACGTGGATTATCTCCAGCAGAAGCTGATGTTATCGCTCGGAGTTCCTAAAGCATATCTTTCAGCTGAAGAAGATACAGGTGGCAGAAGTCAGTTATCACAAGAAGATATTAAATTTGCAAGAACAATACAACGTATACAAAAGATTGTAGCATCTGAATTGTCTAAGATAGCATTGATTCATCTTGTTCTTAAAGGGTATGATGATGAATCTATGTATAATTTTGATATTAAATTAACAAACCCATCTACTATATCAGAAATGATGCAATTAGATTTGCTATCAAAACGATTTGAAGTAGCTTCTTCTATAAAAGATTCTGGTATAATAGATAATACGTATATCCAAAGAAACATTCTTAAATTAAGCGAATATGAAATAGAAGAGATAAATTCTAATTTAGTTACAGATATCAAAAAGAAAAAGCAATTAGAAAAAATGGAATCAGAAGAACCTACTGAAGAGGTACCTGATACGAAAGAAGAATCTTCATTAACTCAAGTTCAACGAAATCCAATGATAGTTCATGATCCGACTGGCACTAAAAATATGCCATATGCTAAAAATTATTCTACAAATATTAAGGGTGAAGCTACTGTTTCAGATAAAGAAGAAGATGAAGACGATGTAATATTTGATAATCTTATCAATATAGAAACTAAAATAGATTCTCTTGGTGATAAAAAAGTTAGAAGAGATGTATTAAATAGAAAATTAACTGATTCATTTAAAACCGATAGAAGCATATCAGAAATTGTAAAGAGAATAAAAGAAGATAAAGATCTTAAAATAAGTACGGTTATAAATACACAAGAAAAAACACAGAATATTGTTTGATATTTATATTATGCTATAGTAATATATTATTCCTCGTAGGAGAAAATAATGATTCGTCATTCTAAAAGTAGAAATGTTGCAATATTATTCGAAACACTTATAAAATCTACTACTCAAAGCATTGCTAATAATGACGATATAAGAGCTTCTAGAATATTTTATCTCGTCAAAAAACATTTCATGTGCGAAAACGAAATGAGAAAAGCTCTAAATATCTATACTCAGCTTCTTTATAATACATCTAAAAATGAACATTATGCTTTCGACATGATTGATAATCTTGTTAAAGAATATATTTCTACTATAGATGCCAATAAGCTGCTTATAGAAATTAAGTCTTTATTACGGGGAATAAAGAGCTTAGATAAATCTGTTAATCATATTCTAAATACAAGAATACCAAATTATAAGCTATATGCTAGTTTTTCTTCTCTCGTTGAAAATTCTAAAACAAACACTTTACATGCTAAAGATATTTCTCGATGTAAGGAAATCATAACGGAACATTTCTTGTGCAATAAAGCTATTAATAATCTTAATGAAATTAGTAAATCTAGTCCTGTTGATATTGAAAAAGAAAAGATGAATAAGCTTGCTATTATTATTGCTGTTAAAAATTTCAAAAACAAATACAGGGATTTAAATGAAGATCAAAAAGAAGCTCTTATGAAATATTTTACTTCTGATGATGCAACATTTACTAAATATATTCAAAGAAAGTTTAGCTTATTTAATGAACTCTGTGAAATAAAGAAAAAGAAAATTGGAATTGATAATGTGAAATTTAAGTTAGAGACTCTATTAGAAAAACTAGAGCCTATAAACTCTTGTAAATCTAAAATAACTGACTCTCAATTTGAAGATATACTTAAGGTTTTTGAATTAAAAGAAAACTTAAAGCTGCTATAACTGGAGATAATACATGGCTGATGCAAGTACAACAAGCGCAAGCAGAATAGAAACACAACAAGGCAACGTAGCTGCAGGATTAATGTCAAAAAATACTTATGTAAAAGATAGTCCATATGACGAAACTGATGCATCTGACGATGGTGAGGCTAATCCAGGTGCTTGGAGGATAAGAGGTGATATGAATATTTTTGAAAATAGAAGTACCGGTACTACACCCAATGCTCAATTACAAAAAGAAGCTTACGATAAAGCTTTTAAAGAAATTAATAGCTGGACTCCTTCAAGAAGATATAGTAGCAATCCTATGCCTATTCAAGCAGGTAGTGTCACTGTAACTCGAACTCAAACTCGTCAATCAGCAGCAACTCAATATTCTAATGCTAATCCATCTGGATTTGGCTCAAACAGAGCATAATACTTTATTAAAATAGAGAACGTTCTTTGAAAAAATTACTTACTGAATTTAAGCTATTTGAAGCAAATGATATGAAGCCAGCTGATTCTCCAGATGGCATATTAACAATGTCGGGAATACTTCAGCGTGCTGATGCTCCAAACCATAATTATAGAATATACCCTAAAATGGTTCTTGAAAGAGAAATAGATCATATGCAAGAATCTATTAAAAGTAGATCAGCTGTTGGTGAATTAGATCATCCAGAATCTGCAATTGTAAGTTTAAAGAACGGTTCGCATATCGTAACTGAAACTTGGTGGGAAGGTTCTGATCTTCATGGTAAAGTAGAAGTATTGAATACTCCAATGGGACAGATTCTAGAATCATATGCACGTAGAGGAATCAAATTAGGTATATCTTCACGAGGTATGGGGTCTGTAAAGAAGAATAATGATGGATATGATATAGTAGATGAGGATTATAATCTTATTTGTTTTGATTTTGTCTCTAATCCATCTACTCAAGGTGCTTATATGATGACTGAATCTAAAGAGTGGCAAGAGTTTGTAAATGGAAATGTGTTATATAAGATCGATACTATATTGGATGATATATTGAAGATATGAAACTTGTAGAGATTTTTGATAAGCAGTTTGACATAAAATGGATTAAAGATTTTAGTGGAACAAATATTGCTATAGTAGATAAATTAAATTTAGAAGTATATCTCAGTAATTTTAGCTATGAAGAAGATGGATATACTGTAAATATA
>Ga0172375_10012854_pt1 | contig 10461 bp, 13 predicted proteins | sample LakKiv1m_FD_114537 | JGI IMG/M metagenome (GOLD analysis project Ga0172375, IMG submission 114537) | Freshwater microbial communities from Kabuno Bay, South-Kivu, Congo - kab_092012_11.1m | ecosystem: Environmental > Aquatic > Freshwater > Lake | place: Democratic Republic of the Congo...
CCAGAAAATCTCGGATTTTCTGGCTCGTTCAGAACAAGTATACGTCCAAAATAAAATTTTGGAACGCCCCGAAAACATTGTTTTCGCTGTTCTGAAGAGATTTGAACAAATCCCTGCTTAAAAATTTCTGAAGAAATTTTACGGGTTATTTCACTTTGCTCAATAACCCAAATGGCTCTGCTGGGCTCAAAGAATAAAATTCTTTGATTCGTCAAGTGCTTTGCTACTTGCCGCATTTGAAACCTGGTACCTGTATTCAAATCCCAAAGAAATTTTAACAGCCTATTTTCAATAGGCTAAAATGGCTCTGCAGGGATTTGAACCCTGGACACCCTGCTTAAAAGGCAGGTGCTCTAACCGGGCTGAGCTACAGAACCGCATTTAAGTAATTATACATATTCACATATTTAAATGTGGTTCTGTATAAGAACCTTGATTAAGAAACTTGTTTTGCGTTTTTAAATGTTATTAGAGCCAACTAATAGACAATTATCTTTTCTTTTTAGACTTAGAAAGAGGTTTTAATTTTTCTTGCTTGGGAGAAGTTTTAAAACCTAGTTTAGAAAGCCAGAAATAATAAACTAATTCAAGTATTCCAAAATCATTTAATATTAAAAGAAGAACAAATACTAACTTTTGCTTTTTTTCTGCAGATTTCCAGAGGGCTAAACCTTTCCATATTAAAGTCCAGAAAGCAACTAAAGACATGATTACTGTAAAAGTTTGCAAAGAAATACCTGCCTGCGAAGCTGCTGTCTGAAGAAAGGCATTATAACTTTCACCTATTGCTTGAATATCTATCATATTTATTATAGAAGTAATTGGTTCTTTTTAAATGTAAGTAATTAATTATAGAATAGTAAAAAATATTTTGTAATTAATTCGTAATGGTAAAAATAAATTTTATTTTTATAGAAAAGTTTATAAAGTTCTGAAAGGGTAAGAACTCGTAAAAATACAATTTGTAGTATTTTGATACAAAAACAACATACAACCTGTTGTGTTTACAAATAAAGGGGGAAAAGAGGATAAAGTGAGATGCATTTTTTGTGGGAACGAAGAAACACAGGTAACAGATAAGAGGGATGTAGATTTTGAGACTAGAAGGAGAAGAGAATGTTTGAAATGTAAAAAGAGATTTACAACTTATGAAAAAATAGAAAATAAAGATATAAGGGTTATAAAAAAAGATGGAAGAAGAGAAAGCTTTGATTCGGAAAAAATAAAAAAAGGTTTACTGAGAGCTTGCGAAAAAAGACCAGTAAGCCTAGATCAAATTGAAGAGGCCGTTAGAGATATAGAGAATAAACTTAAAACTTCAAATAAAAAAGAAGTAAAAACAGAAACAATAGGAGAATTAGTCATGAGGGCTCTAAAAAAACTGGATAAAGTGGCTTATATAAGATTTGCAAGTGTTTATAGAGATTTTAAGGATGTTTCAGATTTTAAAAAAGAAATAAAGGAACTAACATAAAAAGCATATACTAAACTAAATAAAAACTTATAAAGCGAAACTTTCTTAAAAAGAAAGTTGTCATCAAAGAAATAAAATACTAAACAACGAAAAAGAAAAATAGAGGATATAAAAAAGATGGAAAAACGAGGTAAGAATGGATAATATATTGAAAGTAGAGAGATATTTTACTAAAGATAAAAGTGAGAATATATATGATTCCTTTGATTGGGAGAAAATTGAAGTAGGAATATCTGATGATTCTGGAAAATTATTATTTGTGCAGAAAGATGTTGAATTCCCAAAATTTTGGAGTGCTTTGGCCAGAAAAATAACAGCTTCTAAGTATTTTTTTGGAGAACATGGAACAAATGAAAGAGAAAAATCCCTTAAACAACTAATAAGCAGAATTGCTTCTACATTTAAGGAATGGGGATTAAAGCAGAGATATTTTTCAGATGAAGATGCAAACAATTTTGAAAGAGAATTATCCTTTATAACAACAAATCAGATGATGGCCTTTAATTCTCCTGTTTGGTTTAATGTAGGAGTTCATAAAATTTCCAAATATGAAAATAAAGAGCAAAAAGAGGTCTATATACTAAATCAATATGGCGAGCCTATGCTCATACCTATAGGCAAAGAAAGAGAATATCCTCAAACTTCTGCGTGTTTCATACAAAGTGTTGAAGATACTATGGAAAGCATAATGGATCTTGCGAAGAAAGAAGCTATGCTATTCAAATATGGTTCTGGAACAGGAAGTAATATTTCCTCCTTAAGAAGTTCAAAAGAGAGATTATCTGGCGGAGGAAGACCCTCTGGACCTTTGGCCTACTGGCAGTTCTGGGATAAAGTTGCGGGAATAGTTAAGTCTGGAGGAAAAACAAGAAGAGCCGCAAAAATGGATATACTAAATATAGAACATCCAGATATACTTGAGTTCATAGAATCTAAGAAAAAAGAAGAAGAAAAAATGCATATACTTATAGATAATGGTATTGACTGGAGAACTGCTCAAGATACTGTTTCTTTCCAAAATACAAATATTTCTGTGAGAGCTACTGATAATTTTATGAAAGCTGTTGAAGAAGATAGTGAATGGCAAACAATACCTGTGCATAATAAAGAGATGGCTGATAAAATGCCTAAATTTAAAGCTAGACTATTAATGAGAAAAATAGCAGAAGCCACTCATTTTTGTGGAGATCCTGGAATGCAGTTCCATGATAATGTTAACAGGTGGCATACATGCCCAAATACAGGAGAGATAAGAGCATCTAATCCTTGTGTTACAGGAGATACTCGGATATTAACAAAAGACGGAAGATGGAAAAGAATAGATAGCTTGATAGATAAGAAAACCGAGATAGTGACTAATACGGGATTTATAGAAAATAATGAAATAGAAGGATCTTTTAAAACCGGAAGAAAACCGGTTTATAAGTTAACTACCAAAGATGGATATGAACTTAAATTAACGGCGGATCATAAAGTCTTTACAGTAAATAGAGGTTTTGTCCAAGCATGCGAATTAACTAAAGATGATTTTCTCTTAATTCCAAATTCTCCTGTAGCCGAGATAAGTAAATTGGATGAAAAAGATAGAACTTTTTTTCAAATGCTTGGAGTCTATTTTGGTGATGGCGGTTCAGGCAAAATAAATGGTAAAAGGGGTATACCTCTATCTATGAATAGAGAACAAGAAAAAGCGATACTACAAAAATTTGCTGAAAGCGTGGCTATTAATTATGAACGAACTTGCCATAAAAATTCTCCGGCTATGGTGCAAATAACTCCCACCTCATGTAAATATGTAATTACCAATACCCTACTTCAAAATAGATTCTTAGATTTTGTTGATCTAAATAAGCAATCTCATGAAAAATGTTTTTCTGAAAATATTTTTAATCTCGGGTTAAGTGAGCAAAAATATATCTTACAGGGTTTATTTACCGCAGACGGAACTGTTGCTAACTATGGAGAAAAATCGCAATATATTGCTCTTGATTCAAGTAGTCTACAGCTTCTGAAAGATGCCCAAATAATGCTTCTTGGCTTTGGAATAAAGAGCAAAATTTATTTAAATAGAAGAGCTGGAAAAAATATTGCCCTTCTCCCTGATGGAAAAGGTGGAATGAAAAAATATCCTGTAAAAGAAATGCATTCTCTAAGAATTTCAAGAGATTCTAGAATAAAATTTCAGAAATATATTGGTTTTATGGAAGAATCCCCAAAACAACGTAAATTGGTTGAAATGAACAAAAATGTTGCAACCTACAAAGATTTGCCCATAGAATGTGTTTCATCTCTTGAATACTTGGGAGAAGAAGAAGTTTATGATTTAACCGAACCAATTACACACACTTTTGTTGCAAATGGAATAACAATACATAATTGTTCAGAGTACATGAGTGTAGATAATAGTTCTTGTAATTTGGCTTCTATAAATTTAATGAGATTTATGAAAGAAGATAATTTTGAAATAGAAAATTTCAAAAATGTGGTAAGAATTACTGCTATTGCTCAAGATCTTGAATTTGATAATTCATGTTTTCCTACAAAAGAAATAGCTGAAAACTCGCATAAACTTAGACCCCTTGGTATGGGCTATGCTAATCTTGGAAGTTTACTTATATTTTTAGGACTTCCTTATGATTCAGATGAAGCGAGGAATGTTGCTGCAGTTATAACCGCTTTAATGACTGGAAAAGTGTATGAAACCTCAACAGAGTTAGCTGAAAAAGTTGGATGCTTTAAGGAATTTTATAGAAATAAAGAGCCTATGATGAAGGTAATGAGAATGCACAGGGAAGCATTAAATAAAATTGATAAAACAAAACTACCTTCTAATTTTAACCAAGTTCTTGAGGAAGCAGTAAGAGTATGGGAGAATGTTATACTTAGAGGAGAAAGATATGGATTTAGAAATGCCCAGGCTACTGTTCTTGCACCAACTGGAACAATAGGTTTCATGATGGATGCAGACACTAAGGGTATAGAGCCGGAAATTGGTCTTGTTCAATTTAAACTATTATCTGATGGGGGAATATTAAAATTAGTAAATGGAGGAATAGAAAAATCACTTAGGAGATTGGGCTATTCGGACAACAATATAAGAGAAATAATTGAGTATATAGAAAAAAACGAATCAATAGAGGGGGCTCCTGGACTAAAAGAAGAACATGTTGCTATATTTGATTGTGCTAATAAACCTAAAAATGGTAAAAGAACTATTCATTATCAAGGGCATATTAGGATGATGGCTGCTGTTCAGCCATTTTTATCAGGCGCTATAAGCAAAACAGTAAATCTTCCAAGTGAGGCAACTATAGATGAGATAGAAAAAGTATACATGGAATCCTGGAAACTTGGATTAAAAGCTGTTGCTTTATATAGGGATGGAAGTAAAAGAATACAGCCCCTTAATTTTTCAAATAAAAATAAAGAAAAAGAAGAAAAGAAAGAGGTAATTGAAGTGCCTCTTAGAAAAAAACTTCCCATAACTAGGGCTTCACTTACACATAAGTTTAGAATTTCTAATCATGAGGGTTATTTGATATTTGGACTTTATGAAAATGGCTTGCCTGGAGAATTATTCATAAATATGAGTAAAGAGGGAAGCACTATTGGTGGACTAATGGATATTATAGGAACTCTGGTTTCTATATCTCTTCAATATGGTGTTCCTATAGAAGACTTAATTAAAAAATTCAAGCATCAAAAATTTGAGCCTAGGGGTATTGTTTTTGAGGGCCATGAAGAGATTAAAACAGCCGAGTCTATAATAGATTATATTGGACAGTTTATGGAGGCTATATTCGTAAAAAATGCAGGCAAAAATATAGTGAAAGCAGATATGCCTATAAGAACAAACGAAGATAATAAGAAAATTACAAATTTTGTTAATACTAACATTAATATGGGAGAACCTGGTGGATTCTGCAATATATGTGGAACACAAATGATAAAAAAGGGTAAGTGCGTGGAAGAATGTCCTAGTTGTCATTATCAAACTCAAAGTGGATGTGGCGGATAAACTTTATATGTTGATTTTTTAAAGGAAAAATAAACATGAATAAAAAAGAAGAGTTGTTAAAAAATATAAAGAGCAAGTTGGAAATTTTTTCGTTTAAAAATATGAGCGAGAAATTTCCTGATTTTTGTCCTTGCTATAGCTATAAAAAACAATGTCATAAAATGGAAGCAGAAAAATTAAACTGTTTTTTTTGCTTTTGTCCAGAGTATGATAATTCAAAGGAAGAGGGAGGATGCAAAAGAAACTCCGATAAGGGAAAATGGTTTTTCAATGAAAAATTACCCTATGGAAAAGTCTGGGACTGTTCAGATTGTACATGGCCGCATGAAAAAGAAAATGCAGAAGAGATAATTAAAGCAATATTTATAAACAAGGAGAAGTAAAAATAAAAGTAAAATGGGTGGAAAAATATTTGATGTTGGTGAAAATGATTTTGGTAAGGCCGTTGAAACAGGAGTTACAGTAGCAGACTTCTATGCTTCTTGGTGTGCTCCATGCATGATGATGAGTGGAGTAGTAGAAAATCTTTCTGAAAAGTATAATAAAGTAAATTTTCTTAAAATAAATATTGAAAATTCACCCAATATAACTCAAGAGTTTGGAATTTCCAGTATTCCTTGTTTAATTTTTTTCAAGGATGGTAAGCAGGTTGATAGAATAGATGGAAATGTTGAAGAGGACTTTATTGAGACTAAAATAAAAAGTTATATAAATTAAAATGTATGACTTAATTATTATAGGTGCTGGTCCGGGCGGATTAACTGCGGCTCTTTATGCTGCTCGATATAAATTAAATGTTCTTGTTCTGGGGAAATTACATGGGGGATCTATTTCTGAAGCCTATGAGGTATGTAATTTTCCTACCTATGAAAAAATAAAAGGATTTGAGCTATCTATGAAGATGATGCAGCAGGTTAAAAAACTTGGAGTTGAAGTAAAATCAGAAAATATAAAAGTCGTAGAAAGAAAAGAAGATTATTTCATGATTAGGGGAAATAAAGAATATGAAGCTAAAAAAATAATAATATCTACTGGAACAGAAAGAAGACATCTCGGAGTTAAAGGTGAGAAGGAATTTTTAAGTAAAGGAGTTAGTTATTGTGCTACTTGTGATGCTACATTCTATAGGGATAAAATTGTTGCTGTTGTTGGAGGCAGTGATTCTGCTCTTACTGCTGCATTATTACTTGCTGAATATGCTACCAAAGTTTATATTATATACAGAAAAGATAAATTTAGAGCAGAACCTACCTGGATTGAACTTGTTGAAAAGAACGAAAAAATAGAAAAAATATTTAATTCTAATGTTCTTGAAATATTTGGAGATAAAAAAGTTGAGGGTATTAAATTGGATAATGAATCTAAGCTAAATATAGATGGCATATTCATAGAAATAGGTTCTTCTCCTGATGAAAGCTTAGCTAAATCTCTTGGAATCAATACGCAGTCAGGGTTTATAATAGTAAATAATAAGCAGGAAACAAATATAAGGGGAGTATTTGCCGCAGGAGATATAACTAATAACCCTCTTAAGCAAGTTGTAACTGCTTGTTCAGAGGGCGCAATAGCTGCTTATTCAGTTTATGAAGAAATAAAGAGGGAAGAAGCTAAGCAATAAATTTATAAATAAAAAATACAGTTATTATTTATTAAGATAATATGAAGAAAGAATTTGTGCAAGAAATAACAGAAAAAGATTTTTCTAGTATAATTAAGAATAAAAAAGAAAACTTAGTTATTGTGGATTTTTTTGCTGAATGGTGTATGCCCTGTGTTATGATGGGGCCTGTTTTTCATAGATTATCTGAAAAGTATAAGCAAGTTAAATTTGTAAAGATAAACGTTGATGATGCTCCTAAACTTTCACAGGAGTACGAGATTTCAAGTATTCCTTGTATAGTTTTCTTTAAGGATGGGGAAGAGGTTGATAGGGTTATAGGTGGAGTTAGTGAAGATATTCTTACTGAGAAAATTAGTGATTATTTGTTGTTATGATTATATTATTTTTGGACTAAAATCCAGCTGATATTCAGGTATTCCTAAAGACATTCCGTATCTTTTTGCTTTTTCATATTGTTCTTTGCTTTTTCTATCAACATAAAAAACCTTATTTCTAAAAATAATAAAGTGATGTGTTGAATTTTTAAAATCCGCATACCAACTATGTTGAGAATCTAAAGATTTGCTTAACTCTTCTGCTATTAATTTTGCTTGCTTTTCTGGAATTTCTACAGTATGTAAAGTCCATTGTTTAAGCCAAGGAGTTTTATACTCCTCTTTAACTTTTTTTATTTCTGTTTTTATTATATTTATTTTTTTAAGAACTTCCTTCTTTTCTAAACTTTCTTCTATTATAATTCCTTTAAAATCGTTCATTTTCCCCAGAACAGAGTACATTTACAATGGCCCATTTGCTTTATTTCGTCTTTATGATAAATACATGGGCAGACTATTTTTTTGTCTTCTTCTTTGTTGCCTGTTACTTGGCGACATGGGCAATAGATATCTCCTTTGAATTGTTTGTTTCTTAATAAACCGCGAATTATTCCCAGAGTTGCTTTTTCGTTGGGATTGAGTTTAAAATTATTCTTGTCTGCATAGGCTTGAAGTTTTATGTATAGGCTTTTCTCTTCTACAGTTAATTTCTCTTTTTCAAACATATATTTTATAGTGGAGTAGTATTTATAAGGCTTTTTTAGTTATAATTTTCATGGCTATAAAAACAACTACTCTGAAAACTCGGGAGGAACATGTAGAGAATTTAGATAATTTTATTGATAGAAGTTATCCGCCAGATCAAAGAGCACTTGTTAGGTCAATAATTGTTCAGGCTTTTGAAAGCGGACAAATACAAGGAATGGGTTATTCGGAAAAAAAAAGAAACTATGTTATTGGCGGACCAGGAAGAAGAGCTGCGAGCGAATTACTTGCTGCTAGGGGATTAACTAGAGATACTAGAACAAAATATGATCAGAATTGGTCTGCGGCTGCTCAAATAAATATGGATGAACCTAAAACAGTTAGATTACGCCATGAATTTAGGGGTTTTGAAACAAGAGTGGATGATATTTTCAGCACTGAAGAAACCAGAGTAATAAAAACAGATGCATTAAGTCCGGAAAAAGCCAAGGAACATATAGTTTATCTAAGAAAAAATCCCGAAACAATAATATCGCCTACTAGCGCTATGAAGGGATATCATGTTCCTGCTAACAAACTTTCTAAGTTAACCTTACAAACATCCTGCAATCCCATGGGTTATTGCGCTAGAGACATAGCTGAAATTATTGAAGAATTATATTTAGTTCCAACAACAGCAGAATTTAAAAAGCCATGAAAATTATAATATATAAGGAAAACATACGGCTGAAAAATTTAACTAACCCTTGGGGTTGAATTCAGTAAAATTTTTCATATTCAGAAAATTAATAATTTTCTGATTGTTCGTTTGTTTATACAAACTCACATGACAAAAATAAAAGTGGATAAAGAAAAGTGTATTGGCTGTGGAGCTTGCGTAAGTATATGTCCTGCTTCATTTGAGATGTTTGAAGGCAAAGCCAGAGAGAAAAAAACTGAAGTTAAGAAAATTACTTGCGAAAAAGAAGCTGCTGAATCTTGCCCTGTTAATGCAATAAGCGTTAAGTAAATAATAATTAATAAATAAAGGAGACAAAATAAAAAATGCCAACAAGACACATAAGAGCAAGAAGCGTAAGAAGAGCTAGATTGAAGAAAGCTAGGCGAAGACAACAAGGTTTAAAGTAATTTTATTCCTTAATTTTTTCTAGAGCAGCCTTAGCATATTCCTTTATATTATTCTTAATTCCAAATTCAGGATTATCTAGGTCTTCTATTGAAAACCATCTGCACTCTTCTGTTTTCTCAGTTTCAGATAAGATTAATTTATCGGTTGCAGATTTAGCAAAATAAACAAAGACTATATGTTCATGAGCTTCATTTATTCTATGTCTGCCCAAAAATTCTGGGGGAGGTATGGATTTAAATCCATCCAAGTAAGTAATATTTTTATCTCCAAAAAATAATTCTACATCTAACCCAACTTCTTCTTTTACCTCTCTTATTGCTGCTTCTACAGGATCCTCATGCAATTCAATATGTCCGCCAACACTGAGCCAAATTTTATATTTATCATGCTTTCTAAGAAGAACTTTGTTCTTATGAACTATGAAGACTTCTACTACAAAGTCTATTTTTTCATGTATGTGGGCCATAAATTTAGTAGTGAGGCAGATTTTAAATATGTGCTGGAGATCAGGGATTGGAAGGTGGCAAGCCAGTTATAATATAAAGAGATTGTCGCGAGTGAATATTAGTAGGTGGGGGCTGACTTAGTTATTAGTTTCAATTAGGCGATATGTTTTTATATATAAATTACATTTAGTTACTATGGAGTATGATATAACTAAAAGAGAGATTAAACTTGATAGGGAAATAAATAATCTTGATGAGCTTGTTATAAAATTCAAGAAAATTTTAGAGAGACATGTAGATTATGTTATAATTTCTGGCTATGTTTCTATTCTTTTAGGAAGATCGCGAGCAACAGAAGATGTAGATTTATTCATAAAAAAAATATCTTTTGAAAATTTTTTAGAGTTATATGAGGATTTAAAAAAAAATGGTTTCTGGTGCCTAAATGCAGAAGATCCTAAAGAGATATTTTCATTTTTAAAATACAATATGGCGGTAAGATTCTCTATTGAAAACAAATCTATCCCAAATTTTGAGGTAAAATTTCCAAAAAGAGAAGTCGATGAAGAGACTTTTGAAGATTTTATTGTGGTAAAATTGCCTAAGGACAATATAAAAATATCTGCTTTAGTGCTCTGTCCGAAGTTCTAAAATTTAAAACCGAAAAATAGTTATATAAGTGACTCCAGTAGGATATATGCTTCAACAAAATATCCTACCAGAGTTTAATAATAAACTTGAAAAGGAGCTAATA
>Ga0172375_10012856_pt1 | contig 10461 bp, 12 predicted proteins | sample LakKiv1m_FD_114537 | JGI IMG/M metagenome (GOLD analysis project Ga0172375, IMG submission 114537) | Freshwater microbial communities from Kabuno Bay, South-Kivu, Congo - kab_092012_11.1m | ecosystem: Environmental > Aquatic > Freshwater > Lake | place: Democratic Republic of the Congo...
ATAGGAATTACTCGCTCTTTCAATCTGCCCACTAGTGTTAGTAACCCTATCAACCAAACAGCCAGCCTTTGTTTCGGCATTAATTTTCCACTCAATTGTCTTGTCTCCGTCTCCAATCCTTAATATGATTTTTTTACTATCAATATTTTTAAGCAAACCTTTTGCATAGTAATCCGTCACCATTGATACTTTTTCTTGAGTCACACGAGGCATCTCAGAAGATGTTTCATATTTTTCTCTTGTATCAAATATTTCTGCAACTTTTTCAAACCATCCATTTTTATATCCAATCAAACCCACAAAAATCAACAAAACCACCGCCACAGAAACGACAAGCCATTTAATTATTACATCTCCTTTCATAAGCTAAGTCTACTAGAAAATGATTATCTTTTCCAATTATCTCAAGGCACAAACGGACTAAACTTTCTGGTATACACCCTCATTGGATCAGGAGCGTTAAGCATCAAGTCACTTCGATAGATGAATAGCTCAGATGGTTCTTGGTTGTTGGTTGCTGCTCTGTCTCTGGTCATATATATTCCAGTCCAGCCCACAAACGATCCTTGTCCCACAAACTGCGCATCGTCTTTGTCACACACCCCATCTGAGTCTCCATCATGACATGGGATATTGATGTTCTCTGCCAAGTACCAGCCTTGAGCGTTACCTACATTGTGGTTAAAGGTAATGTTGCCGTTAGCAATGATGGCCATGAAAGAGCCAGAGGGGACAGTGATGTCTTGGGTCACAGTTACACTACCATCCACCAGAAAGATTACTTTTTCACCTCCTGTTGGGCCAGTGTAGTTTAGGTTAATGTTTCCTGAGTATTTAAATATCTGGTATCCATTTCCGCCATCGTTGTAGGTAACATCTCCCCCATCCCAGATAGTTGAGGCAAAGATATCCATTCTTGTTTTGTAATAGTTGTAGTCATAGCGTAGTCCGTCATAAGGGCTTAATACTTCCCTAAGACTGTCACTGACTTGCGCATTAGGATTTGTTCCCAATTGATTAGGAAGAAGTAATCCATAGCTTAGAGTGCCATCTCTTCCATTGGCATCAGTCAGAATTAGTCTTTGGTTGGTAGTTGGTAGTAGGCTCCCGGGGATAGAACTTCCAATTCCTGATCTGGCATACACATTTCCTCCAATCACTTGCCACCATCCACCATACTGTCTCCAGAAGCCAGTGTCTTTGGTTACTGTTTCTCCGGTAGTCGTTGTCGCTGTTGCTCCTTGGCACTGTAGTTTCAACTCCGTTACTCTTCCAGAGTTAAGGAATGTGGTGTAGTCAAATGAGTATGTTTTTGGAAGAACATCAGGGGCTACAGTCGCGATATATGTTCCATCTGCTCCTGTCGTAATTGTTTGGTTTGTAGGAGTAGTACTATTTACATCAAATGTCGCTCCTCCAAATCGTAGTGATGCATATGCTGGATTGGTGCCAATATCACCAGGGCATGAGGTCATATCCGAAGCGTCAAAAAGAGTCCCTGTGATATTTACTCGACAGGCGTCACCTCCACATGTCTGAGTAGATGGCCCAACACAACTCGCTCCTCCACAATACGGACTTGGATTCGTACAAGTTCTTGTCTGAGTACAATTTGCTTGGCACGTTCCCCATGCACTCCAGCCACCGTCGGTTGCAGAACAGCACTCCCCAGTTGCAGCACACTGCGTCGTTCCACAATTTCCATCAGGCACAGTACTAGCCGCATATCCACACGCTATTGGACAAATACCCGCAGGGTCACACGATACCGGCCCTACAGGACAGCACCCCCTACTACAAGCATAGAAATTATAACCACAAGAACCCTCACTTTCACCAGTACATACATTTTTCCATATACAAGCTACTTCAGTAGTAGTCGTACAATCACTGTGTGCGGGGCTACAATAATAACTATAATAACAAACTTTTGGAACCCAAGTGCACGAAGTGCTGGGATAGGTATAACAATAGTCCAACACAGGCCAACAGGAAGCAAAAACCTCGGGAACTTTTATTAACATCAAAAAAAACAGCATTGACAAGAATATTGTTATTTTGCGCATTCTGTTCGTTGATCTTTCTGAATAAAGGGCCAAAAATTGTAAGTATATATTTCTTTCAAAAATCCTGGTGCCACTTCTTTTTGCAAAGTCACATTTACAAAATCACCCACACTAGCTTTATCCTTCCACTTTTCTTTGTCAAAAAATACTTGGTGATTAAATGCTGGTACGAATTTGTCAGTGACTTGAAAAAATTCATCAGTACACCCATCAAAAAAAGAATAAACAGAGGCTTTGTCAGTTGCGAATGATTTCAAGCCCTTTTGGCCCCAAACCCACACCCTTCCAAAATAATCTCCAGCATAAATTCCTTCATATCCGTTTTTTATGTTGTCCACGGCAAAATATTTCCAGGCTTCTTGTTTATTAGCTTCAGCAGGTAGTTCATTTATATACTTAACTGCCTTAATATAGTGTTTCAAACCACTATATTGATAAAAACTTACTCCTCCCAATCCAATTATTAATATCACCACCACAATAATTAACCACTTAATTAAGTTTTCTGTCTTCACAACCTAAGTCTACAAGAAAATACGCTAACTTTCCACTGTCATTACTTTGAAACTCCAACATACTCCTCAACCAATTCAGTTAGAGTTACTGGTTTGATATTTTCTAGATGAATATCTCTATCCATATTCCCTACATCTTCATAACCTACATGTATTATCAAAATATCTCCACCTTTTGGCCTCACTCCACTATCCCAGTATGCCGGGCTTGTGTTCCATCCGAAAGGAATTAATTCTTTTTCCTTCGCCATAGCCAGGAACGCATTGTTAAATAGACCTCCAGGAGCTCTGGTATAATTTTTAACCCCCTTAGCATAAAGTTCTTCTCCTAACATCTCTTTCATCAACACTTCCCATTCCTCATAATCTTTTATCCAATCATCTTTTGTCCAATCCTTGATATCTTCCTGATCATGCTTCATGCTGTGATAACAAATTTCATTTCCTTCTTCAACGGCTCTTTTAAGAAGTTCAGGGCCAAGATCATATTTCGCTGCATCCCCGATAATAAAAAATGTCGCATTCACATCATTCTGTTTCAAAATATCCAGCATCGCCTCCATACTATTTTTGTCATATCCATCGTCAATTGTTAGAGCAAATATCGGTTTTTCCACGCTCAATTTGTCTACAAATCCACCATCAGGCAATAAATGTTCCGCCAAGAACGAATACGGCATCTGAACTTCTTCAGCTACAGCTGTCGGAATTTCGGTTGGCACTTCTGTCAAATCGACACTATCTGGCAACTCTTCCGGTACCGAAACTTCTGGAGTAACCTCTTCGAGAGGTAACTCAGTTGATACAGTTGTTGGAGGTACAGTTTCTGTAATCGGTTGTTGATCTTTAATTATTTTTTCCTCTGCTTCAATTGGTTTTGGACTACAAGCTACTCCCTGTCCTCCCACAATTATTCCTGCCAGTCCTGTACGTAAAATCTTTCTAAATATATTATTAGAATTTTCATTACCCATAAAGTCATAATACGTTCCTCTTACGCTCTAGTCAATCTTTTCGATCAACTTCTTATCCTCATCCCATTTCAACAGACTCAATGCCTCCTCTTTTGTCATCCATTTTCCAGAAAAATTTTCGTTATTTTCTTGTGTCCCCTCAGTTTTATTTTCATCTGTCAACACGCTATAAAACCAAAAAATTACTTTACTTTTTGTAGAGTCAACAACATCAGGTCTAATCTGAACAGACAATAATTTCTTCACCTCATTTTTATACCCTGTCTCCTCAAATATTTCTCTCTCGACAGATTCTTCAACTGTCTCTCCATCCTCCATTCTTCCCTTAGGAAATAGCCATTCGCCAGACCTCTCTTTATATATCAAATAGATCAATTTCTTCTTTTCATCAACCAACACTCCTCCAGCTGAGAAAATCGTCTCACCTTTGTAATAGCTATTGCTCATATTTATTATTTATCTCACAATCTCATTGATTAAACCACTTCTCCTGAAACACAGCAAAGCAATATACCATCAATATATTAGCGTTCAGTTTTTCACCATCAGCTCTGATTCGATATATTTTTATATCTCACTGATGCTATCATAAATTCAATTACAGTAACAATTAGAACAAATAAATGGATAAAAATAATTTTTCAGAATCATTTACCGAAGCCTACAAAAAACTATGGGAGCTCCATCCACAGCAAGAAGAAGATATTTTCAAACTTAGATATCTACATGTAAATTGGTTCTTCCCTCACCACCTCCACAATGTTCTCTCAAATATCAAACAATTTCATTCCAAATACTTTCCTGATGCTAATATTCAAGCATCTCTCTTTGCTGGACTTTTTCATGACGCTGGCTTAGTTTATGAACGTGATACAGCCAGCCCAATCGGACATGAAGAAAGAAGCGCCAAATATGCCCAATATATTCTCAAGGATTTAGGGTATGATCAACAATTCATTGATACGGTTATTTCAGCCATCAAAGCCACCGAACCATCTATTACTCCTATTTCTCCAGAGGATTTTCTGGTCAGAAATGCTGATGCCTATGCTCATGTTTCCTCAATGCATTTCTTTGCCAAATCAAACTTCAGTAGTAATATCATCAGCTTTGTGGATTGGTTTTCAAAAAAGCTTGACTCTTCGTTTACAAAAATTACTATCCCAGAATTAAAACTTCAAGTTTCAGATCTCTTTGAAAAATACAAAAAAATGATCGAAAACTATAACTCAAATACAGAATCAAAAGACTCCTTTGTTTCAAATCTTTTATCAGAACTATGAAGCTAATAGATGCCATTATCCAAAATGGGAATCATTATCCGGAAATCGATTTTTCCAACATTTGTGCAATTGATACAGCTGTCACAACTTCATTTGTCATCCCTTGTCGCAACGACGAAAAAACTATCGGTATTGTTTTAGAAGCCATCAATAAACAGTATCTTCGAGACAACATAAAGGAGGTAATTGTCATTGATGATGGTTCAACAGATAACACAACAGAAATACTTGCAAGGTACAAAGAACTAGTCGACTTCAAACTAATAATTTTAAAAAACGATCAAAGAAAATATGCTGCCTATTCACGCAATAGAGGTATCTTTGCCGCGACCGGTGATACTATCTGTTTTATCGATGCCGACATCATCATTCCCCCAGATTATCTTAATTACCACCTAGCAATTCACAAAGTAATTCCCGAATCGATATCTGTGTCCCTAAGATCATTTATTGATATCGAAGATTTATCCAAACAAAAGAATCCTTTTCCAATTAAGAAATTGGTTAACGAATTTCGAGTGTCAAAATTCATTAAACCGGAGTGGTGTGACACACCAGATAGAGAAAAATATATCGGGGACTTCCGGAAGTGTGTCTTACTTGTGCTGTCTGCTATCAAAGACAAGACTTGCTGAAGGTAAAGGGAGCTCCGGATAATTTTGTCGGCTGGGGATTCAATGACACATCAATGGCAGCAAAGGTAATTTCTCTAAACAGATATGTCATACCTGTATTACCTGCTTCTGTCTATCATATTAATCATCCAGCAAGGTCAAAAGACAAAAAATACCTCGAGTTTGAAATGAACAAAAAAAGGTACGGGAAAATGCTTCAACTTGAACAAAAAGAATCATTTTCAGAGCATATTGATAGACTTGGATAAGTATGGAAATCATAACATCAGCTGATCCACATCTATTACGTTACCTTCCAGAACCAGGTATTTCTTTAGATAAGACCCCAAAATTCGTTGGAGGGTCAATTGCTGTGATACGAAAGGAGATCGTTGATCCGACAGAAAACGAAGCAGATTTTAAGATTGACACCGGTTATGGAGTGACACTATACACAGATTCTTCAATAATCGCAGACCAAGTCGAAAAGACCAGAGCTTTAAAATACACACCACCCACAGCTGACTTTGTTTACCTTACCAAAAAAGAAATTTCTCCATCAGAAAAAAACGAGCTTCCACCACGAGAAATGGGAAAGGGGCACCCTGGAGAAATATTAGTCACCCCTGATTTAAAACATTATGCTCTTTCAGGACCAGAAAAATATGGATCAGTCATCAGTACAATTATGGGTATTGCCTCACTAGAAAAGGCCGAAATGGGAGTGATAGGCCTCCACGCCGGCCTACTTTATGACAAAATACTGGATCGTAACCACGTTTTTATCGGAGGAAGTGGATCTGGCAAATCAACATATATCCAAATACTTTCTTCCCAATATCCTAATCGGTTTACAGCAATTACAGATGACTGGATCGAGATTGATACAAAAAAGAATCTCTCCTTTCCTATATCTCGTGCTGTAGGATCTAGACCAGATACTTTATCAAAAAGTATTCTTCAAAAGAATCCTCGGGTGACTGAATCTTTTGACAGCTTTGGTAAAACTTTTTATATCGAAAAAGCACCCAATTCCAACCCGCAGATAGGTAAAGTTTTTCAACTACATACTCATCATTTCGAAAAAACTCCTAGTGGGTATACTCAACTCCTTCGAGAAGTCGATGTCCATATTCCCTTTATGAGCGAGCTACATGGAAACATATTAAAACTTCCACCATCGGTCAATAGAAAACTATTACAAATTATTGATAATTATTTATTATTGACCAGACAAAAATATTTTTATACTGTCAACACGAGAAGCGGAGATATTGATAAAACTCTAGGAACAATAATAGAAAAAATAAACAGCAAATGAATATCTCCTTTCTTATTCCTACAAAAGATGGCGGAGAGGATTATTTACCCTTGTACTCTTCAATCTTAATTAGCGTTAACTATGCCAAGAAAAAAGGAATTACGTTTAACTACTCCATAAATTTTCTTATCAACGGGAATCCTCATAAACCACTCTACTATATAAATCAAATCAACCAGAAAAATAAAAAGGCCGAAACAATATTATGCCCATCTCCGGGGAAAATTAAGGCTTTAAAACTGGGGCTAAAAAAAATTGAATCAGACATATATATATTTCTCGATGATGATGTTCGATTTTCTAAAGAAAATCTTTACCTTGCGCTATCAGAATTACTAAATAATAAAAAACTAAAACTTGTTTCGTTCCAACCAAAAACTTTAGATTATCCCAATAAAGACTTTATTGGAAAATTGAAGTACGACATAATTAACGTTCGTCAACTAAAAAATCTCTACAAAGGTGTTGATCCATTTTTATTTGGAAGGTTCATGGTTATGAGAAAAAATGTTTTCAATGTTCCATCAAACATACTTCTTGAAGATCTATATCTTAGTAATGCCATCAACGGCGAATATATAATTCGTCCTGAGTTCGTCTTTTATTTTGGATTAAGCTCAATTTCAAAACATGTTAAGCGAGTTATCATGCTAGAAACAGGAAGAGAACAAGTTAAGAAACTTTTCCCCAACACATATTCATCAATCAGTCAAAAAAATCAAAGAGTTATCGATGAAAACAAAGTGAAATCTTTAAGTCTATACTACAAATGTTGCTTCATCAGCTATAACATCCTTCGATTTTTTACCAATAAAATAATCTCAAAATTTTTTAAGCATAAAAATATATACTGGTAAAGGTATGAACAAAATATTAATAACTGGTGCAAATGGATTTATAGGGAGATATTTGTTCCGTCAACTCTCAAAAACAAATAACGTAATTGGAATCGATATTTCCTCTTCAAACGTTCCAGATATCGTAAAAATTGATATTTCAAATGTAAGCATTCTCAATGAATTCATTTATCATGGAGAACCTGACATCATTATTCATACAGGAGCGATAAAAAGTCTCGAAGAGTGCGAAGGAAACAGATCTCTCTCATGGAAGACAAATGTTAATTCTACAGAAGTAATCGCAAATTATGCGAACAAGCATAATAAAAAAGTAATTTATATTTCTTCAGATGTTGTTTTCGATGGAGAAACTGGGAATTACAAAGAGAATGATTTTCCATGTCCAATCAATTGGTATGGCGCAACAAAAGTAGCCTCAGAAAATATCTTACGAAGAATATCAAACTATGCAATATGTCGAACCGCCCTTGTTTTTGGACAAATCGATATAGATTATCAACAATTATTAGCTGAAGAGATAAAAAATGAAGTCCTAAAAAATCAAACTCTATTTGTACACTATGCAATTTCCAGACTATCAGCAAATCTACCATTGTTCACAACAGATGAATATCAATGTAACCCTACACCGATAAATGTTCTATCGAAAATGATCGAAAAAATTATCACCCTTGACTCCATAGGAATATTTCACACCGCAGGATCTGACCAAATTTCCAGAAAAGAATTCGTATACAAAATTGCAAATAAATTTGGCCTTGATTCATCGCTAATAAAAATCAATGATTCAAAAATTAGCTCAATTAGACCAAAAAATATTACTCTAAACACAGAAAGTACTTACACACAACTTGGAATATCTAAAGAAGAAGGTAGTATCGACTACGCTTTATCAAACATACCTTTTATTCATAACAATGTATAACGTAGCTCTGATTGGAGGAAAAGATATTGAAAAATATACCATCGCTCCAACTCTTTGGAAAATAATATCTGATACCACAAAGGTACCAATAAATCATATAACTATTTCTCTTGAAACTAGCTCTGATGTAAAAAAGTGGATTCAAGAAATTAAAAAGGGTGATCATATTGTTGGATTCAACATTGCCCTGCCATGGAAAGAGGAGATTCTTAAATACGTTGAGAATAAAGACGATTTTACAAACAACGTCGGAATTGCCAACACCGTAGTAAATAAATCTGGACAACTTTTCTCATACAACACCGACAACTACGGAGCAACTATTCCTTATGAACAAAAATTTGGTTCTCTTGACCACGAAAATATTCTTATTTTAGGCGCAGGTGGTGCAGGGAAATCACTCGCCTACTACTTGAACTCTATTTCCAACTTAAACGTGTCAATTTTCGACATAGACAAAAATAAATTATTTTTTAAAAATACTATTCTCCCTATACACAAGCTATATAGCTTTGACGATGTAAAAGCTTCAATCAAAAATGCCGACTACATAATAAACGCAACTACAGTTGGAAAATATTTTATTAACAAAGAGCCAGAATATTTCGCTAGTCCAATCAGCTTCGAAACAATCAAAAATGCAAAGGCAAACTCTGTCTTTATGGATATGAATTATTATCCCCCAAAAACTCTCTTCCTTGAATTAGCAGAACAAATTGGACATCCTGTTATTGAAGGAACAAAAATGCTCGCGTTTCAAGCAATGAAAACATTCGAAATAATTTTTAATACGCAAATAGATGATACGAAAAAAGAACAAATTATTAATAAACTCGAAAAATTCACCCATGACAGACTTCGCTACTACTAAAAAATACATTTTGGAACTGCTTAATAAAGCATCAGCTGAAGAAAAATCAATACAATCTTTTTTTATTCATGGTTCGTTTGTAACTGGCACAACATCAAAACAAGCATATAGAGACGAAAGATATTATTTACACAACAAATATCTCTTTTCAGTAATTAAAAGAGTTGATGCCAGTTATGACGTTGACTGCATTGCAATATCTTCCGATCCAGAAGCCACCAAAAATTATTTTAATGATCTCGCATTTAATTTTGATGGAATTTTTTTGACTATTAATGTCATTACAAAAGATACTTTTACAAATGAACTTCTAAGAGCAGGTACAAATGCTATAAGAAGAATTCTATTATTTAAAACAATCGACATCCTTAAAGGGGAAGATATAATTCTTGAAGGGAAACAGGCATTAAAATCAATATCTCAACAGGATTATCTGGAAAACGAATCCTATCAACAAGAATTCTCGACTAAAAAAAAGCTTTTAACAATAATTGGAGAACAAGGTATTAATGAGATAAGAATCGATAAAGATTTTTTTAGTCAATTCTGTCCAATAATTACAAAGGAAATTTCCGAAGGAACAAACACCGGTTTCCCAATGAATAGAACAAAAGTCGTACTTCCAAAACCGATGTACTTAAAAGCAAGAATCGACATGGATACCTTATCTACTAGAAATCTAGAATAGCTAATCCCATAAAAATACCCCCAACCGAAGTTGGGGGTAAAACAACAAAACTTATATTTCTATGGAGTTGCCGTCGGCAAAGTTATTGCAGGAGGAACGCCATTGTTTGAGGTACAAGCGCCGCTGAAGTTGAAGATACATGTTGATCCACTTCCCTTGCAGGCCTGAACCACATCTTGTAACCCGAGCCAGCAACCAGCCTGTTCGGTGCCATACAATTCCTGGGCAACCTGTAAGCGTTGTTGACTGAGATCGATGGAGCCTTCAGTTGAGGCATTTGTTTGATCTGGATTGCGAATCACTGAGTCAACCACGATGCGGATAGGAGCGCAGAAGAATTCTCC
>Ga0172375_10012857_pt1 | contig 10460 bp, 6 predicted proteins | sample LakKiv1m_FD_114537 | JGI IMG/M metagenome (GOLD analysis project Ga0172375, IMG submission 114537) | Freshwater microbial communities from Kabuno Bay, South-Kivu, Congo - kab_092012_11.1m | ecosystem: Environmental > Aquatic > Freshwater > Lake | place: Democratic Republic of the Congo...
ATTGACGGCACGACGGTGTTGACGCACATGCTGCCGGAGGAGACCTACAACAGCTCGGCTGCACCGCGCGCCGTGCGCAAGATCGAACAGAACTACAAGGACAGCGGCGTGTCGGGCCATGCGCTGCTGGTCTTCGGCATCGGCGACGGCGGCGGCGGGCCGGGCGAGGAGCATCTGGAGCGGCTGGCGCGGCTGACCAACCTGGCGGGGCTGAGTCCGGTGAAACAGGAGTGGGCGGCCCACTTCCTGGAAGCATGGCAGGCCGATGCGGCGCGCTTCGCCACGTGGTCGGGCGAGCTGTATCTGGAGCGGCACGAGGGTACGCTCACCACCGAGGCGCGCAACAAGTGGTACAACCGGAAGCTGGAGCTGGCGCTGCGCGAGCTGGAGTGGGCCGCGGTCGTTGCCACGCTCACGCGCCCTGAGCTTGCCGAAGGGCCTGTCGAAGGGCGAACAGCCGCTTCGACAGGCTCAGCGCCCGTGCCCTTCAGATCCTATCCCGCCGAACGGCTGGAAAAGATCTGGCAGGAGGTGCTCCTCTACCAGTTCCACGACATCCTGCCCGGCTCCTCGATCAAGCGCGTTTACGATGAAAGCCTGGCGCGCTACGCCGAGATGCATCGCGAGGTCATGGATCTCACCGCGGCGGCGGATGCGGCGCTGGCCGCGACGATTGACGCCGACGGCATGGCGCAGCCCGTGCTGGTGCAGAACTCGCTGTCGTGGGCGCGGACGGAATGGGTGCAAGCCCGCGGCGGGTGGGTACAGGTCACAGTTCCGGCGATGGGGTATCGCGTGGTGGACGCGTCCTTCGACTCCGTCCGGCATACCCCGCCGGACTCCGCTCAGGATGCGCGCCTCCCCAGGCTGTGGCCGGTCTCCGACCGAGCCACGACGGGCGACCGGCCCGAGCCGCCTGTCCATGCCGGTGCGCAGGGCCTGATCGCGACTGAATCAAGCCTGGAAAACGATGTTTTGCGGGTAACATTCGACGCCGACGGCAGCATCAGCTCGATCTTCGACAAGCGGGCGCAGCGCGAGGTCATCGCGCAGGGCGAGCGGGCCAATCGGCTGGCGGTCTACACCGACCTGGGCGATGCGTGGGATTTTCCGATGGACTACGCCGAGCAAACCCCGCGACACATGGCGCTCGTCGCGGCGACGCCGCGGCTCGACGGCCCGCGCGCCATCGTCGAGCAGGTTTACCGTATCGGCCACTCGGAGCTGCGGCAAGAGATCGTGCTGACCGCGGGCAGCGCCCGGCTGGACTTCGTCAGCCAACTGCGCTGGCGCGAGCCCAAAACGATGCTGCGCACGAGCTTTCCCGTCGCCATCCACGCCGACGAGGCGACCTTCGACATCCAGTTCGGCTCGATCCGCCGGACGACACATCGCAACACAACCTGGGATTTGGCGCGGGACGAGGTGGCGGCGCACAAGTGGGCCGATCTCTCGCAGGGCGACTACGGGGTGGCGATCCTCAACGACTCGAAGTACGGCCACAAGATCAAGGGCAACGTGCTCGACCTGAACCTGCTGCGCAGCGTGCCCTATCCCGGCCCGCGCCACGTCCAGGACGCCGAGGTGGCCCCCGGCGAACCGCATCACGCCTACACCGACCAGGCCGATCACGTCTTCACCTACGCGCTGCTGCCGCACGCGGGCGATCACGTCGCGGGCGACGTGATCCGTGCTGGCTACGAGCTGAACATCCCGCTGCGCGTGATCGAGGCGGGGATCGGCGGCGGCGCGGGGCCGATCTCGGCGTCATTCCTGGAGGTGGACGCGCCGAACGTGATCGTCGAGGCGGTGAAGCAGGCCGAACCGGCCCCTGAGCTTGTCGAAGGGCCACGGCTTGTCGAAGGGCCACGGCTTGTCGAAGGGTCACAGCTTGTCGAAGGGCCGCTCGACATCATCATCCGGCTCTACGAGGCGGAGCACAAGGCCGCCCACACCCGCCTGCGCTGCGGCTTCCCCATCCGCGCTGCGGCCGAGGTGAACCTGCTGGAGGAGGAACCTGCGCCCCTGGCCGTGCAGGACAACGGCGTCGCGCTCGACTTCCGGCCGTTCGAGATCAAAACGGTACGGGTGACGCGGTAAGACTACAACAACGCGGCGGTCGCCCAACACGCAAAAAAACAAGCGGCCCGACCAAATGGTCGGGCCGCTTGTACGCCAGTACCCCCAGCAGGACTCGAACCTGCGCACCCGGCTCCGGAGGCCGATGCTCTATCCACTGAGCTATGGGGGCATATGCTGATAGGATTATAGCACAGGCTGACCGAATACCAAATTTCGGACTTGCCCCGAACCAAAGATAGACGGCGCAGGGAGCGTTCCCTGCGCCGTCGAGAAGTTACTTGCCTGGAACACTTCCAAAGCCGCGCTTAGGATCCATAAAAGAATAACTTCTCGCACTGCTCGCGCCGGATTGCCAAATCCAGCCGTCAGGCCGCCAGATTTGGCCATCCAGCGCGAGCAAGCAACGGAACTTATTCTTTTATGAGCCCTTAATACTACAACCGCACTTTGCTGCGCATGTCACGCTGAGCGGGTCGAACAGCCAGTTCCCGGCATTTCTAGTCACCAGCGAAGCGTCTCGCGGCGGCAAGCGAGAACCTGTCCTAAGTGCAGCGAAAGATGCTTTGGCCCAAACGACGGGCCTCAGCATGACAAGTGCGGTTGTCGTGTTTGGTTAGAAGGGGATGTCGTCCTCATGCACCGGGAAGTCTTCGCCGGCGGCGCCTGGCGCGCCGGGGGCGCCGCCCTCGCCAGCCTCAGCGCGGCTGCCCAGGAACCGGAAATTACTCGCCGTCAACTCCAATGTGCCGCGGGCAGTGCCTTCACGATCAACGTAGGCCTGGGCCTCGACTTCGCCTTCGACCAGGATTTTCGAGCCTTTTTTCACGTACTGCCCGGCCGTCTCGGCCAGCTTACGCCAACAAGTAACGCGAAACCATGTGGTCTTTTCCTGTTGCTCGCCGCTGGCGCTATTCCAGCGACGATTGACAGCCACGCTAAAGCTGGTGACTGGCACACCTGTTGGGGTATACCGCATCTCCGCATCCCGACCGACGTTACCGACGATGATGATTCTTTGGTACATGGTTGCGACCCTCTTTCTGATTCGGCGTGAATTCTCTGAATATGGCCTGTGCAATCATCAAACCTAAAGGTGATTATACACGATCTGGCGCTAAATGTCAAGAACGATTAGAACTTAAGTTCGATCTTGTGTCGCCAAGAGCGTGATGGCAGTCGGATCGAACCGCAACGTGATCGTTTCCCCGACGGCGGCCGGCGAGGCATCGGTTCGTGATGCCTCACAGGTCAACACGATGCCCGTATCGTGCTCAGTGCGGATCAGGCTGTAGCTGCCCCGAAACGACTGTTCCCGCAACCGGCCGCGGATCAGGTTGATCCCTGGCTCTGTAGAGGCGCAGATTTGCGCGGCTTCGGGGCGGATCAGCACAGTGACAGGCTCGCCGGCGGCATATTCGCGCCCCAAGTCGGCCGCCACCAGTGCGCCTAATGGCGTCTCGACAACGAGCGGCGACCCCTCTCCTCGCGTCACCGTGTCACCTGGTCTCCGTGTCACCTTGTCACCGTATCCCCTTGTTTCCTTGTCTCCCTGTTTCCCTGTTTCCTCACCCGGCCATGGCCCCACCACCCGCCCCGCCACCAGATTGCGGAACCCCAGGAAACGCGCCACATACGCGCTGGCCGGCCGGCGGTAGACTTCCTGCGGCGCGCCGATCTGTTCGATGTGCCCGCCCTCGCTGGCCTCTGGCCGCGCCTGCAAGATGGCGATCCGGTCGGCGATGGCGAACGCCTCTTCCTGATCATGCGTCACATAGAGGGCGGTCACGCCCACCTGCTTGAGGATGGCGCGCAAGTCGTTCATCAATTGCTCGCGCAGCGCGCGGTCGAGCGCGCCCAACGGCTCATCGAGCATCAGCAGCCGCGGCCGGGGGGCCAGGCTGCGCGCCAGCGCCACCCGCTGCTGCTCACCGCCCGAAAGCTCGATCACCCGCCGCCGGCCATAACCCGCCAGGCCGACCAACGCCAGCGCCTCAGCCACGCGCCGGCTGATCTCTGGGCCGGGCAGCCGCGCCATGCGCAGGCCGAACGCGACGTTGCCGGTCACGTCCTTGTGCGGAAAAAGCGCATAATCCTGAAACATCAGCCCGAAGCGGCGGCGGTGCGGCGGCACGCCGGCCATTTCCTGGCCGTCGAAGATCACCCGGCCGGCGTCGGGCGCCTCCAGCCCAGCGATGATCCGCAGCAGCGTGGACTTGCCGCACCCGCTCGGCCCCAACAGGCAGACGATCTCGCCGTCCGCGGCGCCCAGGCTCACGTCATGGAGCACGGGCAGGCCGGGGTAGGATTTGGAGGTGTGTTCGATTTCTAGTAGCATTTTTTGTCAGGTGTCAGGTGTCAGTCGTCGGTCGTCAGTTGCCAGCCGTCGGTCGTCATTCGTCATTCGTCATTCGTCGGTCGTCATGCGTCCTTCGTCAGAACTCGCCGATTTCGCCGGCCCGGAACCGTTCGATCAGGACGAAGCCGGCGGTGCAGACCAGCATCAGCAACGTGCTCATCGCGAGGGCCTGGCCGTAGTTGAGCGCGCCCGGTTGGCCCAGGAGCCGGAAGATCGCCACCGGCATGGTCGGGTATTCGGGTCGGGCGATCAGCAGGGTGGCGCCGAACTCGCCCATGCTGACGGTGAAGGCGAAGACCGCGGCCACGAGCAGCGCGCGGCCGATGATCGGCAGGTCAATCTCGCGCCAGGCCCGCCACGGCGACGCGCCGAGCACCGCGGCCGAGTCCTGCCAGTCGGGGTTCAGCCCGCGCAGCGCCGGCAGGATCGAACGCACGACGAAGGGGAAGGCCACCAGGGTGTGCGCCAGGGGGATCAGCGCGGGGGATGCCCGCAGATCGAACGGCGGCCGGCCAAAGGCCAGGATGTAGCCGAAGCCGAGCGTCACCGCGGACGTTCCCAGGGGCAGCAGCACGATCGGATCGAGCAGGCGGCCGGCGAGGCCGCGGCTGCGCGCCAGCGCGGTTGCGGTAAGGGCGCCCAGGAGCAACGCCAGGGCGGTGGCGAGCGCGGCGAAGAACACGCTGTTGCGGATGGCGATCCCCGGCGGGACGTAGAAGATCGAGCTGGCGCGGTTGACGAAAAGCTCCCGGTAGAAGCGCAGCGGGTCGCCTGGCGCCAGCGACTTGAAAACCAGCGACAGGAGCGGCAGCACCAGAAAGATCAGCAGCCCGCTCACCGTCAGCCCGACCGCCAGCTTTTGGCGGGGTGTGACGGGGGGCTGGGCGATCTCCTCGGCGGAGCGGAGGGCCAGCGGCGTCGCGGCGCGCGCCTGGACGCGACCATAGACGGCCATGATGACGAAGGTCAGGCCCATCTGCACCAGGCTGAGCGCGGCCGCCTCCGGCAGCCGAAACAGCGTGACAGCCTGGCGGTAAATCTCTACTTCCAGCGTCGCAAAGTTCGCCCCGCCCAGGAGCAGGATCACGCCGAAGCTCGTGAAGCAGAACATGAAGACCAACAGCCCGGCCGCGGCCACGGCTGGCAGCAGCAGCGGCAGGGTGATCTCCCAGAAGACGCGCAACCGGGCGCCGCCGAGCAGCCGAGCGGCGTCGGCCAGCTTGCTGTCGAGGTGGCCCCAAAAGCCGCCGACCAGACGGATGATGACCGAGGTGTTGTAAAACGCGTGGGCGATCAGGATCAGCCAGATGGTCTGCTGGAGCCGGATGGGCGGCCGCGGCAGGCCGAGCCCGGCCAGCAGCAGCTCGTTCAGCCAGCCGCGCGGGCCGAGCAGCGCCATGAACGCCGCGGCGACGACCATTGCCGGCAACACGAAGGGGATCGTCGTGAGCGCCTGCAAGATACGCTTGCCGGGGAAGCGATAGCGGGCGAAGACGAACGCCGCGGGCAGCCCCAACGCCAGTGTCAGCGCGGTGGACGCGGCCGCCTGCCACGCGGTGAACCAGAGCGCGCGCCGGAAATAGGCTTCGCCCCAGATCGCGGCCAGCGGCGTCAGATCGAGCCGGCCCTCCGGCGCGAAGCTCCGCCCGATCACCATCCCTAACGGATAGAAGAAAAAGATCGTCAGGAAGGCGAGCGGGAGGAGGAAGAGGGCGTTGGGAAGGTTGGAACGTTGTCTCATGGATAGATACGAGTCATCAGTTATCAGTTATCACTGATAACTGATAACTGATAACTGATCGGAAATGGATGTAGTGCAATCCGGACTCCCGAACTTGTTCGGGAATCATCCTCAACAAGTTGAGGACTCCGACTTCCCCATGCACCCATTTGATTTCCGATTCGTATAACCGGCCCCTCGTCACCGTAACACCACATCCGTCCACGCCTTCAACCAGCTTTCACGGCCGGCCTCGATCTGCTGCGGTGTGAGCACGACCGGCTGCGGCGGCGTCTGGGCGTATTTGGTGAAGACCTCCGGGAGGGGCGCACCGGTGCGGGCGGGATAGACCCACATCTGGAGCGGGATATCGGCCTGGAATTGCTCGCCAAGCATGAAATCCACCCATTGCCGCGCCAAGTCAACGTTCGGCGCGCCCTTGAGGATGCCCACGAACTCGATCTGCCGGAAGGTCTGGCCGGCGGGCAGGATGGCGCCGGTGGGCGCTTCGGCCGGCGGCGGGTCGGCGAAATGCACCTCGGCCGCCGGGCTGGTCGCATAGCTCACCACCAGCGGGTGATCCCCCTGGCCGCTGCCGCCGCTGAACTGGTTGTAGTAGGCGTCATCCCAGCCGTCGGCGACCAACACCTGGTTTTTGCGCATGTCGCGCCAGAAGTCGAGGTAGGTATAGCTACCGGTCTCGCCGAAGACGGCGATGGTCGTCAGCAGAAACGCCATGCCCGGCGACGAAGTCGCGGGATTCTCCACGACAACCAATCCGCTGTAGGGCGATTGGGTCAGGTCGCGCAGGGTTTGCGGGATGGCGATGCCGTTATCTGCGAAGTACTTTTTATCGTAGTTGAGGACAACGTAGCCGAAATCCACCGGCAGCAAACGGTTGCTGCTGTCGAGCTTCAGTTCGGCCGGGATGTCCCCCAAGGCCGGCGACGCATACGGCTCGAAGATATCGCCCGCCAACGCCCGGCTCAGGAAGCTGTTGTCCACGCCGTAGAAGACATCGGCCAGCGGATTGCCCTTGCTCAACAACGCCTTGTTGAGCGCCAGGCCGGCGTCGCCCGACTTGAGGAAGCGCACCTGGCAGCCGCACTGGGCCTGGAAAGCCGCCACAACCGGTTCGCTGACGCTGAAGCTGTCGTGCGTCATCACGGTCAAGGCCCGGCCGCCTGGCGGAGGCTGGGTCGGGGTCGGCGTGGCCGCGACGGGCGTCACGCCGCTCGTGACGGTCGCGGCCGGCGCGCCGGTGGGGGGCAGCCCAGGCGTGACACAGCCGGCCAAAAGGACGCCCGCAATTAATACCAGGGAGATCGTTCGGTACATCATTTGTCACCTCTTGAATCGCGCAGTTCCAATCCGTTCTGCGTGTGAATCACCAACAACAACCCGCGGCGCAGCCATAGCTGCGCCGCTTCGGCCGCGAACACATTGCTAACCCCGCGCGCCTGGCCGAAGAAGAGCGTCTCATCGGCCAGGGGATAGCGCAGCCCCGCGGTCGTCACACCCAGCGCGTCGCCCGCCAACGGCAACAAGGTCAGCAGATCGTCCGCCGCGCCCGCCAACGTCAGGCACGCGGCCGCGCCGTCGGACGACACGTGGCCGCGCAGGAGGCGCAGGGTTTGCGCGCCTTCCGCGATCACGGTCGGGATCTCGGCCAGGTCGGGCCGGGCCAGCAGGAGGATGTTCGCCAGCATGTGGTCGGCCCGGCCGCCCAGCGCGGCGCAGAGGATCAGCTCATCCGCGCCAGCGGCCAGGGCGTGCGTCAGCGCCAGCTCCAGATCGGTCTCGTCTTTGGCGGCCGGCGCGGTGATCGTCAGGACGCCTGCCGCTCGGATCGTCCGCAAGTCAGCCGCGGGCAGCGAGTCGAGATCGCCGACCAGCAGATGGATCGGCCAGCCCCAGGCCCGCGCGTGGTGCGCGCCGTAGTCCGCGGCGATCACGCGATCGGCCGGGCCAGGCGCCAGCCGCGCTGGCTGCTGTGTTGTCGGGCTGCCGGCCACGAGAAAGACACGCACACCTGCCTCCGCTCAACAAAAAAGGCGACCCTGTCGGGTCGCCCAATGCTGCCTTTCGCTGCATCCCTACGCCGGCATTACCCGTCAGGTTCCAGGGTCGTTGGCAAACTCGGCCAACCTCTCAGCCAGGCATCCCTGGCTCCCCTTGCACTTAAATCAAGTCTATCACGGAGCGGGTGGTGTGTCAAAATTCCAACCAGCACGCTCACTCAGTCACTTTCCACGCCCCTGCCGGCAGCCGCTGCGCCAGCTCCGCTTGCAGCTCTTTGCACACCCGCGTCCGATTGTTCGGAAAATCGAGCTGCCAGCGCGCCGAGCCGTTGGCCTCGACGAGCACCTCGAACCGATCCTCGCCCGTGAACTTCGATAGCACATCCACGATCTCGGCCAGGCGCTTGCGGTCGCCGTCGAGGCTGGCGCTGCGCCGGAAGGTGATGTGGAGCGTCTTGGGACCGGGCGGCGCAGGCGGCGGCAGGGACGTCCGGGGCTGAACGCCGCCAGACGCCGCCGGCTGAGCAGGCGCGCGCACCGGCGGCGCGGCATCGGCCGGCGGGCGGGTTGGGGCCGGTTGCGGCGGCGCGGCGCTGGTCGCACTGACGGTCGCGGCCGGCGGTGCGACCTTCTGCGGCGCCCCGCCGGCCGACGCGTCCTGCTCGCGCTGCGTCTCCTGGCGCACAGGCGGCTGGGCAAGCGGCGCAGGGGGCAACGTGGGCGACTCCCTTGTCACCTTGTCACCTTGTCCTCCTGTCGCCTTTTCACTCGGCCGCCGCGTCGCCTCCATCTCCGTCATCCACTCCGGCTCCTCGGCGCTGAACGGATTGTCGCCGCCGAAATAGGCGCCGTCCTCTTCATCTTCATCCAGTGGGGCGGGCAGCGGCGCGTAGGCACGCGCCGGCGTTGCGTAGCTGGCGGCGGCCGGCCGCTCCCGCACCTGCGGCCGGGCCGGTTCGGCTAACGCGCCGTTGCGGAAACGATAGGCGACCGAATTGGTATCTTCGATCACCTTCATCCCCTCCACGTAATCGCGCACTGAATCGGCGACCACGCTGACACGGCCGTTGCGCACATCGGCCTTACCCGCGACGATAATGATCTTGTCGGCAACAAAGAGCGGCTTCTGGTCGGCATAGAGGCGCGGGAAAACAGTGATATCAATTGCGCCCTGCAGGTCTTCCAGCCGGATGAACGCCATCGCCTCACCCTTCTTGGTGGTGATCTGGCGCACATCGGCCACCATGCCGGCCACCACAACGGCCCGGCCCGATAGCTCCTCGGTAATCTCGACCGACGCGTGGGTGATGACATTCTGCAGGTCTACGGTCATGGTTTGCAAGGGATGGCTCGAAACGTACACGCCCACCAGCTCCTTTTCCCAATCCAGGGCTTCTTTGGGGTTGGCCTTTGCCGCGGCCGGCAACGACGCCAACAGCTCCTCTGCGCTTTCGCTATCTGCGCCGCCAAACAGGGTGAGCTGTCCCACTTCGCGCGCGGTGTGCGTCACCTCGCTGGCCGACATGATGCGATCCATGCCAGCCAGGAGTTGGCCGCGCTCGCCGAAATCATCCAGCGCGCCGACTTTGATCAGGCATTCAGGCCGCGGCGGTTGACCTGGCGCAGATCCAGCCGGTCGGCGAAGTCGGCCAGCGAGGCGAAACGCTGCGCGCCGCGCGCGTTCAAGATCGCATCCACCGGCCCCTCGCCGACGTTTTTGATGGCATCCATGCCCATGCGGATCGCGGTGCGTTCGGGCACAGGGAAGGAGAACGCGGTCGCGCGATGCGGCATCGGGCGCTGCGCCGGCAATTGCTCGATTGTGAAATGATGCCCACTGACGCTCACATTGGGGGGCAGCACCTCGATGCCCATCCGCCGGCACTCGGCGATCAACACGCCGACCTTCTCGGTGTTATGCCGCTCGACCGTGAGCAGCGCGGCCATGTATTCGACCGGATAATACGCCTTGAGGAAGGCAGTCTGCGCCACGATCACCGCGTAGTCGGCGGCGTGGGCGCGGTTGAAACCATAGCGGGCGAAGCCCATCAGCGCGTCCCAGATCGCGTCGGCATCCTCGCGGGTCAGCCCTGATTTCGCGGCCGAGCCTTTGGCGAAGATCTCACGGTGCTCGTCAAGCGTCTTCTTGGACTTCTTACTGATGCCGCGGCGCACCAGGTCGGCCTCGCCGGGGGTGTAGCCGGCGATGTCGGCGAGGATTTGGATCACCTGCTCTTGATAGACGCACACCCCCATCGTCTCCGCCAGGATAGGCGTCAAA